>Ga0206678_10000144_pt1 | contig 42141 bp, 39 predicted proteins | sample M180m12015metaG_FD_155453 | JGI IMG/M metagenome (GOLD analysis project Ga0206678, IMG submission 155453) | Ammonia-oxidizing marine archaeal communities from Monterey Bay, California, United States - M1 80m 12015 | ecosystem: Environmental > Aquatic > Marine > Intertidal zone | place: USA... | reverse complement strand
ATAAGTAAAAGCTATTGGGTTAAGTCCTAATTCTTTTTTTATAATATGTAATACATACATGCTATCTCTACCTCCACTGAATGGAACTAAACAATCAGGTGAGCCATCTTTACTTCTATAAGGAGCTACTAATTCTTTTAGTTCCTCTAAAGACATTGTTTTATTCTTTTTCTTGTAATTCTTACAGTAATTACATTCCCCATCGTTCTCATCAAACGAGATAAAAGGAAAAGTTTCAGGTAGTATACATTTTGTACACCTTTTTAACTTCTTTATTTTATCTTCTGGATAAACCAATAAAGCTTGTTCTTTCTTAGCGTCTGAATTAAGATGTATTTTATTTAGATCTAATACAGTAGAAATTTGTTTCTTATAAGAAGGTTCATTAAGTAATTGAGTATTTCTCGGAGTGATAAATTTCTCTTCTTCCCCTTTTGAAATTATTTCATCAAAAGATTTTTTTTCGAAAATAAAATCTTTTGTATCAAGCACTAATAATTCATTTGCTTTTAGTTGAAAAAACTCAAAACTCCCTATTTTTCCTTCTAGAGACATTTTTTCAATAAATCCATTTAAAATAGCTCTTTCGGAGGCAAAATATAAAATATCTTTATTGTTATGAATTACATATAATGAACCATTATTTGTTGCAAGTGCAAATTTGTTTAGATTATTGAATGCTAAAGCGATAGAAGCCGTACCGAAAACTTTATCAATTGTATTCTTAATGGCAAAGTCTAAACTAGATTTTGAATTTAATTCTTCTCTAATTAGTGAAGGTAGAATCTCTGTATCTATTTCATTTTCTCTAATCAAGTTCGGGTTCTTTTCCCAAAGTTCATCTGCATTTACTACAATCCCATTGTGGACACAAATAATACCATCTTTTAAAACAGGCTGATTATTAGCATCTTCAAGCTGAGTGCCATTGGTCACTAATCTTGCATGCCCGAAAGCTAACTTGGTATAACCTTTATTATTTTTGGAGAATAATTGATCTATGTCATTTTTTACTTTCTCTCTTTTTAAAAGCTTATTAGCTGGTATAGGTCCTTTAACAATATGAAAGCTATTGTCAGAATTATTTAACGTACAAAGTCCAGAAGAGTCTTTACCCCTAGTCTCAGACAACTTAGCTAATTTTTTTAATGACTTTTTTAAAAATTGATTATCATAATTAGATCCAGCTTTCGTAATAACACCAAATATTCCGCACATTTTTTTATTTTTTTATATTATTTTCAAAAAGTTTCTGACATATAAATTCAGCAGCATTTCCATCTCCAAAGATTAAAGGGAAAGTTTTTTCTTTTTTACTTATAAAATAATTAAAGGTATCGATAATCTTATTGAAATTTGCAGAAACTAATTTTGCCATTTTTGTTTCCAAAATCTCAACCCATTCTGTTTCTGGTCTTAAAATAATACAAGGCTTATTGAAAAAATAAGCTTCTTTTTGAACACCTCCTGAGTCAGTAATAACAACCTTTGCATTTCTTTCCAACTGGATCATATCTAAAAATGACACGGGTTCTATAAGCTTTAAGTTCTTTTGATTATTTATCGTCTGAAATAGAGTTTTATTATTAAGTGCCTCTAATTTGCTCTTAGTTCTAGGATGAATTGGAAGTATAACTTTATACTTTTTAGAGATCTCAATTAAAGCTTTAAAAATTCCTATCAAGTTTTCTTCAAAATCTGTATTATGATCTCTATGAATAGTTGTTAAAACGAATTCATTTGGTTTAAGTTCAAGGTCATTCAATATTATTGACTTCTTTTTAGCCAATTTTGCAAAATGAATGGAATTATCATACATAATATCACCACAATGAAAGACTCCAGGATTATCAGGTGAATATGGCTTATTATGAACTTTACTAAAGCCTTCTTTTATCAAATTTTCATATCCTGTACCTGAGGGTGAAAACAAGAAAGTTGAAAGGTGATCACATACAACGCGATTAATTTCTTCAGGCATTTTCCTGTTAAATGACCTTAAACCAGCTTCAACATGTACTATAGGAATATTCGTTTTAGAAGCTGCTATTGCACCTGCTAAAGTAGAATTTGTATCTCCGTATAACAGTATATAATTCGGACTTTCTTTTTCTAATATTTCTTCAATTCCCTCAATCATTCTAGCGGTCTGCGTTCCATGCGAACTAGATCCAACTTCTAAATTATAATTTGGTTTGGGAATATTTAACTCTTCAAAAAATACTTCTGACATATTCTGGTCATAGTGCTGCCCTGTATGTATTATGATTTCAGTTATAGTATTACTATAGTTTATAAAAATCTCCCTACTTATAGCTGCTGCTTTGATTATTTGAGGTCTGGCTCCAATTACAGTAATTATTTTCATAAATATTTTTATTTTGAAAAAGAATTAGTTTTATCATTTAAAACTAGATTGGTAGTCTGACTTATTCTTTATTTCATTAATGCTTTTTGGGTAATTTTTTACAATCCATAATAAAAAAGCTGTTAAATCTATCTTATCCTTTAACATATTATCTCTTCTAGCTCTAAATTCATCTTTCAAATTATGGAGATCTAATAGCTCTTTAATCTTTAAAATCACACCTTTTGGATTATCTGGCTTAACTCCAAAAGTTAACTTATACGCGTGTTCAAGCTCTTCTAAAACGTTAATTTTACCCACAAAACTACTACATCTAATCGATGGAGTACCAATAAGTGCAGACTCTACAGTCATGCTTTGACTATCACTTATAAACATATCAGCATAATACATCAAATCATGTATTTCATTAGGCTTAATCTTAAGTTCGTATTTTTTAAATTCAGATAAAACACCTTTCTCAGAGGTTATAAATACTTTTCCTTTAGATGATAATATTTTTATAATATTTTTTAGCAAAGCTATACTTACACCAGAATGATTTTTTTCTACATCATGTACTGCATTTAATGCCACTAATCTAATAACATAAAATTGGTCATCCTTATTTAAACCTATACTTTTCAACACTGATTCTTTTGGTCGAAAATAATTCGGATGTAAATAAGCAATTTTTTGATAGCCATCATATGCTATTCTTTTTCCTGTATATTTACCTACATTACATACTTTAGGAGTTAGAATATGATTTGTAAATGGATAAGTAGCTGTACAGAAAAGTTTATTAATTTCATAATCATCTTCATTTAATACAATGTTAGGAATTCTCATAAGCTTTCCTACATGTGAAATGGATATATCAGTGCCTAACATAATATCAGGTCTCCATTTTATAGTATACCTAAACAAATTGTAATCTTGAATTAACATCTCTTTTATAGCCCCAAATAAAATAGAATATTTATTTGAGCCTCTTTTAACTTCTTTACAAATTTTTATGTAATCAACTTTTTCAGAAATTAATATGCTTTCTAAAATATCTTTCTCTCTAACAACAAATCGAACATCTGTTCCTTTGGATTTAAGATCTTTATAAAAAAATTTAAATAAGTAGTAATGTGCAGGGTGGCTAAGGGCTACTAAAACATTCATTAATCTAAAAAATTAAAAAGTTCATCTTTAGATGGATAGTTTATTAACACAGCTTTTCTTGGCCCATGATAAACAAATATTGAACCGGCTGCTACTGCTGAGGCATATCCCTTTTTGATTGCTAATGACATATCAGACAAACCTCCAGCACCGCCCAATGCTACGACAGGAATTTCAACTTCTTTAGATACTTTTTCAATGAGCTCAATATCGTATCCGTTCATTAAACCATCTTGATCAATAGAATTTAATATTATTTCTCCTGCTCCCAAATCTTGTATTTGTTTAGCATAAGTAACAGGGTCTTTCCCTGTAGCTTTAGTTCCACTTAATATAAAAACTTGCTGTCCTTTGAATATTCTTTTCTTAACATCTATTGATACAACAATAGTTGAACTACCAAACTCATCAACAGCATCTTTAACAAACTGAGGGTTTTCAAATGCAAAAGTATTTAAAACAACTTTCTCTGCACCTGCATTAATGATCTCCCTTATATCAGAAATTGTCTTTATTCCTCCACCCACACTAAATGGCATATTAGCTTCAGCTCCTACTTTTTTTACAAACTCTAACGAAACCTTTCTATTTTCTTTATTAGCGTTTATGTCTAAAAACACAAGTTCGTCAACTTTCAAATCATTAAAAATTTTCACAGCATTAATTGGGTCGCCAATATATCTATGTTTTTTAAACTTAACACTTTTTACTAGTCCTAAGTTTCTCAATAATAGCGTTGGTATAATTCTTGGCCTATACATTTATATTTTTTGAGCGAAATTCTTAATTATCTTTAACCCCTTTCCATGACTTTTTTCGGGATGAAATTGGGTCCCATGTATATTGTCTTTTTGAATAATTGAGGTGAAATCATAGGAATAATTTGTTCTAGCTAATACATCATTCTTGTCAAAACATTTTATATGATATGTATGAACAAAATAAAATAACTCAGATTGAAGGATGCCATCTAACAATATGTTTTCTTTTTCTATTTTTATTGAATTCCACCCCATGTGAGGCACTTTAAACCTTAGCTTATCTTCTACATTAAACCTTACAACTTCTGCATCTAGCCAACCTAAACCTGCAACTTCACCCTCATAAGAAAACTTAGAAAAAAGTTGCATTCCCAAGCAAATCCCTAAAATAGGCACTCTATTACAAATAACTCTTTCATGCAATAAATCAAGCAAGTCTAGATCCTTAAGTCTTTTCATTCCACTAGAAAAATGACCAACACCTGGAAGCACTAACTTTTCTGCACGCTCAATCTCTTCTTTTGAAGAGCTAATAATTACATTATCATGTACTTTTTTAAATGATTTTAATACGGACCCTAAATTTCCCATCCCATAATCAATAATTACAATCATGATTTATTTATATTAAATTCTTCCCAGTAAGTTTTTATTTTGTGTGTGTGATTTACGCCATATTTTAAATAAAATATATGAGGAAAAATATTAAGCTTACAAGCTATTTTAATAGGCCGCCTTAATAATTGTATTAATGGAAAATATGTTGGATAACTTAGAAAAGATTTATTTGGCGACTTCATTATTTTATCAAATTCTATAGTGCTTAAACCTAATTTCGTAATCGTATAATCTACAATCCCTTCTTCTACTGGGTATGGGGCACTAACCTCTCTTAAAGCTTCTTCTCGAGTCATTAAACCAGAACGCATCTTAGCTGAACATTCTCTTTTACGCTTATCAATATTAAATTTATTTGGCAAATAAAAAGATTGAAAAAATTTAGTAAAAATCGATTCATGATGATGTCCACCAGGGTCTTTCCATTCTAGCCTACTTTTATTCACTTCTTTTGCCATTTCTTTACTGTAATCAGTAAACTCAAGAGGGCGTACAAGCTTAACTCTTTTTATAAAAAAATAGTAAACCAAATGGAACATAGATAAAATTGGAAAACTCTTGGACTTTAACTTACCAAATTTTTTTTGTACGCTTCTTATGTAAAGCCCATCATGATATGTCCAACCTAGAGGAGTTGTCCCTTCTGCTCTTGAGGCTTGTCCTTCAATAATATATTTAATATTTTCTTTTGCGGCTACTTTTAATAATACTGAAATAATCGCATAATCTGTAGGTACTTCTGCATCTGGTGTTGAGGATTTTAAAAAAGCTACTTGTAAATCTTTAAACTCTTCCCAATCTGCAACCAACGTATATAGGTCGATATCAAGTATATTAGTTGCATTTTTTATGTTTAGTACTGCTATTTCTGTGTTCCATCCATTATCAAAATGAACAGCTAAAGGTCGCAGCCCCATTTTTTTCATTAAATACAGTGTATATGTACTATCTGTTCCTCCACTTACACCAATTAAACAGTCATATTTTTTTCCTTTTCCGTGTTTTTTTATTTTTTCAACTGTTTCCGTTAATAAAGTTTCACCCTGCTTCCCATCAGGGTATTCTTTCATTATTTCATCATTTATTTTACAATAATTACACACCCCTTCTTCATCAAAGAAAATTTCAGGAACTGTAGAGTCAAGAATACACTTTGAGCAAATTTTATTTTCCATATTTTATGATTTCGTACAATTTTATAATTTTAAAAGCGATATTTCTACTATCAATTTTTAATAATTTAACTTTTTCTCTTCCATCTGAGAAAGAAAAATTTTCTAATGAAAATTTTATTTTATCTGCAATATCTTGGGAATTTGCATCAAGAATATTACATCCTTTTACATTACTCAATAAAGTTGAAACATCACCTACATTTGTTGATAATATTGGTCGGTTACACGCCATAGCTTCTTTTATAACATTAGGGCTCCCTTCCCAAAAACTAGTTAATAGAACCAAATCAGCCGCATTTAAATGTAATGGCATTTGGTTATTAGGGATATCCTCTAATACTTTTAACTCATAATTAACATCATCTAGTAATGTAAATGCGTTTTTTGCTAAAGGATAATTTTTTTCATCTCTATTTGGATTAGATGCAAATAAAATTTGTTTTTTATTACAATTCCATTTCAATTTCTTCTTGCATTCTAATTGATCAAGGGGTTTAAACTTATCTAAATCAACGCCATTAGGAATAACTTGAGTCTCTTTAATACCCAATGACATTTTCATATCTTCTGATTTTACAATAATTTTAGACCAAGCAAATCTATTGAATAAATATATGAATATCTTAAAGATTTTATCTGATTTTACATCACTTCCCATTAAAGAGACAATTAATGGATTCGATCCTGCCAAAGAAGCTACAAAAGCAGACATTGAATAATGAGCGTGAATATAATCAAAGTTATTTTTCTTTATAAAATCCTTAAGTACTTTAATATTCTTCAAGTATCCAATTAATCCTTTGCCTATAATAGAAAAATATGTGATATTAACTCCTTCGTTTTGTAAGGATAGTCCTTGATTTTTAATAATTGGAGAAATTCTATAAATAGAATTTCCACTACATACAAAAAGCACCTTCATAATTGAAAATTATTAATTTCAATAGCCGTTTTTAATCTTAAATCATAAGATGCATTAGAATTAAAATTACCTTTTTTAAAAACCCATTCACCATTTTTTAGAATATATTTTCCAGGCACCCCATTAATAATCATCTGATAAGGATCAGATTGACCAAAAATACACTGCATTTCATTAATTAAATACTGGCCTCGAGCTGGCTCAAAAACATCTACTGCAACACTATTGAATTTAAACTTTTCTGTAATTGAGTGAACGAAATTTAACAATTCAATTGGTGGAGTTGCGTATTCTTTTATTAAAGCACCGCTTGCTTTCTCATTAGAAACTATTCTTTTATGTGCAAAATATGAATTTCCAATTCTTACAGCTCGCCACTCATAACTATGTTTAATATATTCTTGTAATATGATAAATCCACTTTGAGAATCTGATGCAATTTCCTTATATGTTTTTATAAGATTGATTAATTCTTTTGGATGTGTTAACTTTTGCCAAGCACGCTGGATCAGTTTTCCTTGTGTTAGTTTAGGGCCAGTTTTGGAAACTAAGCCTTCATTAAAAGCTTTCTTGATATATTTTTTTAGTTGCTCTTTTGTGCGAAGAATCTGTACTCCTTTACCAGAAGCTCCAATATTCATTTTTCCAACTATAGGAAGGTTCATTTTTTTTGTTGCAATTAAGGCTTCTTTGTGATTGTAATAAACCCAGGTCTTTGGATGGGGCAAATGATTAGCCTTTGCCCAATAAGCAAAGTACCTTTTATTTTCATAAATTCTAATTTCATCCAGAGACGGAAATGATTTATAATTTAATGCGTTAACTAAAATTTCAAGACGTTCCTGATATAAGCTACGGTATAAAGATGTTTTACCAGAGGGTTTCAATAACAATAGATCGGGTGAGTAAGCAGTTATCTCTTCCAGCCAGGTCTCAACTGTTAAGTCAAATACTTTAAAGTTGATGTTTTTTGGGTAAGCTTCGCAAGCATCAATCCATTTTAAATGATCAAGCGGGTCTTCATTTTTTAAAATAGCGAATTTAATTGTTTTTTGAACTTTCATTAATTATTTTTTTTCATTGACATATATAAATAGCTTTTAGCAGAACAAAATTTATTTTGTTAATACCTTTGATAAAATATTCTCTAAAAGTTCTTTATGACTTTCACACCTGAGTAGATTAAGCTTTACAAGTCTATTTTTTTGGGAGGGAAGTAATAAGAATTCGGGACTAATAATCTTACCTATCCTTCGCATGCCGGGAAAATGAATAGGTAAATAATTTTTTAGTAGCATTGTATTCTTTTCTTTTTGACAAAATTTATTCCAAGATTCTTTATAAAGATCTTCATTAAGAAGGATTTTATTATAATCTTCTGTTTTTTTTAAAAAAGTCAATTTATCAGAACCTGACATTTTACAAACACCTCCCTGTTCAACAGACTGTGTATAGGGTATAACCTTAAATTTTATTAACTTCTTGTCTTCTTTACTGTATTCAAGGCTGACGGCATAGCCTTCGTTCCAATCTTTAGGAGGATTTAATCGATCAAATATCAAATTCCCTAAACTATACACAATGGGCTTATTTTTATAACTTTCGAAAGCGCCGGGAACATGAGCGTGATGACAAATAACACCATCTGCTCCCCGAGTGATGAAATACCTACACAGTTTTCGTAAACCTGGTCTAGGAAATGGGAAATATTCATTCCCACCGTGAATACTTACAAAAACAAGATCAGCTTCTTTTCGGGCAGATTCTATTTGTAATGTATTATCCAATGGGTCTAATGGTGCAGAACCGGCACTATCCTCACCCGCAATACTAAATTCATGTTCAGCTACCGCAATATAGGCTATCTTCAAACCACAACTTTCAACAATGGTAATTCGTTGTGCTTCTTTTAAATTTTTCCCAGCACCGCAAATATTTAAGCCTGACCCCTTACAAGAAAGAATAGTTTGTTCCAGCCCTTTATTTCCGAAATCCATTATATGATTATTCGCTAGACCAACAATATCAAATCCGGCGCCTTTGACAGCCTTAATACAGTCAGGATGAGCTTTTAGATTTGAGCCTGTTTTTTTTATCGGTTGACTGTTAGAGCATAAAGGTAATTCTAGGTTTAAGAAAGAAAGGTCTGCTTCAGCTATGTTTTTTTGTAAATCACCAAATATTTCAGCTCCTTTAGCCAAAACAACACTTTCGTATCTTCGACAAGGAGCAAAATCACCAGAAAAAAGTAATGAAATTGATGAGCTCATAATTTACGCTTTTGAAAGTTTAACATTGGATTAATATAACAATTAACGCCATAGGTAACCCATGAATATTAACCTCATAAAAATTGATTGATTTTGAGCATTATTACAAGAGTCTTTTTGTTTCGTTTGTATTTAAACTTGTCTCAGGCTTAACGTCTTTTCAATTTCTCGACCATTATAGCAAAATACTATAATTAGGATTATCAATCCAGATGAATTAAAGAAAAGAAGCTGATTATAATAAAAAAATATATCCCAAATAAAATACAAAAAAATTATCCAAGCTAATCTTTTGTTTTTAATTGAAAAAACAAGCGCTGCTACCATTAGCAACATGAATATAGTTCCTAAATAACCTATTGAGTATAGCAGCGCAGCTGCTTCTCCAATCAAGCCTTCATGCTGTATTCCATATTCTGAACGGGTTGAGCCAGCGGTAAGACGACCATACTTTTTAGTAACCACATCATAAAGACCTTTACCAAAAAGAACTTCTGTTAGACTCAAAAGTGTTAATCTTTCAGGGTGAGAATATAAGATTAATCCAGCTCCTCTTCCAACACCTTGTACATTACCACTTAAAACTTCAGCTGCATTATTGTCGCCAAAATAATATTTTGATATTTGTTCAGAAACATAAGAAATATCAAAACTCCCACCTACCTTTCCTTCTGGCGTGAACAACGAATTTGTTCTAACACCAATATAGAAAACTATTAAAGCTAAAGGTAAATATTTTAATAATGAAATAACACTTGTAGATTTGGAAACAAAAACAAACAAACTAAATAATATGATAGGGAAAAAGAGGATAGGTTGTCGTTTCGAGCTTGCGATAGCTATGATTAAAATCGATCCGATGAATATCCAGTCTTTTTTTGTAAAGTTTCCATTTTTTGTTACCCAGTAAAAAATCAGTGCCCCAATCGGTATAACAACTGCAGGTCCACCACCACCATAACTCAATGTTCCTACCAATCCCTCAAATTCAAAACCCATTATAATTATTTTTATTATGGCTATCGCAATCTGAACTAATATAAGAGTCAAAAGTACTTTTTTTACATATTCTCTTTTAGGTTTATTAAAGACGATATCTTTCAGACAGTGGTAAGAAATCCATAAAAATGAAAATTTAAACAAATACTGACTAAATATTGTAAATAATTCCCCACGATTAATATAATAGCTTATCCAAAATGATATCGAGAATAAGAGAAACGTAATATTAAATGCTAATTCGTTTTTATTTGATACAAAACTATTTCTTTTACTCAATAATAGGTAAATACCATATGAGACCACCCCAATTTGGTAAAAATTAAATATTCCCATCCCAAGAATACTATTAATGTAGTCAAAGAGCCCCTCCCAAAAAACCAAAATCATCAGTATGCTGACCTTGGTTATTCCAACTTTTTTAAAGGTATAGAGCATGCCAAGAAACACAAATAAAAAATAAATTGAAGTATTAAATGTTGTCATTTCTTTTCTTGATTATCTAAAAAACCTAGTAGTTCTTTAACTCTATTATCCCAAGAATATAATTTAAATGCCTTGTCTCGGGCTATTTCTCCGTAATTAGAATTATTTTTATCTTTAATAGCTATACTAAGGGATAATTTAAGTGAATCAAAATTGTCAGGTTCGCATAATATTGAGTCCTTTTGATTTTCAAGCACTTCTCGTATGGTAGGGAAGCCATGAGCGACAATTGTCCTACCAGCAGCCATATATTCAAAAATTTTTAAAGGAGAACAATAATTAATTGTAGGTACTTTTGAAGACCATAAGGCTAGTAAAATATCTGAGGCATATAAATAATATGGAATCATATTATGCTCTACAAAACCCATAAAATTAATGTTTTTGACATCCTCTTCCTGAGACATTTTTTCAAAATTCTGTCGATGTTTTTCAGGGCCTCCAATTACTAAAAACATTACATCTGAAAATTCTCTTCCCAAATAAACAATATTTTCAATATCTCTATCCGGATACAAACCACCCGTGTAGGTTACAATTGTTTTATCAATAGGAATATCTAATCCTGACCTTGCATTATTTTTATCAATATGTTTTTCAAAAAGAGATGCATCAAATCCATCATGCCAAGCAAACAGCTTGCTTTGAGGAACGCCTTTTTGCTCCCAATATTTTGAAAGCGCTTCACTTATTGAAAATAAACACTTAAAATTTGGCGAACGCGTCACACGTAATAATCTTTTTTCTAAGTATTTATGTAATATGGTGTGACGAGTGTGCAATTTGGAATTGTGAGATTCAAAAATAAGGGGGATATTAAATTTAGTCAACGAATTCAACATAAATGAATCTCTAGAAAAAATAATATCTGGATTATTTTGTGTGGCAATTTGAACAATGCTGTTTCTGACCAAAAATCGATTTATAAATAAATTTTTAGACTTTTGTTTCCAGGTTACTATTTCAAATTTGATTCCACTTTTAAATGTATTATTAATAAATACTTCAAGGTTTTTTTCAAAACCCTCATTTTCTTGCATGGCTAAGGTGACTTTATATCCTGATCCCACAAAAGCGTTACACATTGAAAAAACCTGTAATAAGGTGGTATTCTGTCCACCTGATTTTGGAGACTGAACCGAAGCTATATGTATATAAAGTAATTTTTTTGTCATTAGATATTTTTAACTTTTAAATTAATTTGCAATTTTCGAGTTACTACTGAAGTGACTATATAAAAATTTAGAGCTTAAATTTAATAGGAAATAGACCTGTGTTACCAAGTTCTTGGATTAGACCAACTTTTAGGTTGAGATGCCAGTTCATAAATTAATTTAAAAATGTCAGCTGGTAGTTTTTTCTGAAAATATTGTTTATTTAATTTCAAGTTTTGGATAGAGGTTGTCCCAATAATATAGTGATCAATATTTTCTAAAGTATAAACAAACCTTAATGCCATTTCAATAGTTGAAATGTTATTTTCTTTTGCAATAAAATCTAATTTTAATAAATATTTTAATATTTCTTTACCCGAAGATATGCGTTTAAGAATTTGTTCTCGATTAACTAATATTCCTTGGAGTAATAAAGATCTTGCTACAAAACGAACTGGAAGACTATTATTTTTAATAAAACGATTGTAAAAACTAATATCAAAAATATTTAGTGGTATTTGGATATAATCAAATATCCCACATTCAATTGCATATTCACACTCCTCAAAATTATACACTGAAACTCCAATTTTAGAAATCAGTCCATCCTCTTTTAATTTTCTTATACCATCATGAACATAAGGATCAGAAATAATCGTTATTTCATTTTGATGAAGGTAACAAATATCCAGTTTTTTAAGATTTAACTTTTCTAGTGAAGCCCTTACTCCTTTCAACATTGTTTTACAAGTATCAGTTCGATTAGGAATTAAGCTGTCTATCTTCGAGCTTATAAAATTATTATTTGTTGTCTGGCTTATATATTTACCTAAAACGCTTTCACTTTCACCATATCTTGAGGAGGTATCAAATTTATTAATCCCTAGAAAGCCAACTTGATTTAAAAAATTTAATCTATCAAAGTTATCATCTATCTTTTTTGAAGAAAAACCATAATCGGGTATTCCTAGCTTTACAGTTCCCAAGCATAATTTATCATTTTCTTTCATTTTAGGAGTTTTTTATTCTTTTTTCAGCTTCAACCCAATCAGACATAAGGTCTATATCAACCATTTCTTCATGTGAAATTACTAAAGGAAGAATATTATTTCCAGTCACTGAACCATTTAATAAAGTTTCTCTTCTAACAATATCTAGGTCTCCTGTTTGAAAATATACATTTGGTAGCTCTTGTCTAGGTTTATTATAAGCTTCATTTATTTTAGATTCATAACCAATCATAAATCTGTCTTTTAATTTCCATTGGCGAAAAGGATGCTCCGATGATTTTGCAACACTGCGAAGTGATCCTGCATCGGGGTTATCGTTCATTAACTTAATGCCTTTTTCTATTAGTCCTGGTGGTCTTAATGGAGATGTTGGTCTTAATATAATAATTAAATCAATTTGCTTACCAAATATTTTTTCCAGAGATTTTAGAGCATGAAGTATAACCGGAAAATCCGGTGTAAGATCTTGTGCAAGATTTTCAGGGCGTAAAAATGGCACTAATGCCCCACAACTTGCTGCTATTTCAGCAATTTGAGATGAGTCGGTAGATACAATTGTTTGATTTACTAACGAACAGGCCAAAGAATATTTGATAGAATAATCAATTAACGGTCTACCATTGAGTTCTTTGATGTTTTTTAGTGGGATACTTTTACTCCCTCCTCTAGCTGGAATTAGGGTAACTATGTTCATCTTACTTTAAAATTTATGTGTGAATGAAATAATTTTCTTATTCATGGTTTGTCATTTATTCTACTAATTTTTTAAATAAAACTGCATATTTGAATTTAATTTTTTGTGATTTCACTAATATTCATAACATGAAATTCTCGTTTTCCACTATGCCCTGAATCAATTGATACAAACTTGCCATCCTTACTCCATTTCGGATGTAAATCAATTCTATTTTCACCCTGATATTTTAATGGTTGATAAAACATGCCGAGAATATGTTTTTTTTTGTATAATAAATCATATAAATACAAATGGGAAAATCTAGATTTATCTGGATAATCGTCTGTAAGCATCCACCTTCCGTCTGGAGAAACTGAAGGGTGACCATCTTTAAAAAAATCATTTTCGCCAATAGTTTCTACAAATCCTGTTTTATCAGTATAACGGTTATATCTGTCACGGCCATCATTTAACCTGGAGTATGATATTATATTTTTGGAATCTGTCATCCAACAATTATGTGATACCAATTCAATTCCAGTCAGAAAGAATAAGTCTGACCCATCCCTGCAATTTGCTGTCATTAAACGATGGAATCTACCTTGCGGCCCAATCCATCTATGTAAGAACATAAATCGTTTCCCGTCGGGAGCAATATCAATATGGTTTACTTTGTGTTTTGAGTTGACCATTGTAGGGTCAGGTTCGAAATTTTTTAAGTTGTCTAATGATATTATCAGTTTGCTTGTATTCTTCTCAATATCAACAAACCATATTCCATCATTTGCATCAGATGGGAGATCAATGTTTTGCTTCCTAAAATACCCATAGGAAGGACGCATCACGCTATTACGGTCGAAATTCAAAGTTAATGCAAAACTACCGTCATTGGCAACGGAATAGATGGGCTTGCAGAGGCTTTTTCTTTTATTCGATTGTAAATCAAAAATTTCTGAATAATACTCTTTTAGTGTTTCATCATAATTATTATAAATGATTTTATGATCTGAATCTGCATACCATTGCAGCATGCTACCTTGCTGCCAATTCCATGCTTTCGATTTCACTACAACTTGTTTATTGTCCGAAAGAACATTGTAATAAATAATATTTATAGCTGAATATTTGCTACCTCTTGTTCTCTGCTCAGTTGTCTCGCACCAAAGTAATCCTCCATTATTATTAAATGGTGAAATATTATAATAGCCAAAAAAAGAATTCTTTTTTATAGGAAGTTTTACAAAACTAACTTTCTTATTCAAATAGGAATTTTTAACACGTCTTGTAATAAAATATCTGTGTAATAAATATTCAGAATAATAAAATATATTAACATATAAGTTGAACAAAAAAGGTATAGCTTTTACTAATTTCTTAATTTTTGCTTTCATTAATAAATATTTAAAATCATAATTTTGACATTTGTTATAATTTAGTTTTGGGATTATCGATTTTAAAAGTATTAGATTCCAATTTTACTATATCCCATTTTTGTTTTTTATTTTTTCCATTAATCTTGTCCAAAGATGATAGGCGGGCTTCTATATCTTCATGTTCTAATTCGGGGAACTTCTGAGATTTGGCCTGAGTTGTTTTTAAGTCTTTTTCGACATCTTTTTGCTTTAGAGTTCGTTTTAACTTACTAACAATTCTACTACCCCATCTTTTTTTAATATCAAATAATAACAACACCTTAATCCTTTTTTTCAACTGTTTAAATGAAAATCTATTAATAAGATTATCTCCATTATAAAAAGAATCCAATACATTGATTATTTTTTCTGCAGCATCAGCAGTAAAAGCATTCTTAATGAAGCTTTCAACATAGTCAGGGTCTACATCAAAACGGATATCCTTACTACTATCAAGAATTAATTCTAGTTCTTTGAATAGTTCCGTTTCACTCTTTATAGTTTTTCCAAACTGATTAGGAAGAAATGGCCCAAATTTAGTTTCAGGAATTGGGTGATAACGAAGTGTTGGTTTATTCATAGCCCAAGCCTCAATTGCAGTTGTACAGCCTGTATAAATAACAACTTTTGATCTCAAAATCCAATATATCGCACTCCCTTTGTTTTCAACAAAAACATTTTTTTCTTTAGCAAAAAGTTCATGCCACTTTTCTTGGTTTTCGTCAGGATGGGGACGAATAATGAACTTTGTTTTTGGAAACTTTTTGCTTAGATTCTTAAGTAAAGAAACATATATGTCAAACAATTCAGCTGCACTCTCACTTACTTTTGTATAAAAGTTTAATTGCTCATCATTTTGAATTAAACCTCTTATCCTCATGTGTTCAACATAGGATGGTGTTCCATATAAGAATGGGTTCCAATTACCGGGGGTAAACATACTATTGATCAAAACGTAATCTTCTTCAAAAAATGATAAATTATATTTCGCTTGATCCTCAATATATTTAATATACTTTGGATGTAAAATGTCAAATCTGGGGTTCCCAACTAGATGAATTTTTTTCTCATCTGCAGATGGAGTCTTTACAATTATATCATATTGTTTTTTACCCCATGCAAAAATGGCATCACTAACTTGAAAGGCCTTATCGTTTACGCGTCTTGAAAAATACTCTTCAGGTGATGGCCAACTAAGTCCTTCCTCATCTAACACCGCAATTTTTAAACCTAAAGTACTAAGCTCATCAAGCATGTTAGCAGATAAAAGTGAATGGTCTTTATATAAATAAATACCGCTTCCATAGGATCGCGCGCTTTTATAAACCCCCCCTTTTGAACCCACTACTACTGAATAGCCCTTTTCAAGTGCCTTGTGAGCAATAAGTAATTTGGAGTCTAATTCTCGAGGTATGATTTCAATTGGTAAAAAGAGTGTTTTTTTTATAGATTGCATATATAAATTTTACAATTAGTAGCTAAAGTATTTTTTAGAGCGGCTCTAATATCCATCAGAATTTATTTTGCAGATTATGAATTAGGCTTACGGTTGATTATTGAAAAATTTATTCTGTACATTTTTCAACACTAACATCAAGAATATCCTGTGCAATCTTATCATTTATGTTTTCAATTTTCGGAAAAAGTCCATTGTATTTAGATTGAAGCCTGGAAAGTACAGTCTTCCGATCATTCATTATTTCCATAACATGTGCTTTCATCTGAAAATAATCACTTGCTCCTAAAACTAGATCCAGGTATCGGTAGCTAAAAACAGGGTCACCCATTTTATCACGAAGAGATTTATCATTGTCAAACTCAGGTATTCCTCTTAAGTCAAGATATTCGATTGTCGGAACTCCCAAAGCAAGCATATCTATAACTACACCAGAGTAGAAACTTATTGCAAAATCACTCTCCTTACCTAAAACAAATGGATGAAGACCTGAGTAAACCCATTTATCGCCGTATGTTTCTGCTCCAAAAACCTCCTCATAGACCCCCTCTCTTTTTTCTTTTGGATGTAATTTAACGACAATGTTTTTTTTAAGATCTTCCCAGGCTAACCTTTTAATGTCCTCCAATGCTTTCTTTTTTCGTTCATAAGAAAAATATTTTGTGCTCCCAGGTCTTGAGATTATAAAGATAAAATCTCTGCCCAACTCATTAATTTCATTATTATTATTTAGAACATTTAACCTAATGATTTCCATCCAGTCAGGGGCATGCCTAGGCACACCAACAACCTCCATAAATGATTTATGAATAGCATATTTATATTCATATATTGGTTTTTCCATTGAAGAAAATAAATATGCTTTAACATCCTTTCTTGAAGTACCATCTAGTACTTTTTTAGTATTATCTACAACACCACCATCGTTTATATTAATTCCGTGTTGAATAGAAAACTTAGGAACTGCTGTGAAATTCTTCATCAATTCTAAATTATATGACTTAGATTCTTCATATAAATCAAAAAGAAGGCAAGCTGCATGCTTTTCAGCAACATGCCAATTATATAGGTGTTTTTTATTTAAATGCTTATTAAATCTACTGTAACCATTATGAATGAGGCTCCCTACTATTTCGGTGATATACCATTTTTTCAACTTACTAATAGCTCTCAGTAAAAACCATTCAAATCTTGTCGGTTTATTTATCGTCTTGGCTTTGGAAAAAGTATCGGAAACTAGCCAATGTCCGCCTTGCGATTTGAAAACAATTGAATCAAATGTTTTTGCTCCTAAGGTGAGTAAAATGTTTGACAAATGAATCTGATCAATAAAATTTGTTCTTGGGAAAATAATAATGAACTTTAAATCTTCCCGTTTTTTTTTAAGATCCCAAATCACAGACAACCAATTATCTAGTGTCCCCAAACTTGGAGAGCATAAAAAATAAACTGCACTTTTTATTGGAGCTGTTTTACTCAATGGCTATAGCTTTATAGTGACTTTAGATATAATAACCTGAACTTATGGATGTATGATAATTTCTTATTTGTAACATTGAGCTCTGTTGAGCAATTTATGCTTTGATTAAACCGGCATCTTTAGTTGTTAGAAATTATTTTTTAATTCTCTTATCTTATAATTCTACCCGTTCCTTTGTTAGCAATAACTTTTATAACATCATCAGCTGAAAATCTTGAGGCATCACCAACGGTAGTGTGATTAAGAGCAGCTAAAGTTGTTGCAAAGTCAATGATTTTCTGATATGTATATTCCTCGTTATTCAGAAGTCCATAAATTATCCCGGCAACAAAACTATCACCAGTTCCAACTCTGTCAATTATTGATTCAAGGTTGTATTTTAAGCCTTCAAATTTATTTATACCTTTATCTTTTACGAAAAGTAATCCATTCCAGATATTAGTTGAGGCCGATAATGCTTCTCTGTTGGATATTGAGATGTATCTCAAGTTAGGGAACTGTTCAAAACATTTTGCAGCTATATCAGTAAAATTACCCTCCGAATCCGAATATAGCCCCAAAACATTTTGAAAATCACTCTCATTTCCAGCAATTAAGACAGCTCGATGGCATAATACCCTCATATATTCAGAGATCATTTTGGCATCCTTATTTACCCATTTCCAAAGTTTGTCTCTATAATTCAAATCTACAGAATAAGGTATGTCTGCCTTTTGAACAGCTTCTAATAGAACGTTTTTGACATTCTCAGAAATTGCAGGAGAAATACCGGAGAAATGAAACCAAGATGTATCCTGAAATATTTCTTTCCAGTCAAAATCATCTATTGACATTTGACTAAATGATGTGTTGTCTCGGTCATATATAACAAAGGAATTTCGTGGGCCAATACCATTTTCAGTCCAGTAAATACCCACCTTATCTCCACCTTTTTTAATGTCCGAAGTATCGACGCTAAACTGTTTAAGATTTTGCAGGATTTTATCAGTGAGTACATTGTCAGGAAGCCTTGAAATAAATTTGGTCTCTAAACCTAAATTACTTAGGGCAATAGCGACATTTGATTCACTTCCTCCTGGCTCTGTTCTAAAATATGTAGCCTGAGTCAGACGTTCCCCTTTTTCATCTGGAGACAATCGTAACATTATTTCTCCAAAAGTTGTTACTCTTTTCATTATAGTTTGTGTATTTCTTTTAATCGTTTTTCAACTACAGTGATGTCTCCTTCAACATCAACAGCATATGAGTTTCCTTCAACTTCTACCATCTTAACTTTTACTCCAAGATCAAGATATCTCAATATCTCAATATCCTCAGAACTTTCAAGTCTAGATTTTCTGCCAAAATCCCCAAACTTCAATAATTGCTCTCTGTTAAAGGCATATATGCATACCTGTTTGTAATAGGTGTCAGGTTTGTTCTCATGACTTTTGAATCCTGGTACAGCCAATCTTGACATGTATACCATTTCGTTATTTTCAGTTGTTATAACTTTAGGTATGTTCACATTATCAGGATCTTCATCAGCATTTAATTTTGCCATGGCGTTAATGACGAAACAATCATTATTAAGTTTCATGTTCGCCACTGCCAGGATCACTTCAGGATTAATTGTAGGCTCATCCCCCTGGATGTTAATATATATATCTGCAGGTACGTTTCGGGCAACTTCTGATAGTCTGTCGGTTCCGGTAGGATGAGTGTCAGAAGTCATCACAACATTGAAACCTGCGTCCTCAACTACCTTCTTGATTCTTTCATCCTCTGTTGCAACAAATACATTTTCGTTTCCAAGAGCTTTGCCTGAAAGCTCAGCAACCCACAACACCATTGGTTTCCCAAGAAGTTCAGCTAGTGGTTTACCAGGAAATCTGGATGACTTGTACCTTGCAGGAATTATACCAATAATCTTTTTGTCCATAATCGTATTGTTAATTATAAACTGACTCTGTAATGAAATTCATGGATAGCTTTTCGCGAACCTCCTTTAGAGAAGCTACGATATTTTCATTTTGTTGTTCCATGACTTTTCTTTCAACAATTCGATCATATTCTGTGTAACTATAATTGTCAGAATCGAACTTATAACCATCAAAACCTGCAAGATATACTTCTTTAACTTTTTGGTCTATTAAAAGGTTTAATAAAAGGATGGTTACATTGTCGTTTTTATTGCTTGTTTTTGTAGCAAGGGTATGATAATCTACTACTTTATAATTACTACTGTTCGAGTTTACATGAATATTGGTAGTAATAATTGCTTTTTCAGGCTCGATTTGTTCAATAAATTTGTCGTAACGTTTTTGATTTGAAAAGAAGAAATAATTGGTTTTTAAGTTTTTAGGGATATGATTTACAGCAATAACTAATGGTTTTTTAGTATTAATAAATTTTTCTACAGTTTCTCTTTGTTTGATTGCATTTGGGCCTGGAGCTATTATTAAAATGTTTTGATCTTTAAAAAAGTTTACATTAAAATTAATGGGTAAACCGTCATTCGATTTAAAATTGAGGTACAACTCTGCAATACGGTCTTTATTAAAATTCTTTTTTTCACCATTATCTAATAAGCCTAAGATTTTTTGAATATCAACAATCGGAAGGTTCTTTTTTTTGACCAAAAATGAGGAATAATTTGGGTGACACCCAAAAGAAGCTGATAAAAAGTGTGCAATCGAATAACCCCAGTAATTTTCTCTGTAAATTGCTTCCAGATATTTATCAATAGTTTCTAGAAGAGGAACAATATTGTATTCGGTATGCTTTTTCTTATTGAGAAAATCAGCAAGCAATTCAGTTGTGAGATTACCTGCACCTCTTCCCATGCCATGAATTGAGGAGTCTATTATGATTTCTCTGTCTGAGTTTTTGGTTTGAATAAAATCAATTGCATTTGAATAGGCAAGTTGTAAATTATTATGGGAATGATATCCCAATCTTACATCTGGTTTTAGGTTGTTCTCAAACAAGTAGTGTAGTCTTCTAAAATCATCGCCAAACATGGCCCCAAAACTATCTACAATATACATGGCATAAACATCATACTTATTAATTTCCTCAATCATTTGAAGGATCTCTGCATCAGAATAAGATAAAGTTACCATAGCCTGAACATAAACTTTATACCCTTTTTCAATTATGATTTTAGTATCAACAAGAGCTTCCCGCCAATCTTTTTTATGAAAAGCATACCTTATTCCAATTACGTTATCAGTTTTCGGATTATAAATTGGCAAGTCATTTAAATCATATTCACCCTTATTAATCATCACACAGAACTGAGTATCTGACAAATCTACTTTCAAAGAATTAAGCAATTCATTTACTTGAGTTAAACTGATAAATTGTGTTGAGTCTTTTTCTTTACCTTGTTTTTGTGAAACAAATCCACATTCAACAATTTCAACTTTCGATTTTATTAATGACTTAATAATTTCTTTAGTATTTTCCGTAGAAAACTCCCAATTATTTATATACCCTCCATCACGAAGGGTGCAGTCTAAGATGTTAATTTTATTAATCTTGTTCATTGTGTTTTTTTGGTTTTAAACTTCAATTTAATGGTAATTATGTTTGTTATCTTTTATTGTATCATTGAATCATTAGGGATACTAATGTTAGGTTTTGCTTTATTTAAAACCCAAAACATTTTAAATATTAATAATATCGCATTTATAACACAGAAAGAAGCAATCGTTAATAAATCATCATTAAACAATTTAGCTGTTATATATAGTGTAGCTGCGCTTAATAAAACTGTAATCACGGAAAAAACAAGTGCAAATTTCTGTATTCTAATAACATTAATTAATCTCCAACAAGCCGCACCTATAAAACTAAAATAAGACATTATTGACAACCATCTTGCATATGTTCCGGCTATAAACCAGTTATCACCAAATATAAAACTAAATAACCAAGGACCACAAATAATTATTATAGCATATGGGATTATACCAATCGCGGCCAAAGCAGCGGTTGCTTTTAATAATAGCTTTCTTATGTCCTCACCACTATTAAACTCTTTTGCAATTTTTGGGTAAAAAACATTACTGAATGATTTTGCGATAATGCCACTAGGAAGGGTAATTACACTTAAACCTAAAGCATAGAAACCAACCACAGTAGGCCCAAAAAAACCTGTAAGAAATAAAATCGGCAATTTGCCTGAGATATTTCCCACAAATGATTGTGGTGCCTTATAAAATGGGAAATCGCTATAATTTTTCGCCATTTTATTGACAAGACTAATAGAAAACCAATTGGCATTCTTTATACTATTAAACCCTTTTTTAGACCAGCTGAATTGACTCCATGATAATAAAGTGGCATAAAGTACTCTTCCAAAAGTTGCTATATAAACTAAAGATAAAGACGTTGGACTATGCAAACCCGCTCCAATTTTGGCGGCTTGAACTATAGACGTGTTAATAACCATGATTTTTGTTATTTTTCTAAATTGTTCCTTTCTCGTTAGCCATTGATCAAGAATAATAGCCCCCACTCCAAAAAAAACATATAAGGGTATTAACAAAACATATGAGGCAATTTCTTCTATTTGGAATAATGAAACAATTTGGTTTTTAAAAAAAATAACTATTAATCCGACTAACAATGAAATAATCACAGAAATCATAAATGATAATAAAACAATCGCTTTTGCATCTTCATCCTTTTTGGGCAAAACAATGGCATTTGAATAGGTTAAAGAGCCAACCGATTGAATAATACCTGTAATAGCAAGAAATACTCCTAGTACTCCAAATACCTCTGGCTCATATAGCCTTGTGATTATAGGAGAACTTCCTACCACAATAACTTGAGCTATAGCAGTTCCAGTGATCATAGTGACCACATTACGGACAAAAGGCTTATTAATTAGTTTAATGAGCTGGTTTCTCATTTTTTTAATAACATTTATCTGACATGGGTGTTCCTTTAGGGAAGTCACGTTGGAACACTTTTCCTAAAAAATCATTTAAACTTAGGATGTATTACAAGTCTAGGACGAATACTCCTAATAGTTTCAATAGCATTTTCAGGACTTACGTTATGACTTGCCAATAATTCAGCTATTACAAAAACTTTGTTCTTTATGATCAAGGATTGCATAGAGATTTTTTGAAATATTAAGCATTGCTGTGTGTTTTTGTAAGCGTTAACAAGCCCTTTCAAATATCTAATTTATTCCCAATTTTAAAATATATTTTTCTTTCCTCCTTACTTAAACTAGGAGTTACTGTAAAATCTTCAAGAATTAGACAACCTCTAGCACATGAAATAACTAATTTATCCTCATCAATAATATCAACAATTTTTCCACAACCTTGGGAAGGATACTTTTCATCATAAATTACCTTGGCTTTATTTATAAAAATATATCTATTAAACAACGACGTTTCTGCTGGATTGTAGGGCTTCGAATGAACTCTTATCATATTATTGATATTTGTTGCATCTTCTTGCCATGAAATTTTATATTTACCGTTCTTTTTTCCAAAATAAGAACCTGTCCCTTTTTGAGGAATTGGAGCAATTTTGTTCTCAATTATTGACTTAAAATTTTTGCTTAATAGCTCAAATCCGAGTTTCATACCACGAGTGTATAGCTCAAATCCTGTTTCATCATCCTTAATTTTATATTTTTCTTGAACTAAAATATCACCTGTATCTATTCCTTCATCCATTAAATGAATTGATATACCAAAGTGTTTTTCACCTCTTTCTATCGCCCACGCAGTGGGAATTGGCCCTCTATATTGTGGAAGTAAGCTGGGGTGAATATTAATAGATGAATATTTTGCTAATGATAAAAGTGATTTAGGAAGTATTTGTCTGTAATAAACTGAAAAAATATAATCAGGATCTATATTTCTAACTTTATCAATTAGAGCCTTAGTAATTCTAGGAGGAGATACAACTTCTAATTCAGTTCCATTAAAGTTTTCAATGACAGATTCATAGCCATAGGTCTTATCTAATGGTAATTCATAAGTTACTATTAAAGAGATTTCAATATCTCTCTGATTAGAGACATATTTAATAAAATCAACAGCTATTTGTTGACATCCAAATATTACTAGTTTTTTCATGATTTTCTCCTGTATATTAGGGAACCTTTTTCACATTCTCTGGTTTTTAATTCTGAGCTTCCCATGATTTTCTCTATTCTACGGGTTTGTGTAACTAAATTTTTTAGTTGAAGCTCTGTTATCGAAACTGGTGAGTCTACGCATTCCATCGATTCATCTATTTTAAAATGTTTTTCTAAAATTTGTGCTCCTGCAGAAACACAAAAAGCTGGCACATCTATATCATTGGTGTGATCAGATTGGCCGATAATACAATCTTTAAAATTTTCTTTTAAATTAAAAATAGCAGAAATATTTGAGTCTGTCTCATCTGTAGGGTAAGCTGATACACAGTGAAGTAAAGCTATATTATCATTGTATTTTTTAATACAATGATATGCGTTTTGGATTTCATCTATATTAGACATTCCTACCGACATGATAATAGGTTTATTAGTTTTAGCTACTTTTTCAAGCAGATCCATATTACCAATATCAAAAGAGGCAATTTTATATAAATCAATATTTATACTTTCTAAATATTCAACACTTTCACTATCAAATGGAGTTGAGAAAAAATCAAGGTTTAATTTATTTGCATAAATCTGGAGTTCTTTAAATGCTTGAAATGGAAATTCACATTTTTTAAGAATATCAAAAATTGGAGAATCTTTGGAAACTCTTTTTTCTGTTAAGTATGTTTGAAACTTTACTGCATCTGCTCCAGTACGTGCTACAGAATCAATTAATTTTTTAGCTAAATTTATATCGCCCCCGTGATTTATGCCTATTTCAGCAATGATATACGTCTGATTGTCAGTATTAAACCCAAACGATCTTAAGTTCTTTAAATATGTCATAAAATTAATTTTGTTTGTTAATTAGAATTACCAACTTGTCATACCACCATCTACAGCAATATTTTGACCCGTTGTGTATGAGGCTAACTCGCCTGCGAGGTACAAAACAGCACCAGCTATTTCACTAGCATCAGCCATTCTGTTCATCGGACATCGGTGTCCATAATTTTCTCTGAAACCCTCTCCTTGTGGACTTTCAGGATTGAAAACGCCGCCTGGAGAAACCGAATTACAACGGATATTTCGCTCAGCCAAGTGTACTGCAAAATACTTACTCATTTGAATAATTCCTGCTTTTGTGGCGCCATATACCTCACTATTTTTACGATCACAATCGGTATATATTCTAAAATCTGGACTAATCATCCCGTACATAGAAGCTATGTTAATAATAGAACCCTTTTTTTGTGCATACTGATCAAATAGATTAACATATTTCTGAATACAATTAAACGTACCTTTCAAATTCACATCCATGACCCAGTCAAATTGTTCTTCAGCACGATCTTCGAAAGGTTCGAAAGTACTGACCCCAGCATTGTTTACAAGAATGTCCATTTGACCATATTTCTTAAATATTGATGAAAACACGCCTTTCACACTAGCCCCCTCTCTTATATCAAGTTCTTGATATTCGGATGCAATATCAACATCAGTGGGTATATGCATATCCAGGCCTATTACAATAGAGCCTGCATTTTTAAAGTGTTTACACATAGCAGTACCTAGTTGTCCACAAGCACCTGTTACAACGACAACTTTACCTTTTAAATTAAAAATATTATTAAGAAATTCATTAGCCATTGATTCTCATTTTTAACTTATTCAACAAATGCACTAATTCGTCAGCATTACGATAGTACTCAACTGTAAGATATTTTACTTCTGGATACAATTCAAGTAAATTAATAACCTCTTCTATTTCCTCCTCGCCTGGTCGATCATGTTTATCAACAATCTCCCCATTAATGTTATACCCTGCACGGGAAATGTGTATTTGAATTAGTCGGTCAAGTGGTAATCTCCCTATGTAATTTTCAAATGATACCTCCTGGTTTACTGCTGAGACTCTTGCATGAGCAATATCAAAGAGGAAAGTAATGTCGTTACTTACTACCACCTCACTAATAAACTCAGGAGTAGTGACATAATCGTATGCCTCAGTCTTATAATGATTATTGTTTTCAACTGCAATATCAATATCGGGGCCAAATATATCTTTAATTCTAGTTAAATTTTTTGAAGCATTTGAAATAAGGTTCGCTCGTGTAAGCTTGTTTCCTCCAGGTAAGAATTTCCCATCTTTTATAAGTGGTGCATCGTAACAAGAGGCCAAATGAAAAGAAATCAACTTTAGACCTTTCTTATTTAATTTTATTTGCTCCAAATAAGTAAACTCTACTTTACCTAGGTTTTGAATCGGTTGTAAATCACAATGAAAAACTTCTTGCTTATCGTAGTTATCCTTAACAGCGTGATCTCTACACTCAAGACAGTCTGATGCATTCATTATTTTTTCTGCTTGCTCTAAACTCCCAAATAGATGAGAGATAGGTGTAGCTAGTTTTGGAGGGTTATTTACCATTTAGCACTTCTTTTACAGATTTAATTATTCTCTCCAATTCATTATCATTTAGTTTTGCAGAAATAGGAAGGCTTACCGTCTCATTTCCAAATTTTACTGCATTTGGGTAATCATTGGGATTCCAATTATATTTTTCTTTATAAAATGGGTGATGTGGAATAGCTTGATAATGAACACCCACACCTATCTTCTTTTTAGTCATTTCAGTTAAAAATGTATCTCTATCAATACCACACTTATCTTCATTTATCATAATATTAAATAAGTGATAAGCGTGTCGTGTGTTTTTCTCGATAGGGGCAGGTAAAGTTATAGGAAGACTTTTGAACTCATCATTATAAAGATCCCAGATATGTTTTCTCTTTTTAGAATATTTCTCAACTCTTTTAAGTTGGTGTATTCCTATAGCTGCTTGGAGGTCCAACATGTTATATTTATAACCAGCCTCTTCTACTAAATAATGTTTATAACCATGATCCGAAAACCTCTTCCAAGCGTCCGTGGACATACCATGTAGGGCGAGCTTTTTAATTCTGGCAATATTTTCTTGGTTATTACTAATTACCATCCCACCTTCTCCAGTGACAATATTCTTTGTGGCGTAAAAACTGAACACTCCAAAATCTCCAAAGGTTCCTGCTTTTTTACCTTTATATTCAGTTTCGATTGCATGTGCACAATCTTCAATGATAGCCAAATTATACTTTTTGGCTATTTGCATTATAGCATCCATATCACAAGGTCTACCAGCGAAGTGTACTGGAATAATAGCTCTTGTATTTGGGGTAACTCTTCTCTCTATGTCTAAAGGGTCAATATTCCAAGATGCCGGATCTATATCTGCCAATACCGGCGTCGCTCCACTGTGTATTATTGTATTAACGGTTGCGCAAAAAGTCATAGCTGTAGTAATAACCTCATCTCCTGGCTTTAAATTCAAAGCACAACATGATAAATGTAAACCAGCTGTACACGAGTTAAGAGCTGCTGCATATTGTGTCGATTTATAAATAGCAAAATCGTTCTCAAATCGCCTAACTTTAGGGCCAGTTCCAAGCCATGAATTCTTTAACGAGTCTATAACTTCGTTAATTTCATCTTGCTCTATTATTGGTTGTCCAAAAACTATAAAGTCATTCATAATATATACTTGTTTTGTCAATAATGATGCTTTACTCTAAAAAAGGAGAGTATAATTAGACTCTAATATGATAGAATTAATTTTAACAAAATTATCTGCTCAAATTATTCGAAATTCTCATTAAGTATTTACCGTAATGGTTCTTACTGCATCTTTCAGCCAACTTTAATAATTGCTCTTGATCAATAAAACCTTTATTAAATGCTATTTCTTCTAAGCAAGCCACTTTTAACCCTTGCCGTTTCTCTATAGTTTGAATAAAATTACCTGCTTCAAGTAATGACTCATGCGTCCCGGTATCTAACCACGCAACACCCCTTCCCATCAGCTCTACTTTTAACTCATTACGTACTAAATACTCCTTATTAACTGAGGTAATCTCCAACTCACCTCGGCTAGAGGGCTTTATGTTTTTTGCGATATCTATCACGTTATTAGGATAAAAATATAGTCCAATAACAGCATAATTTGATTTTGGATTTTCGGGTTTTTCTTCTATACTCGTTACGCTACCAAACTCATCAAAGGAACAAACTCCATATCTCTCTGGATCAGAAACATAATACCCAAAAACAGTAGATTTCCTTTCAGACTTGACGATCTCTTTAGCAACCTTTAATAATGAAGTCAATCCATCAGAATAAATAATATTATCACCTAAAACTAAACATACATCATCATCTCCTATAAAATCTTCGCCAATAATAAAGGCTTGTGCTAAACCGTCAGGTGTCGACTGTACTTTATATTTTAAATTTATCCCTAACTGAGATCCGTCACCTAACAATTCTTTATAAAGTGGCAAATCTTTTGGCGTACTAATTATTAGTATTTCACTAATTTCAGCTAACATCAAAACCGATAAGGGGTAATAAATCATGGGCTTATCATAAACTGGAAGTAATTGCTTTGAAACAACTTCAGTTATCGGATGCAACCTAGTACCAGCACCTCCTGCTAATATTATTCCTTTCATAATTCTAAATATTGTTTTTGATAATAAATTTGGTAACTTCCTGAAGTAATATTGTCTAACCAGTCACTATTCTCAAGATACCAATCGATTGTTTTTGAAAGGCCTTCACAGAAATCTACCGAAGGTTCCCAACTCAACTCATCACATAATTTTGTAGCATCAATGGCGTAGCGTTTATCGTGTCCTGGACGGTCTTTTACATATGTAATCAAACTTGCAGAACTTCCTTTTTCTTTGTTTAACTTTTCATCCATCAACTCACACAAAAGGTTTATCAAGTCGAGATTCGTCCATTCGTTTAAACCTCCAATATTATAAGTCTCTGCATCTCTTCCATGATGGAAAATAGCATCAATAGCTGTAGCATGATCAATAACGTATAACCAATCTCTGGTGTATTGTCCATCGCCATAAACAGGTAAGGCTTTTTCCTCAACTATATTATTAATGAATAATGGAATTAACTTTTCTGGAAACTGATTGGGTCCATAATTATTGGAACAGTTAGAAATCACAAATGGCAAACCATAGGTATTTCCATATGCTCGTACAAAATGATCGGAACTCGCTTTTGAAGAGGAATAAGGAGAACGAGGATCGTAAGAAGTCGTTTCGGTAAACAAGCCCGTTTTCTCTAAAGAACCATACACTTCATCTGTAGACACGTGATAGAATAGTTTTCCATCAAAATCACCTTTCCAAGCTTCTTTTGCCACATTCAACAAATTCACTGTTCCCATCACGTTGGTTTGTATAAAAGCCATGGGATCTTCAATAGAACGATCTACATGCGACTCGGCTGCCAAGTGAATAACACCGGATATTTGATGTTTCTCAAAAAGACTTTTCACTAAAGCCTCATCACAAATATCTCCTTTTACAAAAGTGTAATTGGACTTAGATTCCAAATCAGAAATATTTTCTAGATTTCCTGCGTACGTAAGCAAGTCTAGATTAACGAAATTATAATTCGGATATTTATTTACCATCAATCGCAAAACGTGCGAACCTATAAAGCCTGCCCCTCCAGTAATTAGAATAGATTTATTATCAAGATCTAACATAATTTTTCTAAATAATTATTTTTTAAATGGATGTTTTGCCAGTGGTTTTTTTACAAAAGGATGATATTCACCTTTAGCACCCAATGGGGTTGCATGACGAATGTTATGAACAATTTCGATTGCTTGGCGTGATGCTTCAAGGCCAAAGCCTCTTCCATCAATAATATCATTATAAGTTGTTGTGTGTAAATCTTTAAAACCACCACTAAACTCAAGCTCCTCACCCTCTATAGTAATGGAACGATAGGTCGTTTGTCCAATCTTTTTTATTTCATCTGGAAGTGTATTACCATTTATAGATAAGAACCAACGTACTCTTGCTTTTTCGAATTCTAGATAACCTGCAGAACGGTCATGAGTATTTAAATGTACTAGATTTTGTTTGAGGTCTCCAAAAATCCAAGAAAGCATATCAAAAAAATGTACTCCAATATTGGTAGCAATGCCTCCTGATTTTGCAACATCTCCCTTCCAAGAAGTATAATACCAATATCCACGGGAAGTTAAATAAGTTAAATCAATATCGTAAATTTTATCTTTTGGTCCGTTATCAATTTTATGTTTTAAAGCAATAATACTTGGATGTACTCTTAATTGTAAAATATTGTATATTTTTTTTCCTGTTTCTTTTTGAATATTAGACAATGCATCAATATTCCAGGGATTTAATACTAATGGTTTTTCACAAATAGCATCAGCTCCTTGTCTCAAAGCAAATCTTATATGTGAATCATGAAGGTAGTTGGGTGTACAAATACTAACATAATCAAGATTTAAATTTTTTTCAAATTTTAGTTTTGAAATATGACGATCAAAACGTTCAAATTCAGTAAAAAAGTCAGCCTTTGGAAAATAACTATCTATAATACCTACACTATCGAATTTATCGAGTGCAGCAGTTAAATTATTATCTGTATCTTTTATAGCTTTCATGTGTCTTGGTGCTATATAACCACTAGCACCAATTAAGGCAAAATTCTTCATAATTAATTTATTCTAATAACTTCGTTTCCTTCCAATCTATACTCTTGTTTGCTTTCCCAACAAATAGCCAAACCTTCATCATCAAACTTTAATTTATGACCAAACTCGCTAACCCAACCAATTTGTTTCGCTGGGTTTCCTACTAGTAATGCGAAAGGTTTAACCTCTTTTGTGACTACAGCTCCAGCCCCAATAAATGAAAACTCACCTATGTTATTACCACATACAATAGTTGCATTGGCTCCAATTGAAGCGCCCTTTTTAACAATTGTGGGCATGTATTCATTTCTTCTATTAACAGCACTTCGAGGATTTATTACATTGGTAAATACCATAGAAGGACCTAAAAATACATCATCTTCACAAATAACTCCAGTGTAAATAGAAACATTGTTTTGAACTTTAACATTATTACCTAATTCCACGCCTGAGGAAATAACTACATTCTGGCCAACATTACAATTTTCTCCAATTATAGAGTTTTTCATAATATGAGAAAAGTGCCAAATCTTCGTTCCTTTACCTATTTGACAAGGATCATCAATATGTGAGCTCTCGTGAACCATATAATCTTTTTTTTCCATTTTATACTTTATTAAAAAATTCTTTTACTTTTTTGATTATGAATTCTTGAGATGAATTTTCGATCTCCGTATGGATAGGTAGTGAAAAAACAGTTCTGCATAATCGTTCCACGTTGGGTATTTTAAAATTACAATTTACATAATTACTAAATGCTTCTTGTTTGTATAGAGGAACTGGATAATAAATCATCACAGGAATTTTGTTCTCTCTCAAGAAATCAATTAGATTATTTCTTAATTCAGGGACAACCTTTAGGGTATATTGGTGAAACACATGGGTAGAATTGTGTTGTCTTTTCGGTATGATTAATTCTGCTATTCCAGAGAAATTTTCATCATAAACTTTAGCCATTTTATTTCTCAAAAGAGAATAGCTGTCCAAATGATTTAATTTTATGTTTAAAATTGATGCTTGTATTGAGTCTAATCGGGAGTTGCAACCGGTAACTTTATGATAATATTTTACCTCTTGGCCATGATTGGCAATCATTTTAAGTTTTTTAGCAATTTCGTCATCATTAGTAAACATAGCCCCGCCATCTCCATAACATCCGAGGTTTTTTGATGGGAAAAAAGAGGTAGTTCCTATATGACCAATAGTCCCTGTGCTTTTTATAGTCCCATCACTAAAAGTATATTTAGCCCCTATTGCTTGTGCGGTGTCTTCTATTACATACAAGCCAAACTCATCAGCTACACCCATAATCCCCTCCATATCGCATGATTGCCCATAAAGATGTACCGGTACAATTGCCTTTGTTTTATGTGTTATTTGAGGTCTAATGATTTCAGCAGTTATATTAAAAGTTTCTGGATCCACATCAGTCATAACTGGAGTTAAGCCTAAAAGAGAAATAACTTCCGCTGTTGCCACATAGGTAAAGGAAGGACAAATAACTTCATCACCTGGCTTTAATGATAATGCCATCAAAGCTATTTGTAGCGCATCAGTCCCATTTGCACAGGGAATAACATGTTTCACGTCCAAATAACTTTCTAAGGAACTGGCAAATTCTTTAACAATTGGCCCATTTATAAAACTAGTTGATTCTATGGTTTGAATAACTGCTGTATCAATTTCTTCTTTAATTTTTTGATATTGCCCCTTGAGGTCAACCATTTGAATGTTTTTCATAATAACTCTACAAACTTGAATCTCTTACTTCCCGACTTAAAGAGTTTTTTACATCATAAACGACTGCGTTTTCAAACTTAAGTTGATTGATGTTTAAAGTCTCAAATTCTCGATGCGCTACGGTTAAAACAATAGCATCAAATTGTTCTTTTGGCACTTCTTGATTAGAAACTAAGCCGTATTCTTTTTTTACCTCTTCTTCATTAGCCCAAGGATCATAAATTTTAATCTCAACACCATAGCCCCCCAAAGCATTGACTACATCTACTACCTTGGTATTTCGTACATCTGGACAATTTTCTTTAAATGTGATGCCTAAAATCAAGACTTTAGCACCGTTAATATTAATATTTTTTTTAATCATGCACTTAACCACTTCAGAAGCAACATAATTACCCATACCATCATTTAAACGTCGACCCGCTAAAATGATTTCGGGATGATATCCATACTCTTGAGCTTTTTGGGCTAAATAATATGGATCTACGCCAATACAGTGACCTCCGACTAAGCCAGGCCTAAAAGGAAGAAAATTCCATTTGGTGCCTGCAGCTTCTAATACATCATGTGTGTTGATCTTTAATAAATTAAATATTTTTGCTAATTCATTTACAAAAGCAATATTAATATCTCTTTGAGAGTTCTCTATTACTTTGGATGCTTCAGCGACCTTGATTGTTGGAGCTAGATGAGTCCCTGCTGTGATAACGGACTTATACAATTCATTTACTTTTTCTCCAATTTCAGGAGTTGATCCTGAAGTAACTTTTAAAATATTTTCGACAGTATGATCTTTGTCCCCTGGATTAATTCTTTCTGGAGAATAACCCGCATAAAAATCAGTATTGAATTTTAATCCAGATACTTTTTCTAAAATAGGAATACAATCTTCTTCTGTAGCTCCAGGATATACCGTAGATTCATAAATTACGATGTCTCCTTTTTTTAGAACCGCACCTACTGTTTCACTTGCTTTTATTAAAGGGGTTAAAATTGGTCTGTTATTATTATCAACAGGAGTTGGAACAGTGATAATATAGTAATTACAGTCTTTAATTTCATTTATTTGATTTGAACAAAACAATCCTATTGATTCAGAATTTTCATTAACCAATACAGATTTTAATGTTTCGTTATCAACCTCTAATGTTGAATCGATACCAGAGGTTAATTCAGATACTCTACCAGTATTGATATCAAAACCAACTACTGAATATTTAGTGGCAAAAAGTCTAGCTAGAGGTAAACCAACATAGCCCAAACCGATAATAGCTATTTTATCTTTTTTCATTTTTTTTATAAATTTTTCCAATACCATTTAACAGCCTCTTTTAAACCTTTTTGTAAAGAAAACTGTGGATTGTAATTCAATAATTCTTTTGCTTTATCTACACTTGCGTGAGAATGATGAATGTCTCCTATTCTGTTTGGTCCATTTATGACTTCTATATTTGAAATTTTTGCATCTAACTCCGATAAATAATTCTTTAAATATCTCATCAGATCATTCAAAGTATTTCGATCTCCGAATGCAACATTGTACACATTATTTATTGCTCTTTTATCAGTAGTCACTAAACTTAATAAGTTTGCTTGTATTACATTATCTATGTATGTAAAATCTCTTGAGTGGTTTCCATCACCATTAATTACAGGAGATTCTCCTTTCATGAGTTGACTTACAAATTTTGGAATGACGGCTGCATAAGCTCCATTTGGATCTTGCTTTCTACCGAACACATTAAAATAACGAAGTCCAATCGTTTCAAGGCCATAGGTTTTTGAAAAAATATCAGCATATAACTCGTTTACATATTTTGTAATGGCATATGGCGATAATGGCTTCCCAATTATATCCTCAACTTTTGGCATTGATTCTGAATCGCCATATGTTGATGAACTCGCTGCAAAAACAAATCTTTTAACTCTGTTGTCTCTGGAAGCTACTAGCATGTTTAAAAAACCACTCACATTCACATCATTTGATGTAATGGGGTCTTTAATAGATCTTGGCACAGAACCTAATGCAGCTTGATGCAGAACATAATCAACATCTTTGGTTGCTTTTAAACAATCCTCTAATTTTCTAATGTCTCCTTCGATTAGAGCAAAATTAGTGTCCTTTAAAAATTGTTCTACATTTTCTATTTTACCGGTGGCAAAATTATCCAGGCAAACTACTTTATTTCCTTTTTCGAGCAAAGCCTCACACAAATTTGAACCAATAAAACCAGCTCCTCCAGTAACTAATATTTTTTTATTGCTTAATTCTATTTCCATTTATGCCATTTTTAACTCCGATGTGTTTTTTCCCAATCTGGTAATACTCAAATCTCTTTTCTTCTATGTTAAATGCATTGTCTTTGTTCCTGCTGCATTAGCGAAATTGAGGTGGTGGCTTATTATTTCTTTTGTAAGTAAGGCACATAAGTATGTGGCAGGAACTTTATTTAAGGTTTATTCACCCAAAAAACTTCCATTTTCTCTTTTTCTTTTTGTCGGTGCTGTATTCTCCGTAGCCATAGCCGTAGCCGTAGCCGTAGCCGTAGCCGTAACCATAGCCTCTTTTATGATCTATACCATTAATTAGTATAGCCATATTGTTTAGTCGTTTTTCGGTATGCAAACTCTCTGGCACAACAAGCAAACGTTTATCAAGGAAATTCGCACGTGCTACATAAACAAACATATCCATATAATCATTAATCAATAGGGTGTCTGTTACTAAATTTACGGGTGCGGTATCCACTACTATATAGTCGTACTTAGTTCGAAGCTCCGTAAAGAGTTCAGATAATCGAGTGTTTAATAAAAGCTCTGCAGGGTTTGGTGCAATCAGACCAGATTCTATCAGGTCCATATTTTCAACATTGTTAGGCGCAGCAAAAATTAAGTCGGATACTGTAATACTGGCGTCTGATAAATAATGGGTAATCCCTTTCTTATGAGATTGAATTTTAAAGTACTCTAATAATTTAGGTTTTCTTAAATCCATACCTACTAAGAGCACTTTTTTACCCGATAATGCAAGGGTGCTAGCTAAGTTAAGAGCCACAAAAGACTTTCCTTCTCCTGCCACGGTAGAGGTAACCCCAATTACTTTTGCCTCTCTAGAAGACTTCGCATTTAATAGAAAGTCTAAGTTTGTTCGAATCAAGCGAAAAGCCTCAGCTACATTCGATCGCGTATCAAGCTCCACCACCAATTGCTGGTCTTCATCACCTAATGGGATGTCTCCCAATATAGGAACCTTAATAGCATCCTCTATATCTTTACGAGAGTGAATTTTTGTATCTAACAACTCTTTTATATAAATTAAAAACACAGGGAATAGGAGCCCCATTATGATTGCTCCTAACCAAGTTTTCTGTTTTTTTGGCTTTACAGGGCTATGGTTGATGTAGGCTGGGTCTACAAGCTTTGCATTGGCTACAGTAACCGCTAATGAAATGGCAGTTTCTTCTCGCTTTTGCAAAAGATATAAATACAAGGCTTCTTTTATTTCTTGTTGGCGCTTTATAGCTCTAAATTCTCTTTCTTGTTCGGGTACTGCCGTAATCCGACTGCTGTTTTGTTGCAGCTCTTGCTCTAAGCCTGCTAATTGTAGGTTTACTGCCTGTTGTAAGTTTTGCAAGCTTGCCCCTAGCGCTTGCTGTAATTCTATAAGCTGTGCATCTAAATTTTGGATAACAGGGTTTTGAAGGCTGGAATTTTTTAAGAGTCGGTTGCGATCAAGCACCAATGTATTATAGATCCCTACAGAAGTGGTTATACTTGCATCGGTTAAGCCTATGTTGGTGGGTATGAGCTGAAAACTATTCTTGTTTTCTTCCAAATAAGCCCCCATAAATTGAATCATCCGTAGATCTGTACTTAGTTTAAGTACTTCTTTTTTGGTGTTTACCGTATTTTCTAAAAACAAGCCCGCTTCTGCAGTAATATCGGTTAGCTCATGAGATTTCTTATAGGATGCTACGGTATTTTCTACCATGTTGAGTTCCTCATGAATCAATTCCAATCGCTTTGCAATAAAATCAGCAGTATTTTTAGAGACCTGGTTTTTTTCATCAACCCCATCGGCATTATATTGCTTAATAAGGGTGTTTATAAAGTCTTGTGCACGGTATTTAACCGCATCTACTAAGCTGATATTAATAACCGAAGTTAGCTTGCTTATTGGCACAACATTTATTTTTTTGCTATAGCTATTTGCCATGCTTATTAGCGGGTTAATGCGAATAAAAACCTCTGGATTATTAGGTATCTTATTAAAGCGAGGAATAATCATTAAGTCGCCATAAGGGGTGCTGGCTTTCTTTCCAAATGAAAATGAGCCCATAAGCCCATGCTCTTCATTTTCTATACTATACTCTGTATCCGAGAGAATGGTAAGCTTAAAATTCGCATTGGTAGCGTCTTGTATAGAATCCCCATCTAAAAAGCGCAGCTTCACAGGGGCATTGTTGTAATATTCTCTTGTGCGAATAGGCCCCTCTTTTTTGTACTGTACATTTAGGTTTAGCTCCTTTATCACCTTAGCTAAGAGGCTTCGTGATTTTAGGATCTCTATTTCATTGTCTAAGGAGTTGTGTGAATTAGAAAACATGCCTAAATCTTGGAAGGCAGCCATCTCACTCATAGCCCCGCCCACCCCTTTTTTGGCATCTTTTATTAAAATAGTTGCCGAGACGCTATACTCCGGAGTGGTACGTCTTAAATAATAGGCAGTGGCAGTCCCCACCAATAAAACACTTATCAAAAACCAATGCCAGTGCTGTAGCCATTTCATAAAAATCTCACGCAGGTCGATTGTTTCTTCTTCCTGGAAATGATTGTTGTTATATTCCGAGTTCATAAAATAATGATTAACGTAGTAGAATTGAGGCTATGGTGGTTAAGGTAGTGATTACAGACAGACTAATGCTGGTATATCGCAGTGCATCTGTAGAGCTTCGCACTTTAGATGCATTGGGCTCTACATAGAGTACATCATTGGGTTTTAAGAAGTAGTATGGTGAATTAAAAAGAGCATCGCTGCGTAGGTCAATATAATTTTTAGTCAGAAGGCCACCTTCCTCTCGTAATAGAAGTAGGTTTGCTCGCTTTCCAGTAATGCTTAAATCGCCTGCTAAGGCTAAGGCTTGTGGTAAGCTTACCTGCTCGTTGGTAATGGTATAAGTTCCGGGTTTATTTACCTCTCCTAAAATACTTATTTTAAAATTTGTTAAGCGCAAGGTTACTATTGGGTCCTTTATATAGGCTTGTAGTTTGTTTTCCAAAAAGGCAATGGCTTCATTACGGCTCATGCCACCTAAGGTTAATTTCCCCAATACCGGAAAGTTTATCTCGCCATTTTCATCCACCAAGTAAGTCTGAAGTTGTTGCTGCCCTGTTAAACTTAATTTGTTTGAAGTATTCGGACTCGCCACAAACAAGTTAAACGGTCGTACCGCATCCATGTCTAAGGCCGATACATTAATACTCAATAAATCGTTGGCTTGATAACGCAGTTCAAAGGCTTGTACTTTTTCCTGCGCAGCAGATTCTCCTTGAAAATACACCCAGTCCTGCTGTGTTACGCAGCTACTGGTAAGAAGTAGTAAGGATAGTAGATATACTAGCTGTTTCATTTTGTTCCTAGTTTTTTAAGTCTTGCAAGACTAATAATTATTCCCTTTAAAATTTTATTATTCAATATTATGCGGCTTAGAATTTGAGTCATGGCTAATTTTCGCATTTTAAAGCTCTCTTTCCACTAAACTTTCTAATAATAAGCGATGTTTTTTAGACAGCACAAAATTCATGTTTTCTAAGTGTCGTAAATGATGTGCATCCGTACCAACACAGTTATACATGTTTTTCTCTAATAAGTACAGTGCTGTTTTTTGAACAGGCAGACCATAATATTTTGTTAAGGCCAACAAATTTAACTGAAATAAAGCTCCCGCACGTTTTAAATCAGCATATTTTGCTTTGTCCATATGGTAAAAATTATACCGCTCCGGATGAGCCAATACAGGTTTATAGCCTGCTATTTGCATAGCAAACAAGGTGTCGAATAGGTTAGATGGTGGGTTCAGATAAGACATCTCTACTAAAATCTTGTTCTCCTTAATGGGGAGTAGGTCTTTCTTTTCTAATAATTCAATGAATTTCTCATCTAGCATATACTCTGCTGCTGCCTCTATGCTAAATTCCGTAATACCCTCCTCTTGGAGTCTTTCTTTTACTCCCCGCAGCTTGCTTAGAATCACCTCTGTAGAATTAGGCCACACCCCACCCATTACATGGGGTGTGGTAATGATTTTATGAATCCCTAGTTCTTGAAATTTTTTAATCAGCGCAATAGAGTCATCCATAGTTTTAGCCCCATCGTCTATACCGGGAAGTACATGAGAATGTATATCCGTATATCCTTTGGGTAATAAAGTTTTTAGATTGATTTTATTGCGGAAAAATAACATGCTTAGATTGATTTATGTTTTATAAAGTGTCATTTCTTTAAAAGCCAAGAACTGGATTGTATTTTATCTCCTAAACCATCTAGGAGCGCAATACCCATTTTCTCACAAATGGGCCTTTCTGGTATGGTGTCGTTATTCTGATCGCCTCCATTCGCAAATGCTAAATCGTAAGTGGCGCCAAAGTCTTTAGCTATTTGCTCTATCGTTGCACAAACTGTTCTGTCGGTGTCTATAGATAGTATGGTTTTATCTACAGCTTTTAAGTTAGAGACAATAAGCATACGCTCTTCTTCGAGCTGGAATTCTTTACTTCCTTTAAGCGCTCGCTGTTGATCGTTGTTTACAATAACAAAAAGCTCATCAGCCAGTAGCTTGGCTTTATTTAAGTACTCCAAGTGTCCTTTGTGTAGAGGATTAAAATATCCCGAAACTATAACTGCTTTTTTCTTCATAATGTAATGGTTTGCAACTTTCCTGTTCTAAAAGTTTTGTCTTCGTTAAAGTCTTCGTTAAATAATTGTCAGTCAGTTCTGTTAGCTATCGGGATTGTCGAAGACTCTCCGGTGTAACAATTAATCATTAGTCATTACTAATTGTCAATTAATCACTTCCCAATCTGATAATATTCCCAACCCTTTTCTTCGAGCTTAAAGGCGTTGTACTGGTTACGGCCATCAAAGATGATTGGATTGCTGAGTTGAGCTTTTAACTCCTCAAAGTCGGGTGAGCGGAATTCTTTCCATTCGGTTAATAATATCAATGCGTCTGCATTTTTCAAGGCAGCATATTTACTCTCGGCATAACTAATGCCTGGATTATCTTTTAGGTATTGTGTTTTTGCTTCGTGAATAGCTTTTGGGTCGTAGGCTTGTACTTTAGCACCTCGTTTGGTCAGTTCATTTACTACTACTATACTTGCAGCATCGCGCATATCGTCGGTTTCTGGCTTGAATGATAATCCCCATAAAGCAAAGGTCATACCAGTGAGGTCTTCACCAAATCGTTTGACAATTTTCTCTGCTATAACACGCTTTTGTCTTTGGTTTACACCATCTACAGATGAAATTAACTCTGGATGGTAATTATATTCTGAGGCAGTTTTTATTAAGGCGCTTACATCCTTAGGGAAACAAGATCCTCCATAACCACAGCCTGGATAGATAAATGAATATCCTATTCTTCTGTCTGAACCTATCCCAATACGTACATTGTTTACATCGGCACCCACACGTTCACATATATTCGCAATCTCGTTCATAAAAGAGATCTTAGTCGCCAACATGGCATTGGCAGCGTATTTTGTCATTTCTGCAGAACGGATGTCCATGCTTATGAAGCGGTCGTTGGTACGGAAAAATGGCGCATATAACTGTCGCATCTTTTCTAAAGCCACCTCTTCTGAAGCACCAATAACCACACGGTCGGGTTTCATGAAGTCTTCTACCGCAGCCCCTTCTTTTAAGAATTCGGGGTTAGAAACTACATAGAAGTCTGTTGAAACATCTCGTTTATCTAATTCTGCTTGAATAGTAGCTTTTACTTTGTCCGCAGTACCTACAGGCACGGTAGACTTGTCTACCACCACCAAAGGTTTGCTTATATTTTGTCCTATTTCTTTGGCTACCGCCAATACATATTTTAAATCGGCAGAACCGTCATCACCCATAGGGGTTCCAACCGCTATAAAAGTAATATCCGCTCCCTGCATTCCTTCTGCTAAAGAAGTACTGAATTTTAAATTGCCTTTCTTATGGTTCCTCAAAACCATATCTTCTAATCCAGGTTCGTATATAGGAATAATCCCCTGTTTAAGTTTTTCAACTTTTTGAGTATCTATATCAACGCAGGTAACCTCATTGCCCATTTCGGCAAAACAAGCTCCTGTAACGAGACCTACATAGCCGGTACCGATTATTGTTAGTTTCATATGATAGGGAATAGGAAATAGGAAGTAGGGAATAGGTCTTTTTCACCTTCTGTAGTTCTCATATCCTTTGTTTTATTTTGTTAATTAAGGCCGTTAGCATTTTTAATATCTCTATCAGCTCTTCTTTTAGTTTGTTGTTAGTAGTCTCCAAATAACCAAGGTTTTCAGAGATTATTAATTGTGTCTCTACCTCTGCGGCAGAAGCTCTAGAAATATTTAAAAATCGTGCCAGTTCTTTATCTGAATCCCGCGCAGATCCTTCAGCTATATTTGAAGGAATTGATACTGCTGCTCTTCTTAATTGACTCGTTAATCCATACATCTCTGTTTTAGGAAAACGTTCTGTCAGTTTATATATTTTTGTTACAAAGTCAATAGACTTCTTCCAAACCATTAAATCTCTGTGTGTATTCATTTTTCATCATTTTATTAAATCTATTTTCCTATTTCCGACTCCCTATTGATTCCAAAGCAACAAAGCTCCATCTGTATTAGTCATCTTCTCCTCGTAGATTAAATATTTAATCTTCTTTCCGATGATTCTCTCCGTTTTATCAATAAGCTCTAGTAGGTAATGTTTGTCGAGATTAGACCCTATAATACATATATCTATTAGCTCAGATTCTTTACCTTTCGCTAAGTCTCCTGTAAGATATACCTGCTTTACATCACCCAACCTGGCAACTATCTCATCTATTATTTTATCTAATCCAAGGTGTTTGCGCACTATTGATTTAACATCGTTAAAAAGTGGGTGCTCTTTATTAGCGAAGAAATACTTTTTATTTCCTACAAGCTCAGAATGGAGCATCTCTGCCTCTTCTAGGCGATTCAACTCCAGTCGAACGGCATTGGTAGATTCACTAAACTCCTCTGCTAAACCTCTTAAATACGCTTTTGTATCGGCGTTTAAGAAGAATTTTAGCAGGAGCTTAACTCTAGTTTTAGATGAAATGAGTGTACTAAGGATAATTTTTAATTAATGATGACTAATTATTATTTGTTAAACCGGAGAGCTAGCTCCCATTCGAAATAGATGTTGAAAGAATGGTTGTTGGTTGATGGTTGATGGTTGTTAGTTGCTGGCTCTACATCACTAACAATTGTTAATTAACAAATTAGTCATTATTTACCACTGCTTCGCCTGGTCAGTCCCATTTTCATATGAGAGCAACTAGCCTGTTGTGTTCTAACTTTATTATATATCAACCTGTTAAACTGAGTAGTTATTCTACTCGATAACGAATTTAAGTAAAATTGAATGAAAAACAAAGAATAGTGAGGGTTTAGGTGATATTACCTAGGGATGGGGTTGATGGTTGATGGTTGATGGTAAAATAATTAATTCTACTTGATACCTAGTAGCTTATACTAAAAAGAAGGAAAGAGGGAGTAGGAAATAGGTAATAGT
>Ga0206678_10000142_pt1 | contig 42633 bp, 37 predicted proteins | sample M180m12015metaG_FD_155453 | JGI IMG/M metagenome (GOLD analysis project Ga0206678, IMG submission 155453) | Ammonia-oxidizing marine archaeal communities from Monterey Bay, California, United States - M1 80m 12015 | ecosystem: Environmental > Aquatic > Marine > Intertidal zone | place: USA... | reverse complement strand
GATGGCAACTTTACCCTTGGCGAAAATATTGGCGATGTTGGTGGGCTGTCCCTTGCCTTTCGCGCCTACAAGATGTCGCTCAATGGTGAAGCAGCACCAGTAATCGATGGGCTCACAGGTGATCAGCGATTTTTCTTAGCCTGGGCCCAAGTATGGCAAAGAAAGTATCGTCGGGACGCACTAATACAACGCCTCACTTCCGACCCACATTCTCCGTCTGAGTTTCGAGTAAACGGTGTAGTGAGAAACTTCGATGAGTGGTATGAGGCTTTCAATGTTCAACCCGGTGATAAACTCTACCTTTCGCCAGAAGAACGCATCCGAATCTGGTAACAGTAGCATTTCAATATAATCAGCAAAAACAGGAGCACAGTAATGAAAAAAAGGCTAAATCGATTATTGTGCTTCCTGACCCTTTTAGTCCCTGCGGCAACTAACGCTCAAGAGTTCGACACCATTATTAGAGATGGCAGAATCGTGGACGGCTCCGGTAACCCCTGGTACGTCGCTGACATCGGCATAATTGAGGATCGAATTACATATATAGGCGATTTATCCAGTGCTATTGCTGAGCAAGTTATAGATGCCAGTGGACTTGTTGTGTCACCAGGCTTTATCGACCCTCATACCCATGCATTACGCGGTATCTTTGATGTGCCCAATGCGGAAAGTGCGTTACTGCAAGGAGTTACCACGCTCACTGAGGGTAACGATGGCAGCTCTCCATTTCCAATTGATGAACACTTTGCTGCAATCAAAGCAAAACAGATCAGCCCTAACTGGGGAGTATTTGTTGGACAAGGCACTGTCCGTTCCCTAGTGATCGGCGCTGAAGATCGAGAGGCATCTCCACCGGAACTGCTAGAAATGAAAGACATGGTGCGCCAGGCGATGGAACAGGGTGCACTGGGCATTTCCACTGGTTTATTCTATGTACCTGGAAGCTTTACACCAACCGAAGAAGTAATCGAGCTTTCCAAAATCGCTGCAGAACATAAAGGTATTTATATCTCACACATGCGCGAAGAAGCCGCACAACTCTTAGATTCAGTGCAAGAAACGATTCATATTGGGGAGCAAGCAGGCATTCCCGTACAAATGACGCACCATAAAGTTATAGGCGTCGAAAATTGGGGAGCGTCCAGGGAAAGCCTACGAATGGTCGATGAAGCTCGTGCTCGTGGTGTAGACATTACCATCGACCAGTACCCTTATACCGCTTCACAAACTGGTATTACTGCACTTATCCCACAATGGGCGCAGGAAGGGGGGCGTGATCGGTTATTAGAAAGAATAAATAGCAGTGAGACGCGGCAAACTATTAAAGACGAAGTTGTTTTCAAAATTCTCTATGATCGCGGAGGTGGCGATCCGCGGAATGTATTCATTTCCAGGAATTCCTGGGATCCTGAGATGGCAGGTAAAAATCTTGCAGATTTGAGTATCGAAAGAGGATTACAGCCTACTCCCGAAAATGCCGCCGACGTGGTGTTCGACATAATTCGCGGCGGGGGGGCTACCGCTGTTTATCATGCAATAGGCCCAGATGATGTTGACCTCATAATGCAACACCCGGCAACTGCAATAGGCTCCGACGGCCCAATTGGAATCTTTGGTGAAGGAACGCCTCATCCTCGTCAGTATGGGACATTTGCCAGAGTGTTAGGAGTGTTCGTTCGAGAGCGCGGCATTATTACTCTCGAAGAAGCCGTGCGAAAGATGAGCAGCCAAACCGCTCGACGATTAGGCATACACGATCGCGGTCTGATTACAGAGGGCTACTTCGCGGACATTGCTATATTCGACGCCGATGAGATTATCGACAAAGCAACATTTGAAAACCCACATCAGTATGCAGTAGGCGTGAAATACGTGCTCGTAAACGGTAAACTTGTGGTCGAGAATGGACAACATACTGGCGCAAGACCTGGAAGAATCATTACCGGGCCAGGTTATATCGGAGCACCCTAATTTAATCCATCTTAATTAAATGCTCTAAATTCTATTCCAAGAAGGTTTGTTATGAGGATAAACATGCCACTATCGGCTTTTTGCCAAACTGTCACAGCAGCGGTGACAACCTTCGATTATTTGTACTATAGTCTGTTCTGGAATGGTTCCGTGAAAGAAATGATTGTAATAGCTTCCGGGTTTGTGCTTTAGATTTTATAAAAAAGAATTGGAGAAATAATGATGAAAAAAATAGTGCTTCTACTCTCTGCAGCATCCATAGCCGTGTCTGGTGTATTGTTTACGGTGTCGGCGCAAGATCAAACACCAGAAGAACGTGCGGCGGCAGCCGTTGATCAACGCAAATCACTGTTTAAAACGATTCGCTATAATATAGGGCCAATTGCCGGTATGGCTCAGGGCGCCCCATTCGATGCAGAAGTTGCAGAGCGCAATGCAAGAAGAATTGCGTCAATGGCAACAATGATTCCAGAAATGTTAGCGGTGGATACCAGCGCATTTGATAACATCGAAACTACGGCACTAGACAGCATTTGGGACAATCAAGAGGATATAGCCACAAAAGCACAGTCACTGATCGACAATGCCAATGCCTTTGCCGAAGCCGCTGCAACTGGTGATATGGGTGCGACTCTCGGTGCTTTCCGCGCATTTGGTGGGTCCTGCGGCAACTGCCACGATACTTATCGAGTTGATACCGACTAGTAAATAAATTGAAAAGGAAAGGGCGGTATTAGCTGCCCTTTCTTATTCTGATGAATGACCTTCTATCTCCACACCCACTTACTTCAAAATAATTTTTTCTGCGACACCAGTTAATCTTCTACTGCATGATGACGAGTAAAGAACGCGGCTAATGCATCTCGATCCTCATCAGTAAGTTTGCTGGTGTTATGTTCAATTACTTCATTCATATCACCGCCAACAAATTCTCCTTCAGGTTTTAACCCCAGCAATAAGAAAATATCGAAGTTGTTAGTTGTCCATTCTTCCAATGCTTCGGCATCAATTGCTTCAATGACTTCTTCACCGATCTCTGCACCCGCATATTCTCGAGTAAAATCAGGAATACCCATATCATTCCTCGGCGTATGACACTCACCACAGTGCCCTAGGTTGCGAGCCAGGTAGGCTCCGCGAGCGAGCATCTCATCCTCAAATTGTTCCTGGCTCGGTTGGCTTAGATCTGCCATCTTATTCCAGCCAGCAACTGTCCAGCGAAATAACCATACAGGTAGTTTGGGTTGTGGTGCTGCGTAGCTAACTGGTTCGAGTGACAGTAGATAAGCGGCCATATCAAGCACATCTTCATCTGACAGCCCCGCATAAGCCCGGTAAGGGAATGCTGGATAATAAAAATTACCGGATGGAGTACGGCCGTGTTTGAGTGCAGCAATAAAGTCTGCGGCTTGCCAATTTCCTATTCCTGTTTGGTCATCTGGCGTAATGTTAGGCGCATAGAAGATACCAAAATCAGTTTCTAGCGCTAAACCTCCACTCAGTGCTTCTGAAGTTTTTCCCGTTTGACCACGATGACAACTAATGCATCCACCTGCGGTAATCAGATATTCCCCTCGAGCAATTGCTTCGGCAGAATTTGAGACTTGCGCAGATGACGAGATATTCGGCGGAATAAACAGCCACAAAGCAATTAGACCCCCGGCAAAGAGCGCTGTTGCTAAAACAATATTTCTTCTACGCATAATAATTAAAATCTCACTATTCATTCTTACAATTTGAAAACCGTGCTGGAGAACCAGAATTCAATTCTGTCCATTCTAGACAGTGCTCGAAACCTTGTCGAATTCCCTGGAATATCGGTAAACTGCTAGCACAGACGATCTGATGGATTTTAGCTTGTTAGAATTCGAACATATTGTATAAGTCAATGACCTTAGAAATAGGGCCATCACCCCCATTACAAGAAGTCAATTGTGGCAGGGGCTCGTTCTTCGTGCTCGCAGTCCTGAGAAATTCAATCATGGGCTACAATGTGATTCTGATGAGCTAATTGATACTAAGTTCAAAAGAATTATCAAGGCTGGACAAACAAACTTTTGCGAGCAAGTCGTACTTTATCCAGAACAAAAGATTTCCACGAAAACCGCAGGCAACCTCGATCAAATCAATGCTCAAAGCACTGCTTCAATTGAAGAGCCTGTCACTGGTTCCCTTTTTGTGCGTTTTCACTACAAGAGAGAGTTGGATAATTCTGATACCCATTTAGACGTTGGCGCCCACCTAAAAGCGGCTTACGTTCAGCTTGATCGCGATGCTGTTGCTCTCATCCGGATACTGACAGAAAGCGAGCTCTCCGACCAATCAATCAATTAGAACGACGGTTTAAGGCGCAGCAACCATAGAGGGTTTTGCGTCCATTCCACGAATTGTTTATGCTCTACTTCCCCTATTTATGATTCTGGCGGACGAATAAAATGCTCAAGATAATAAATCGAATGATATTTGGTGCGCTCCCGCTATTTTTCATCTGCTCTTTCGCTCTAGCCGACCGACAAGAATCTGACGATGAAAGTCATATCAGCGATCCTCGAATTCAGCATCGCAATTATAGCTTTCCACCCACTGGAGAGAAAATTCCTTATGCCTTGTTTGTACCTTCTACGTATAATGAAGGTGACTTGGCACCTTTAATAATTTCTTTGCATGGCTTAGGAAGATCATATGACTGGCTAATGGGGTATCACGGCTTCCTCGATCAAGCTGAAGCTAATGGCTACATCGTAGTGACACCTCTTGGGTATATTCGTCGTGGCTGGTATGGATCACGTGTTACTGAAGATTCAGATGATTCCAAATACAGCGAACAAGATGTCATGGAGGTCATAAAGCTCGTACGTGATGAATTCTCAATCGACAATAATCGAATATATTTATGGGGCCATTCAATGGGTGGTGTTGGAACTTATCACATTGCCGCAAAGCATCCCGAGATATTTGCAGGCCTAGGTGTCGCGGCACCAGCTCCAGAGGGCAACCACGACATCATGGCAACATTAGAAAAAATAAAACATATTCCAATTTTCGTCTTGCAGGGTGATGAAGATGGTCTAGTCACTCGTACCCGAGAGTGGGTAGAGAAAATGGAAGAAATTGGTATGCAACATGTATATGCCGAAATTCCTGGAGGAGATCATTCTTTAGTCATTTCTCAAGACAGCGAACACATGCAGAAATTTGTCGACTTTTTTAACATAGTACGCAAAAAATATTAGAGAAGAACAGCGATGAGGAAGCTAAAGTCTATTTTTTCAGTATTTTTAGTTATGGTTACGTTTTCATGGATGGCGTTTGGGGCTGAATCTGATAGTTACGATGCTGCACAAGCCTATCAAACAACTTGCTTTGCCTGCCATGGAACAGGTCAAGCCCATGCACCCTTAGTTGGTGACATTATTGAATGGGAAATTAGACTAGATAAAGGAATCGATACATTAGTGCAGAATACGATTAATGGTCTTAACGGGATAATGCCAGCTCGAGGACTTTGTACAGATTGCAGCAATGATCAATTACGTGCAATTGTTGAATATATGTTGGAGCAGAGCAAATAAGAAATTTAGTAGTTACAATCAAACGAAAGTTAATTGAAATAATCAGAACATTGGAGTTAACCGATGCAACTCATCGAATCACGTATTAATCACGAGACCTTAAAGTTCCGAATACTGCTAGTAAGTTTCTTGTTTCTATTTATTAGTTGCTCTCCTGTGCCTGAAAACATATCGATCACTGTACCCACTGGCAGCGCCAGTACTGGCGGTTCAGTTGAAGCTGTAGAGCGTGGCATATCTGCTGTCTCCGATCTGGAATGGCCCCTGCATAATTTCGATTTGTATGGTTCCCGTTTTGCTCCTACTGATCAAATTACCAAAGATAATGTTGCAAACCTAACACCACGATGGCTGTTTCAGCATGGTGTTATCGATGGAGTTAGTAACCAAACCACGCCAGTCATTGTCGATGAGATTATGTATGTAACTGACTCGCGTGGAAGTGTTTACGCGGTTAATGCTCGAGATGGTCATTTAATTTGGACTTATGATGTCACTCGCCTTTTAGGTGGCGGTCGTCGAGAAGGTTATATCTTCCGTCATCGCGGTGTTGTTTATGATGACGGTGTAGTCTATACCGCCGCCGGCTCCTTTATGTTCGCTCTGGATGCAAAAACTGGTGAGCCGCTGGAAAGCTTTGGTGAGGGCGGACAGGCATCCGTCATCCTCGATGTATTACATCAACGTGATCCAACTATCGATACAGCAATCTCAGCAGGTTATTGGTTCACCACCGCACCACAAATTCATAATGACGTAATTTACATCGGCACTACTCGCAGTGAGAGTCATATTGCTGGCGGTTACGTACTGGCCATCGATGATAGAACTGGTGAAGTACTTTGGCATTTCAACACCGTTCCTCAAGATGAAAATGATCAGGGATGGGATATCGCTGGTCCAACTTGGGTAGGCGGAGAGCGAAATGGCGGTGGGATTTGGGAAACCCCTTCAATCGACCCTGAGTTGAATATGGTGTATTTCGCTGTGGGCAACCCATTTGGCGATAGTACTAAGCGAGATGGTATGAATTTGTTTACTGATTCATTAATCGCCTTAAGTCTGGATGAAGGCGAATTGATTTGGTATTACCAACAAGTGCACCATGATGTTTGGGATTACGATTCCGGTAATCAACCAGTGCTATTCGACATGGAAATCGATGGTGAGCCAGTGAAAGCGTTGGCTCAGGCAAATAAGAATAGTTGGCTCTATATACTGGATCGTGAAACCGGCGAACCGGTGCACCCGATACTTGAAACTCCGGTGTCGGTAGAAACTGATGTAGAAGGAGAAGAACCCTGGCCGACCCAACCAATTCCTCATAAAAAGAACGGCGATCGTATGGAACCAGTCTCGCCTGTTTTCCCTACAGATATTCCTGCCCAACACATGGAACAAAATGATTTAGTAGAGCAATTTACTCCGATTGGGCCGAATCAAATTTTCGCGCCGGGTTTCGGCGGTGGCTCCAGTTATGGGCCATTAGCCTTTGGGAAGGAAACTGGCTATTTGTATGTAAATGCAATCGATCAACCTTTCAATTCAGGGCGAGATCCAAAAGGCTACTTCTCAGCCTATGATCCAACTACCGGCGAACTTATCTGGCGCCAGATCTATGAAGGCTATGGGCAAGCTGGGCCAGTAGTCACGGCGGGTGGTTTAGTTTTTGTCGGTGCTGGCAGTAATACAGCTGGCTACTTCTATGCCTTTGATGCAGAAACTGGCGAAGAGTACTGGCGCTACAATACTGGCTCTGGAGTTTTCGCCTCTCCTGCGGTGTATTCGATAGATGGCGAGGAGTTTATTACCGTTGCATCCGGTGGCGGATCGCGTGGTCGCAGAGGAGGTGATCTAATCCTTACCTTCGCCTTACCCAAAAGAAATTAGTTTTCAATTAACACAAAGGAGCGCTGGCTTTAATGAAAAACAACATTTCGAAGACAGTGTTCCCCATTGGCGCCGCATTTGCATTAGCAATCGCCTTTTCTGGCAACGCCTTCTCGCAGAGCGATTCCGATGACTCGATGACCGGATGGACACCTGAATTGTCCATGCAATTTCGTCGTATTCAGGGCACAGCAACTTCACCTGACGGGGAATACATTGCATATGTAGTAAATACACCGCTAATGGAAGGTAGTGATTCAGAATTCCAAACCCACATTTGGATTGCCACAGCCGATGGTTCACGAAATACCCAATACACTCGTGGAAATTTTTCTGCCAGTGCCCCCGCATTTTCGCCAGATAGTGAACACCTAAGTTTTATCAGCAAGCGTGGCGAAGGTGATAGCGCGAAATCACAAGTGTGGATTATGCCGTTATTTGGTGGAGAAGCACGGCAGCTTAGTGATGCAGAAAACAATGTTGGTGCATTCAAATGGTCACCTACAGGAGATCGCATCGCATTCTCCATGCAAGATCCATTCAGCGAAGAGCGAGAAAGAGAGATAGAAGAAAAACGCGATGTGATTCTCGTCGACCAGCAACCTCGGTATAGTCATCTGCATGTTGTTCCTATGAGTGATAGCAGTTCCAAATCTTCTAAATCGGTGCAGATAACTGCGGGAGAGCTTGTTGTAGGTGATTTTTCTTGGTCTCCCGACGGCGGGGAAATTGCATTTTCTCACAAGCCAACGGCAGATCTGAATGTCGCAAATCAGCATGGCGACATCTCAATAGTAACCGTACCAAGCTCATCTGCAATTATTGCAGCCAGCTCAAACAACGGACCAGATTTAGAAGGGCCAAGAGATCCACTCCACCTAGGTCAGTTACGGTCGCTGGTTGCCGGTAATGGCGTAGAAAGCAGTCCTCATTGGTCACCTGACGGTAACTGGATTGCATATACCTCATCAGGATCTGAACCAAATTTAATTTCACTTAATGACGTTTATGTAATTCCATCCAGTGGCGGCGACAAGAGAATGCTAGCGGAGACTCCAAATCGCAGCGCCAACATAGCCGGATGGTCTAAGGACAGTGATGAATTGTTTCTAACTGAAACTATAGGCACAGAGAGAGTCATCATTGGTTTGCCTCTTCGCGGTGACAACATTAGGACCATTACTCCGAACAGCGGCGTAGCTGGCAATTTGTCGTTAGCGCGTGACAGTGATCGCTTTACTTACACTTGGGAATCGACAGATAAGCCTTGGGACATCTTCGTTCAAGGTACAAATTCAAAAGATGCTAATCAGATTACTAATATCCATGCTGAAATTGAAATTCCAGCTATGGGAAAAACTGAGTTGTTGAGTTGGACTGCACCAGATGGAAAAGAAATTGAAGGGCTACTGACGTATCCCATCGATTACCGAGAAGGTTTTAGCTATCCCATTATTCTGAATGTCCACGGTGGGCCATCAGGTGTTTATACAGAAAGATTTACTGGCGGACCAGATATCTATATGGCTCAATATTTTGTGCAGAACGGTTACGCTATCCTCCGACCAAACCCAAGAGGTTCAACTGGTTATGGCTATGAATTTAGGGAAGCTACTGCCTTAGATTGGGGTCAAGGCGATCTTCAAGATTTACTAGCAGGCCTGGATTTAGTGATTGAAATGGGAATTGGAGATCCTGACAATCAATTCTTAATGGGATGGAGCTACGGCGGGTATATGACCTCATATGCTGTTACCCAAACAGACCGCTTCAACGCTGCCAGCATGGGAGCTGGGCTTTCAAATTTAGTCAGCATGTCGACGACCACCGATATTAGAGATTATTTAATCGAACATATGGGTGACTTCTTTTGGGAAAATCTCGAAATCTATCAGCGCTCTTCTGCAATTAATCATATTCAAGATGTGGTAACACCAACGCAAGTCATTCATGGTCAAGAAGACTTAAGAGTACCAATCGGTCAAAGTCAGGAATTTTACAATTCACTAAAATGGCTGGAGGTCGATACGGAAATGATTGTCTATCCGAGAACTCCCCACGGACCAAGAGAACCTAAATTTATGATGGATGTTTCTCAGAGAATCATGACATGGTTTGAGAAATATCGAGTTAACTAGTTTAAAAAATAGTAGTGCATTTGGAGCTCTTCGCCATTTTTTGTTTGTCATTTATCCTCACCTAGACTCAATCAGCCAGAGGCTCAATTTAATTGCGTCAAATCCATTTCCGTGATGAGAGCAGAACGAGAAGTTAGGGTTTGGGTCTAAAAGGAAAGTAAGTTTGGTCTATCAGAGTTGGCTTATTACCACTCGAAACCCAATAGTTGCGTTGCGGACGCCAGGGTCCACTGCACCTCGTACGGCAGTTCGGATATTGTTCAGGCCATCGGCAAAAGAACCCCCACGCATGATCCAAAGTGCGTCTTCTTCAAGGTTCTCAGCATCATCGTCGGCATTGTAGGGGTATTCCTGGAAGGGGCTGCGGGTCATTTCCCAAACATTCCCAGCCATATCCGATAGGCCATTGGCACAGCCGCTACAGACCGCGTCTCCCACGCTACGCGGTTCACCGCTATTGAAATTCGCATATTCAGAAGTAGGTTGTGATCCCCAAGGGAAAACACGCCCATCTGTGCCGCGTGCGGCTTTTTCCCACTCCGCTTCATTTGGTAATGAGACCCTTGCGCCATCATCCAGCATTGATTTCAATGCATCTGGCGTTGCTGCAGAGCTACGCAATTTCATGTCCAGCCATTTTGCGTAGGCTACAGCTTCAGGCCAAGTGATATTACTTATAGGATGGTTGAGATCTCCATTGCTGGCCGATAATCGATTTGGCATGTTTGTTTCTGCCAAATATGCATTGAATTGTGCGCGTGTCGTTTCGAAGCGATTAACGTAATAGGTAGGTAGTTCAACTCTTCCTTGCCTTTGTAAACTTGACCAGCGTTCATTTTCATAAGCCAGCCGATCGAGAGCGGGGTTACTTCCCATTGTAAATTCACCAGCAGCAATTTCGACAAATCCGAATAGACTGTCGTCAGGTAGATACCATGCATCGCTCTTGAATCCAGGGACATCAATTAGCGAGTCTAGTGCTGCATCCAAGAATTGATTAGAAGCACTCTGCATCTTCATCAAAAAAGCCGCTACGATGATAAGTGCCGACATTAAACTAAACCCTACTGTACGACCTGGCACTTTCCCTGAGATTGATTGTTTTTTATTAAAACTTTTCAAATTTTCTTGAGTGGTGTTAGATACTTTACTGTTTTTACTCACAATCTTACCAGTGTATTGTCGCAGGCGAATGACCAATTATGATCACAGGCTCTTGCATACAATTCATTCAAGGGTTGCTCCATTAAGTTGAGTCCACCTTCTCTTAGTAATAAGCGTAAATCTAGTTCGTGCGGGTTTCTTTGTAATAGAGAGTTTTCACTGAGTAAATTTACGCAAGCAGCTCTAAATTTAAGTTCGCAAGATTGAGAAAAATAATCGAAAGCTAACGCATTATCTTGCTCAACAATAGAGCCCTCCCTGTATTGAACACCTAATTCATTGCAAGCCCAAGCCGCATTATCTGCGCAGTAAGTATTTTCCAATTGCACCAGCCTTGTGCATGCATTTGATAAACCATCACTGCAGGCTTGCTGCCAAAAAGGAAGGCTGTCCCCGGTATGCTTGCCATCTGTCTTTCCAACAAATGACATTGAGCCGAATACAATTATCCAAACACCCATATGCGCTAGATTTGCTCTACCTCCAAACCAATTTTCTTTCCATAGATTTAATAGATTTCTTGATCTTATTGACCGCACTGTGTTGTCGATGGCGATAACACTCAGGTTTAACAAAGGTACACAAAGTAGCTTGTCATAAAAAGTAGGAGCACCTAGTGCTCCAAGCAGTGTATAGAGTGCAAATACCCCCAATCCATAAAGAATTCCAAACAGGGTTTTACCAAGTGGTGTGCGAGGGGATGTCGATGGATCAGTGACGAGTAGATGCAAGCCAAGAAATACTGCTGCTGGAATTTCTGAATCCAAGAAGTAGGGAACTCCGCTTGCTGCACTGTAAATTGCACTAAGTACAAACAGTGAAATTGCTGCCATACCAGCAACAAGTGTGATCGAAAAGAAATACATTACGACTAGACCAATCAGAAATAAGAAGGCGTAAATATTCGGAGCAAGAGTTAAGGTAGATGCGATTTCCTGACCCCAGGTTAAATGGGTGGTATTTGTGAAAATGAGTACCAAAGAAAACAGTCCGAGGGCAAAGGCAGATGGATTGAAAATATGGACATTTCGCCCTTCTCGCTGCCAGCGCACGTATTCTTTACCCATGAACCCCAGTGCAATCATCAAAAACTGCATATAAAACCAGTCATCTCTAAACCAGAGAAACAGGTTAATACTGAAAATGACTGGGATCGGCCCAAAGCCAAGTGTGTATTTTTGGCGGCGGGACCAAGCAAGCATCATGTCAAACGCATAAGCAAAAATTATTTGGGCAATGATGAGCCAGGCATGATCATAAACAGGACGCCAATAGTACCCCCAATAGGCATAGACGCTGAATTGCACCATAGCTTGTATATAGTGCTGAGGTCTAAGAATTACATCAAAGGAACGTTCTTCCCCCAATCGCCTGCTCATCAGCAACAAATAGGTAAACCCGGCCGCTAGAAACAATAAGGCCCCCACAAAAGACCAGAATAAAACGTCATTGCCCTGAACACGTGGAGTTACCGCAAGTATCGCCAACGCTACGATAAGCGTTAGAGGAATTTTGAAACTGCCTAACAAAACATTAAGACCTGACGGAGAGCCTGGAATCGCATTATCTGCTGGATTAGTTCTGTATTTACTGCGATTACGCATAGCTTTAGATGACATATAACGATCTACTTAGCCATTGAATTGATAGCTTTTAAGAATAAACCAGCTCCTGAGGCAATTCAATTTAGCCGCAAAGCCTTTTTTTCGCTATGCCCATATTAGGATGCATGTTTTTAGTAACCGTTTGCGGGCCAATAATTTGTATAGTTTTAGTCTACGATTTAACTATAACGCCATGGACACGGTAATTATTTCAAGATTAATAGGAATTGAATTAAAACTCGATAAATTCAGGAATAATCCTGATACTGCCATCTCTACAAAAGGCTAAAAAACAGGTGCAAAATCAAGGTTGTTGAAACAATCGGTGACTAATTTCTCCTTGAAAATCCGCTCCAACCCGCGTATTTTCAACTAATTAGGTCTTTCCAACCCAGTTTTAGCATTAGAACAAGATTTGGAGGTTCCAATGAAAAGCAGAGCCCTAACCAAACTGTCTTTGGCATTAGCCACTGCATTGGTTACACCCCTTACTCTCAGTCAAAACGATGACTTTCCAAGAACAGAGTATGGCCACCCGGATTTACAGGGTACTTATACATTCAGGACCATTACTCCCCTGAATCGCCCAAGAGAGTTAGAGCATTTAGAAACCCTTACTCCTGAGCAAGCGGCAGAATGGGAAGAATTTGAATTACGTAGACAGAATCGAGACTTGATCATCGATTCCGTTGGCGGTGCTGGCTACCCTCCCGGAGTTATTTCCTACAATAATTTCTGGTACGAACGAGGTGAGAATACCGTTGCCGATCGTCGAACTTCACTGATTTATGATCCGCCAAATGGACGGTCTCCGCGGACTAATGCGGCAGGACAGGCGCGCCGTGCAGCCTACGGACAAATGGTATTCGAGAGTGCAGGCCCTGAGGGAAGAACTACAGTAGATCGCTGTTTAGTTGGCTTTGTTGCAGGTCCGCCGATGATTCCAGGTTCGTATAATAACAATATGCAGCTAGTGCAGACTGAAGACCACATCATGATTCTTAATGAAATGGTGAATACAGCTCGCATTATCCGGTTGGAGAGTGAGCACCATACTAAGCAGTTAAAATGGGAAGGTGACTCTATTGCCCATTGGGATGGTGACACCTTGGTGATTAATACTCAAAATTGGTATCACGACTATAACCTTCGAGGGATGTCTAAAGAAGCTGTCGTAGAAGAGCGGATTCGAAGGCTTGACGACAATACGCTTGAGTATGACTTTACTGTTAGCGACCCTCTTTCATGGGACCAACCCTGGTCTGCGAAATTTCCATTACGTGTATCAGCAGACCCGGTGTACGAATATGCGTGCCATGAAGGTAATCATGGCTTAGTCGGTATACTGGCTGGCTGGAGATACCAAGAGTCTCTGGGTAATAATGGCGACGGTTCACCAAAATCTGATACTGGTGTTGTTGAAACCGAGGAAAACTAGAAAACCTCTGTCCCTTTAAGGAAGGAATAAAACAAAGGCCAGTAGGGAGAAACCTGCTGGCCTTTTTCATTGAGTAACCTATTTGTGAAATTTATTAACAGCGTTTTTGCAGTAATAACTATTTTACTTTTTGTCAGTAATAGTCGGGCCGAAGTGAGTTCGCTTCATATTTCATCTCGACTGGACCCAAATGCAATCATCATTACTCAGGTTGATGTTGTTTTCGTCTACACACAAAAGCTAGTAGACGAATTTCCTGCAACGAAAACTGACTGGTATTCCAGCCAGCGTCAGTTTATTGCCGAAGCAGGTACTGATATCGACTTGGTAAGTATATTTATTCCTCAAGGATTCGATTCGGAGACTGCAAGTCTGCCTACTCGTCGTAATGAAGCGCTTAAAGTTTTTGTGTTCGCACAACATGATGATTCTACAGCGCCACCAATTGATATCACTGAATTAGGCAATGTTCTAGTAGAAATTGATGCGTTCGGAATACTTGTCAACTCGCGCACTTAAATATTTTTACCAACTATATCATATACTTACTTTGCTTCTAGTCTCTAAAGCGAATTCGAGACTTAAATGTTTGCAATGATCTCATTCAGAGTTGCGCTTGGTTTCATTGCAGTATTAGCTAGCTCGGTATTCAGTTTATAGTAGCCACCCACATCCATAGCAATTCCTTGGACGGAGTTTAGTTCTTCAACAATTTTCTCTTCATTGGCAGTTAGTGCTTCGGAGACGGCAGTAAATCTTGTTTGTAAATCTGCATCTTCAGATTGAACAGCCAGGGCTTGAGCCCAATACATGGCAAGATAAAAATGCGATCCGCGATTATCCAGTTCGTTTACTTTTCGGGATGGAGACTTATTAGTATCAAGAAATTGACCCGTGGCACTATCAAGGGAGTCTGCTAAAACTTTTGCCCGCTTGTTATCAGTTACATTTGCAAGGTGTTCGAGAGAGGCTGCAAGCGCAAGAAATTCACCCAAAGAATCCCAGCGCAGATGGTTTTCTTTTTCAAACTGTTGTACGTGTTTAGGTGCAGAGCCACCGGCGCCAGTTTCAAACAGGCCACCACCATTCATTAATGGCACGATAGAGAGCATTTTCGCACTAGTACCCAATTCCAAAATAGGAAAAAGGTCGGTGAGATAATCTCTTAGTACATTCCCTGTGGCAGATATTGTGTCTTTACCTTCTTTAATTCGCTCCAATGAAAATCGAGTTGCTTCAGTCGGCGCCTTAATTTGAATGTCTAAACCATCAGTGTCGTGACCGGCAAGATACTGATTCACTTTTTTAATGAGTTCAGCATCGTGGGCGCGATCTTCATTGAGCCAAAAAACCACGGGCGTATTCGACAAACGCGCTCGAGAAACTGCAAGCTTTACCCAATCTTGGATCGGCGCATCTTTAACCTGGCACATTCGCCAGATATCCCCTTCTTCTACCGTATGCTCCAGCAATGTGTTGCCGTCAGCATCGGTTACTGTCACTGTACCATTTGCAGCAATTTCAAAAGTCTTGTCATGAGATCCGTATTCTTCTGCTTTTTGTGCCATTAACCCCACATTAGGGACGCTACCCATTGTAGAAGGGTCAAAAGCACCATGGGTACGGCAGAAATCGAAAACTTCTTGGTAAACACCTGCGTAGCAACGATCAGGAATAATAGCCTTAATATCTTGAAGCTCGCCATCAGGTCCCCACATTTGACCGGATGTTCGCAGTGCCGCCGGCATCGAAGCGTCGATAATGACATCACTTGGTACATGTAAATTTGTTATGCCGCGATCAGAATCCACCATCGCCATTTCTGGGCGATTTTCATAACAGGCTTGAATATCAGCTTCGATGATAGTCTTCTCATCGTCGGGCAAATTTTGAATCTTGGCATAGACATCGCCAATACCATTGTTTGCATCGACTCCAAGTTCTGCAAATCTATCTGCATGCTTTAAAAATACTGCTTCGTAATAAACCATTACTGCATGACCAAAAATTATCGGATCCGAAACTTTCATCATGGTGGCCTTAAGGTGCAATGACATCAATACGTGTTGATTTTTTGCATCATCAATTTGGTCAGTGAGAAATTTCCGTAGTGCATTTTTGTTCATGCAAGATGCGTCGATAATTTCATCTGCTTGAAGTGATATTCCTTGCTTTAATACTGTGGCGTTACCATCACTATCTTTATGAGTGATAGATGCCATTGTCGCGCTTGCAATGCTTATTGATTGTTCGCTTCCGAAAAAATCGCCATCTTCCATGCTTACAACATGGGATTTGCTAGAACTTGACCAAGCTCCCATGGGATGTGGGTTTTTCTTTGCATAAGATTTTACCGACGCAGGCGCTCTTCTATCAGAATTCCCTTCTCGTAATACAGGATTTACTGCACTGCCTTTAATTTGATCATAGCGAGATTTAATGTCTTTTTCCTGGTCATTCGCTGGGTCTTCGGGATAATTAGGTAGTTCGTAGCCTTTGCTCTGTAGTTCTTCAATTACAGCCTTCATTTGAGGAATTGACGCTGAAATATTGGGCAATTTAATGATGTTAACCATGGGGTCTTGGGTTAATTTACCCAGCTCTGCTAGGGCGTCAGCTTGTTTTTGATCATCATTAAGAAATTCTGGAAAATTAGCAATGATACGACCAGATAAGGAAATGTCGCGAATCTCAACATCTACATCTGAGGCATCAGTAAATGCCTTAATTATTGGTAAGAATGAATAAGTCGCAAGCGCTGGAGCTTCATCTGTTTCCGTGTAAATAATTGTGGATTTTTGTTCTGACATCATGTTTCCTTAACTGTGAATGACTGCGTCATAGTCCAATCTGACCTTAATTGGTTTTCAGATTCTTGTTCTACTTGCTTTGCTTTAGTTAATCTTTCAGCTGGCGATGCATTCTATTACTGGCTTTACTGTGCAATAAGAGTGAGGCCAACTATTAAAAATCGGGCCAAAAAAAGGCGCGTATTATAACAGCCATAGGAATCTGCGAATAGTAGACAACACGAGTCTATAAGCCAGCAATCTCCGCATAAACAAAGGTGTTTAAAAATATCCATGATTCTCACAACGACAATTGATAATTTCGTGCTGCGAAGCACCACTATAGAGGACTGTCCGCTTATTCTTAGATTCATCCAAGAACTAGCAGATTACGAGAAACTCAGCCATGAGGTTGTGGCTACTGCGGAAACCTTAGAGGAAACCTTATTCGGTGCCACAGCCTATGCAGAGGTATTTATTGGTGAGTTCAATTGCAAACCGGTGAGCTATGCTCTTTTCTTTCATAATTTCTCAACATTCACTGGTAGACCTGGAATTTACTTAGAAGATATTTATGTGAGGCCAGAAATGCGCGGCAAAGGATTTGGCAAGAGCATGCTTTCCTATATTGCCAAACTTGCCGTTGAGCGCAATTGCTCGCGAGTAGAGTGGTCAGTACTTGATTGGAATGAACCTTCAATTCAATTTTACCGCTCGATTGGCGCGATACCAATGGATGGCTGGACAGTTCAACGCTTACATGGCGGCGCATTGGAAAGTTTTGCAAATGAATTTAACAATTCTTAAGGAAATAATTGCATGAAAAATAGTCTTAACAGAATCGTTTATGTGAATGGCGATTATGTAAAAGAAGAAAACGCGGTAATTTCTGTGTTTGATCGTGGTTTTATTTTTGGTGATGGAATCTATGAAGTAGTGCCAGTAATAAATGGAAAACTTGTAGATAAACAATACTTTTTAGAACGGCTAGAAAGATCACTTGATGAGCTTTCGATTGCCTGGCCATGCTGCAAAGAAGAATATATGGCAGTACTGAATCAACTTATTATTAAGAATAATTTGCAAGAAGGAATTGTGTATTCACAAGTGACTCGTGGAGTGGCTGATCGTGACTTCCCTTTTCCTGAGGACACTGATTCAAGTTTTGTAGCTTTCACTTCAGTAATGAATATACTAAATAGTCCTGACATAAAAACAGGTATCTCAGTTATTACTACAGCCGATCTTCGTTGGAAGCGCCGTGATATTAAATCGGTAAACTTACTAGGCCAAGTTCTGGCTAAACAGGATGCGATATCAAAAAATGCGATAGAGGGGTGGATGGTTGAAGATGGAAACGTTACCGAAGGGGTTTCGTCTTCAGCTTATATCGTAAAAGACAATTTACTAATAACACGTCCTTTATCAAACTCTATTCTCCCGGGTATTCGGCGGCGAACATTGTTGGAAATTTCAAAGAGCGCAGGGATTGAAGTTAATGAAAGGCTTTTTACTGTTAACGAAGCAATGGCCGCTGATGAAGCATTTATTTCCAGTGCAACCACGATGGCATTGGCTGTTATTTCTATTGATGGACATAAGATTGGAGATGGGAAACCAGGCCCAATAACTCAGCAGCTACGAGCTCTGTATCAAGAACGTATGCTTAAAGAAGCATCTGAATAGATCAATCTGGGACAAATCATAATTTGTTAAACCCGCTCTAGCGTAAAACTAATTGCTTGATCAATATTGGTCAGCTCATGCATAGCCATTAGTAATCTATCAATGCCAAGGGCAACTCCTGAACATACAGGTAATCCGGATTCTAAAGCGCTGAGAAATTTTTCATCAAGTGGATAAACGTCCAAGCCTTTCTTTTCTCTTAGTGCATTGTCTTGCTCGAAGCGTTTTCTTTGCTCCTGCGCATCGGTCAGTTCAAGGTAACCATTGGCGAGCTCCATCCCTCGGCAGTACACTTCGAAGCGCTTCGCAACCTGATCCTCATCGCTATCTAGTTCAATCACCGACAAAGACGCTTGCGCTTTCGGGTAATCATAGACAAAGCAGAATTCAGGTAGTGCAGGCTCAATCACAGCAAACATCAGTAACTGTAAGCAATCTGTATCCGTTAGATCTGTAGTACTTAGTTCGAGTTGTCTTTGTGTTAGGGCCAAGAGTTCATCAGATCTAACGCGATGAGGGTTGATTCTAAGGTATTTTTCAAATAGCTCTCGATAGGAAAAAGCTGGCATAGAATCGCAAGCTAATAAGCTTCTTAATAACTCTGCCACTTCATCCATTAATTGACCCATGGTGAACCCGGGACGATACCATTCCAATAGGGTAAATTCAGGGTTGTGGTGTTTCGTTAGTGGGTCTTGCCGGAATACTTTAGCAATCTGATAAATGGGCTCAGCATTGAAAGCGAGTAATCTTTTCATTGCAAACTCAGGTGAAGTTTGCAGATAGAAAGTCTTAATTGTATTAGTGTCAAGGATTTCTGTAGTTAAGGATTGGATATGCAGATCTGTAACCGGCGCTCTGGCCAGGGCTGGGGTTTCTACTTCCAGTATTTCTTTGCCTGCAAAGAAAGCGCGAAGTTTAGCGAGCAAATCTGCTCTGTGTCTAAGAATTTCTAAAGATGTACCTGGTTGCCAATTAGACATGTGAATTCGCTTAACTGAATCGGATACTACTTATTAACACGGTTCTGGTATTCAGCAGTGCGTGTGTCTACTCGAAGTACATCTCCAATATTGATAAACAAAGGTACTTTCACTATAGCGCCGGAGCTAAGTGTCGCTGGTTTAGTGCCGCCCTGCGCAGTATCACCTTTCAACCCGGGGTCTGTGTCAGTAACTTCTAATTCAACAAAATTAGGAGGAGTGACAGATATAGGCGCTTCATTCCAGAGGATGACCTGGTAGACATCTTGTTCTTTAAGCCAGTCCTTTGCTTCGCTTATCGCATTCGCATCGGCCGCTACTTGTTCATAACTGTCGTCCGTTTTCATGAAGTGCCAAAACTCACCATCACTGTAGAGATACTCCATATCTGTTTCCATAACATCTGCTGCTTCAATCGACTCACCAGATTTGTAGGTTCGCTCCCAAACACGCCCATTGAGCAAATTGCGAAACTTAACCCGATTAAACGCCTGGCCTTTACCGGGTTTTACCATTTCGTTTTCCATAATTGAGCAAGGTTCAGCATCAACTAACACTTTTAAACCTGATTTAAATTCGTTGGTGGAATAACTGGCCATAGAGTCCTCTTGTTCTTCAGCTTCTCATTTGTGTAGCTTATTGGGATTTTAACAATAGTTCTCAGCGAGGTCCCTTCCAGATCGCCGCTTGAGGCAAATTATCGCTATGATCCATCCGTCCACAATAACCAAGAATCATGATGGTCTAGAAATGATGCAGCCCGTAATTTCAATTATTAGCTCAGATCGACCAAAAAGTGGCAGCAAATCTTATCTGATCCGACAACAGATCCAAAGGAATTAGTGAAAGTTCTTCATTTGGATACTATGCGGCAGCCTCCTAGGCTGGGAGTAATAACAAAATTTTCGCTAAAAGTTCCGTGGCTTTTTGTTGCTGCAATGGAACCAAGCAATTGACAAGGTCCTCCTCTGCGTCAGGTTTGGCCTTCTTCCCGAGAAGAGGATCAAATAGCCGACTATATTGCCGACCTCTTCGGGAAGGCGGAGTTTATTCTTTTCCCGAATTGCTGCAACAACGGCAGGTCCAAGGGTATCTAGTATCGAAGTTAGTGCAAGAGGAACCCGGTCAGCCAGCGAAAACTAGCTGCACTATTCCAATCTAAATTCAAATTCACAACCAGCAACCACAGCGTGGAACATTAACGAATTTTTTATGATTGGGGATCAGGCCAGGTCCTGTTATTCTTCCCAAAAATGGTTGCTATCAATTCTCGGTGAACGTGGAAATATTTCAAAACGGACAGCAGGAAGACCTGCCGGTAGAAGGCTTGCCTGCTACTCCCAAAAACTCATCCAACCAACAGATTTCTCGTAAGTTTGCGCTGGCGATTTGTCTGTTATTAATTCTTGCCATGTGTGTATTTTGGTTAATCAGTAGCTATAGCACTCAAAATTTAATGCGCCAGCAAGCTGATGGCATAGGTCAAAGCCTGGCTCGACAAACTGCATCCCAGTTAACTGAGTTAATGCTCGCTAACGATTTGATTAGTATGAATGTAATACTCGCTAACCTTGTTCGCGATTCCTCCATTGCTGAGGTCTCAGTAGTAAATTTAGACAACGAGATACTTGCAAGTACGACGGGCACCAATAGCGAAACCCGTTTACTGATTCCTCTGCCGTTTGAGCTAACTAGCCTTGAGGTTGAATACTCTGCACCCATTACCCTGGCTGATTCCATTGCAGGCTTTGTCTGGCTAAGACTTGATCTTACCTATATAGAAGTGGGTACGCTCAATAGCCTGATTTTAGTGATTGGAGCTACAGTATTGCTGCTGATAGTCGCAGCCACAATAACGACTACTTATTATCAATATTTGGTGAGCTTCCCCGCAAATCTGCTGTCTTTTTCGCTAAGTAATATACGCAAAGGAGAGATTGAAGCATGCCCAGAACCCTCAACCAATAATGAAATAAGTGGTGCAATAAGGCAGTTTAATGCAACCGCTGAATTTTTGGCACAGAACACGTTTCTAAGTAATTTTGGTACGCAGAAACCGGAAACAGACGATCGAACATATAAAGCACAAGCCGGGGTTCAGGATGCTACCCTGCTCGATATTAAAATGAGCAACTTTCAGTATCTCGCATCGACTATTAGTGAACAGAAAATGGTCGAGCTCCTGAATAAATACTATTTTTATGCTGACAAAGTAAGTCAGCTTTACAATGGAACCGTAAGCTATTGCTCAGACGACGAGGTGCTAATTAATTTCAGCACTGCTCAATTTACAGAAGAACAAGCATTTTACGCAATCTGTGCGGCACAACTCTTCCTTTATCTCGCTGATGATATCAATGATATTGATGAGAATACTGTGAATGCAAAATTCAAGTTGGCGGTACACAGTGGCAAAACTGTAAGCGGGCTGTACTCGCCAATTACGCAAAAAATAGATAATCTCACCGGAAAGACTCTCGATTTAACGCGTGCAATTTGTGATGACTGCCCTAATAACTCTGTGCTAATAAGTGCTTCAGCCTTTGAGCATGCTGGTGCAGGTACAAGAATTGAAGCAGATGAATTTGGGGCGGCCGGCGAACAAGAACGGATTCAAATTTATATTGGTTTGGAACCTATGTCTGAATATCGACTACTTCTGAAAAGACAGGCTAATCAGTTAGTGTCTCTATTCAGTGAATAGTTACTCAGCAGCGTCCTTGCCTGAGACCTCAATTCGATCAACATTCTGAAACCCCCGTGGCAATTTATTTCCACGACGCCCACGCTCTCCTCGATAATGTTCGAGATCTGAAGCTCTAAGCCTGTGATGTCTGCGGCCAGCATAGACTATTAAGCCATCTTGAGGCGAGAGCACGGCAATAGCGACAACAAACTCAACTCCATCGGTAACTCTCGTAGTTGGTATGTTGATAATTTTATTGCCTTTTCCTTTAGCCAAGCGTGGCAATTCAGCTATTGGAAACATCAACATACGACCTTCATTAGTTACCGAGACCACTAGATTTTTTTTATAATCGCTGACGACTAGCGTTGACAATAACTTGCTGCCTTTAGGACAACGTAATACCGCTTTACCAGATTTTTTATTACTGATGAGATCACCAACTTTACCGACGAATCCATAGCCGGCATTGCTCGCTAAAAGCACATCCTTGTCATCTTCGCCTATGACAACTCCTTCAAAAGTCGCGCCTGATGGAGGATTCGCTCGACCAGAGACTGGCTCTCCTTGTCCCCTTGCGGAAGGCAGGCTATGAGCTGGGAAAGAATAGGCACGCCCTGTCGAATCCATAAATATGGCGAGTTGATTGCTTTTCCCGCGGGCTGCTAATTTAAAGCTATCACCGGATTTGTACTGTAAAGACGTAGGATCGACCTCATGACCTTTCGCTGCCCGCACCCATCCGCGGTCAGAAAGTACTATTGTTATTGGCTCTGTAGAAAGCAGCTCTGTCTGACTAAAAGCCTTCGCCTCGTCTCGTTCAACTATTGGTGTACGCCTCGCGTCTCCGAACTCTGCAGCATCAGCTTTGATTTCATTCTTAATAAAAGTCTTCAAGCGTGCGGAAGATTTTAGTAGTGCGTCAAGAGTTTTCCTTTCTGTATTAAGTTCTTTCTGCTCTGCCTTGATCTTTATTTCTTCCAATTTGGCTAACTGGCGCAATCTTAGATCTAAAATCGCATCGGCTTGTCGTTCAGAGATTTTGAATCTTTTAACAAGAGTAGATTTTGGTTTGTCTTCTTTACGGATTATCTTAATGATCTCATCAATGTTTAAGAACGCAATGAGAAGGCCGTCCAAAATATGAAGTCGATCTAAAATTTTATCAAGTCGATATTGTAAACGGCGTTTAACCGTAGTTGTCCTAAACTGTAACCATTCTTTCAGTAAAGAGACGATGTCTTTTACTTGAGGCTGTTTGTTATTGCCTATCATGTTGAAATTTACACGATAGTTCTTCTCCAGATCCGTAGTAGAGAATAAGTGTGACATGACTGCATCCACATCGATGCGGTTTGATCGGGGGACTATCACAATACGAGTTGGGTTTTCGTGATCTGATTCATCACGCAAATCCACAACCATAGGTAGTTTCTTTTTATGCATTTGTGCTGCAATTTGTTCAAGCACTTTTGCACCCGAAACCTGATAAGGAAGAGCAATAATAACGATCTCACTATTTTCTTTTAAATAAATCGCTCTTGTCTTAAGGGAACCGCGACCGGTTTTATAAAGCTCTATGATTTCGTTCTTAGGTGTGATCAACTCCGCCTCAGTCGGAAAATCTGGTCCCTTAATGATCTTGCAAATTTCTGTCAATGAAGCTTTGGGATTATCCAGTAAATGAACACAAGCTTTTGCTACTTCATTCAAATTATGAGGGGGTATGTCAGTCGCCATTCCGACAGCAATCCCGCTACCACCGTTTAGCAACACATTTGGCAATCGCGCTGGCAATATTTCTGGTTCCTCGAGAGTGCCATCGAAATTTGGTCGCCAATCTACTGTCCCTTGACCGAGCTCGGCCAGAAGCATATCAGCATAATTTTGCAGACGGGATTCGGTATACCGCATTGCAGCAAATGATTTTGGATCATCTTGAGACCCCCAATTCCCTTGGCCATCTACCAATGGATAGCGATAAGTGAAAGACTGGGCCATCAGCACCATGGCCTCATAGCAGGCAGAATCACCATGAGGATGGAATTTACCTATTACATCGCCAATAGTTCGAGCTGACTTTTTAAATTTAGCACTAGCCTTTAGGCCCAGCTCGGACATCGCGTAAATAATTCTTCGCTGAACTGGCTTTAAGCCATCACCGATATTAGGTAACGCCCTGTCATTTATTACGTACATGGAGTAATTCAAATAGGCTTGCTGAGTGTAAGTCTTCAGTGCTATTTGTTCGACGCCATCTTCGTTGACTGTTATTTCTTGATTCATGATTTACCCAGTTCGATTAGTCAGCATAGTCCGCTAGGTTTCCGCTCGATTCTAACCATGCTTTTCTATCAGGTGCTCGGTTCTTGGCCAGAAGTAAGTCCATTATTTCGAATGTGCCACTTTTGTTTTTTGCTATAGCACTCTCTTCGAGGGTTAATTGCACCAAGCGGCGCGTGTCCGGTGACATTGTTGTTTCCCGCAACTGCAAAGGATTCATTTCTCCCAGACCTTTAAACCGTTGAACATTCACTTTGCCAGACTTCTTCTCCGCAACAATGCTATCTAACACACCTTTCTTCTCATCCTCGTCTACAGCATAAAAAACTTCCTTGCCTACATCGATTCGATAAAGCGGAGGCATCGCAACATAGACATGCCCTTCTTCAACTATATGGCGAAAATGTTTAACAAAAAGTGCACAAAGTAACGTTGCAATATGCAAGCCGTCAGAGTCGGCGTCAGCCAATATACAAATTTTCCCATAACGTAATCCGTCAATCTTGGTAGTACCAGGATCAACTCCTAAGGCGACAGCAATATCATGTACTGTTTGAGACGCAAGAATTTCTGATGAATCCACTTCCCAGGTATTCAATATTTTACCACGCAGCGGCATGATGGCTTGAAACTCCCGATCACGAGCTTGTTTAGCAGAACCACCGGCGGAGTCCCCCTCTACTAAAAACAGTTCTCCTGCCATCACATCTTCGGTAGAACAATCTGCCAACTTGCCGGGTAAGGCGGGACCTGAAGTGATTTTCTTCCGTGCAACTTTCTTACTGGCTTTTAATCTTTTCTGGGCATTGTTTATACAAAGTTCGGCGATAGCCTCAGCTTCGGCCGTATGTTGATTTAGCCATAGGCTGAAAGAATCTTTTACCACACCGGCAACAAAGACACTGCATTGTCTCGATGACAAGCGCTCTTTGGTTTGCCCAGAAAACTGTGGATCAATTAATTTTGATGAAAGTACATAGCTACAATTTTCCCACACATCATCTGCGGAAATTTTAATACCACGAGGTATCAAGTTTCTAAATTCACAAAACTCTCTGAGGGATTCCGTCAAGCCTGCACGTAAACCACTGACATGGGTTCCTCCTAGTGGTGTCGGAATTAAGTTGACGTAACTTTCGCTGATAACCTCGCCGCCTTCAAACAACCACTGAATGGCCCAATCTACTGCTTCGTCATTGCCTTGTACCGAGCCGACAAACGGTTCAGCCGGCAGCGTTTCAAACTCTTCTGTAGCTTGTATCAAGTAATCAACTAATCCATCTTCAAAACACCATTCTTCACTTTGTGCTTTTTCTTTGGAAACTGTGTTATCAACAAATACTACTCGAAACCCTGAGCAAAGCACTGCTTTCGCCCTCAGCACATGTTTCAACTTTGGAATAGAGATTTTGATAGAATCAAAGTATTTTTCATCAGGTACAAAAGTGACGGTAGTGCCTGTATTACGCTTTCCAACTTTTCCTATCACTTTTAGTTCAGAGGCCTTATTGCCACCTTTGAATTTCATACCATAAACTTTACTGTCTCGTTTAACTTCTACCTCGAGGAATTTAGATAAAGCATTTACAACGGAAACACCAACACCATGCAGTCCGCCAGAATACTGATAATTTTTACTAGAAAATTTACCACCAGCGTGGAGACGCGTCAGAATAAGTTCGACGCCACTCACCTTTTCCCCTTTATGTTTATCAACAGGCATACCACGGCCATCGTCAGTCACGACGATTGAACCATCTTTGTTTAAGATTAGCGTTAAAGTATGGGCAAAGCCCGCGAGTGCTTCATCGACGCTGTTATCTATTACCTCTTGAATGAGGTGATTTGGTCGTGTCGTGTCGGTATACATGCCCGGCCGTTTTCTAACTGGATCAAGTCCTGTCAGTACTTCAATAGCATCGGCATTGTAGGTATTGCTCATTTAAAAAAATCTAGACCAGGGGGTTAAAAATTACTGCAGATGAATAGTATTTTATCGCTCAAAATGGCCAATTCTTGATAGCAAAAAATCAAAGATCATCGGCAGCTCAGCCATATAATTTTCATAGCTGTGATTGCCATTTCCTCGGACTATACAGTGTGCTTTTTTAAATTTTTCAACTGCCAAACGATAGTCTAATATCTCATCACCGGTCTGGATTAGTGCCATTATATTATCTGGCTTAGTTAGTTCTTTAATAAATAAATTTCGCAATTCGTCTATGTGTGATTTCGTGACCACATGAACGTCATCAGAGTAGTGGCTTTTATGCTCGCCAACATGCTTCTCCCAGTACTCAAAAGGCCTAACTGCTGGATTAATCAATACAGCCGGCGCTCGATAAATCTCGGCAAGATACGTGGCGTAAAACCCCCCTAGAGAGCTTCCTATGAACATCAATTTCCCCTTGTCTTGGGCTTCTAGTAATGAATTTATCATAGCGATGGTTTCGGCAGGACCACCGGTAAGTCTGGGGATTTTAATAAAATTTCCAAAACCGATTTGTTGGCAATATTTAATTGTTTGCTGTGCTTTTTGCGACTTTGGAGAGCTCAGAAAACCATGTAAATAAAGCAAAAGTGGGTTATTTGACAATTTAAATTCCTGGCTTATATCCAAAGTAGGACATTAATAGCCATCAGAATTGAAATCAGCTTCGTACGTGTAACCAGAAACTCGAATGACTTCAGAATCAATTGAACCGTCTTCATATAATTTAATAGTTCGATACCCAGGATCCACCTCATCTAATGTAAAGTTAGTTGCATTTGGCTTGAATTGAACACAAGTCGAAGGAGTGCAGAGGCAACGAATACCCTCATATTGAAAATCAAGCTCTTGATGCACGTGACCATAAACAATGCATGCTACTTTGGAATTCTGCTTAACGATCTCGAAAAATTCCAATCGATTATGCAGCCCAATATCTTTCATCCAGTCTGCATTTCCTTTAATCGGATTATGATGCAAACAGACCAGACAGTGGTCGACTTCTTTACTCGCTTCCGCCGCAGCTAATGAATCTGAAAGAAAATCTAATTCCTTTCTAGCAAGTCTGCCATGCACTCTTCCTTCCACGGTAGTATCTAAGAACAAGATTTGCCAATTATTAATGTATAAAAGTTTCTCGCAGGCGTTGGTATCATAGGCAGCTTCCGCCATAACATCTGGGTTATCGTGATTCCCAGGAATCCACCTAAACGGAGCACCGAGTTTGCCTATTGCATCCATGAAATTATTGTAAGCTTCAAGGGAAGCGTCTTGAGCTATATCGCCAGTGGCCAAAATAAAGTCTATTTGTTCTTCGTTCTTTTGAACACTCTTAACAACGTGATCCATACTGTCTTGAGTATTTATTTCTAGAAGCTTGCCAGATGAGGAGCCATACAGATGCGTATCGGTAATCTGAAGCAATCTAATTGGGTGTCGTGTAGTCAATGAAGTCATGACTGCAAAGTAGGCTTCTATGTTATGAATTGTAGTTCTGGTGTTTTTATACTTCTACCTACCTTAAGGCAATGCGTTAGCCAGTCTCCTAAAAATGAATTCACCTGCATTTTTTCATCAGAATGATACATACGAGGATTAGGTTGTGAGTACCTGGGCTTCAAGTTTCGATGGCCCTGATAAGAAACGACTTCGGCAGTACTAGCATCATGATAAACTCTTACTAACATAGATGGATTAGTCATCCATTTTTTGAGCTCTGGCCTTTGCACGATTCCCAAAGTTGTTGTGTATTTGAATGCTTCCAAAATTTTAATCTCTACCATGACTTTATCATTAGACTCATCAAGGTCAGCAATACAAAATTCCGTAGTTAATCCTTCTAAAACTTTCTCAGGCTCCTCACGATTAATTGTTAGATCCCCACATAAAATTGAATCACCCGATCTAGCATATTCATCAAAAGACATAGTTCGGTAGGCTAATAATTGAGGCACTAACTTCAGCAGTCGAATGTAATTCGCATCACATTCAGCCATCTGCTTTATCAAATCAATGCTGTAGTTAATTCTAGGCACGCTTTTGTTTCTTTTAAAAATAATCTTCAGTGCTAATATATTTTTTATTTAGAGGTTTTTATTCCCCTCTATGATAGTGAAGCCGTCATTTTCTAACTCGTCGTTAAAAAAGCACTTGGCAGAATGCAGGCTTTTACCAAAAAACTTCTTAATTGTAACGCTTTGGGGGGCTATTACGAGCCCAGAAGAATAACTTTTTTAGTTGACAAATATTCCTAATTAATTCACAAGAATTAATCCCAAGCATTCAACAGGGATTTCTTGTTTAGCGCCAACCATTGTAATGCAATAATCGACATTGCATTATTGATGACGCCAGATTGCACTGCATCCTGTGCTTCATTGTATGACAGCACGACGACTTCAATATTTTCATGTCCTTCAGCTAATCCGTGGACTCCGCCGGTATTGCTTGCATCAATTTTTGCGCAAAATAGCGTCACTTTTTCATTGCTAACGCCAGGACTGCCGTAATAGTCACAGATTTTAGTTAATTCGATAATTTCGCAATTCGATTCTTCTTGGGTTTCGCGTCTTGCAACTTCTTTGAGTTCTTCATTCGTGTCAACCATGCCCGCAACCAATTCAAGCAACCAAGGCGAGGCATCGTCTTCCAGCGCCCCAACTCGAAATTGCCTAACTAGCGCGATTTGATCTCTGGTCGGATCAAAAAGAAGCACTCCCACCGCTTCATCTCGCACCAGAAGCTCCCGGTTAATAATGTCGCTCCAACCACCTGCGAAAAGCCGATGTTTTAATTCTATCTTGTCAACTTGCAGGAAACCTTTGTTGACATGTGTTCTTTCTAAAATTTCAACATCGGTTCCTGAAAAAATAGCTTTAGTTTTTTTCATCTAATCTCAGATCCAAGCGCACATACTCAAACTTGACAGCTTGATGCTAGTTGTTTGTTAGAAACAAGGACTTTTACACAAAAATTGAAAAAACCAGGAAAATAATAGAACAGTTGGCTCGTTCTAACTGTGTTTGTCTAGTCTCGGCTAGTAACTTCCAATAGATGAAAGCCAAATTGTGTTTTTACAGGGCCCTGCAATGTATTCACATCAGCGCTAAACACAACCTCGTCAAATTCTTTTACCATCATACCCGGCCCAAATTGACCCAGGTCTCCGCCTTGTTCCTTCGATGGACAGGTTGAGTGGGCTTTGGCGATATCAGCAAAATCCTCTCCTGCGGTAATTCGTTCCTTTAGATCTAAACATTTTTCTTCAGTATCAACTAAAATATGTCTCGCGCTAGCTACAGTCATGATCTTTTGTCTCCATGTAAAAGCATATTATGCATGATCGAGGATTGCCGAGCACACAAATTCTGCAACATAAGTTATAATAATGTTTCAATTGAGCTCGGTACCTAGAGTGAACAACGTATCGACGTCACATAAAAAGAAAATCAATTTTTAGAAACCCGTTAGAGAAGAAAGATAGAAAGAGTGCATTATGCCGTTGCCAGAAGCATCCCCTAGAAAACATGTACACACTCGTACTATAGATTGCAGAGGATACGAGCGTGAAGATGGGCTTTGGGATATTGAAGCCCATATGATTGATACGAAAACCTATCAGTTCAGGAATAATTGGCGTGGAGAAATGCAAATAGGCGAACCTCTACATGAAATGTTGTTACGGGTGACTATTGATGATGACTTTCTCATTCAAGATGTTATTGCAGTAACTGACAATGCTCCATTTAAAATGTGTCCAGACATCTCGCCCGCCTACAAGGCACTGATTGGAGTGAAAATGGGGCCTGGTTGGCGGAAAGCGATTCGAATGAAGGTAGGAGGTATACAGGGTTGCACCCATTTGACTGAACTGTTATTCCCTATGGCTACCGTTGCCATGCAAACTATTTGGCCGCTGCGAAACAAGCGCAAGAGAAAAAAGAATGAATCAGAACAGAAATCCTCACGCAGACCCGTCATACTGAATACCTGCCATGCGTGGTCAACGGATTCACCAGTGGTTAAGGAAAATTCGCCAAAGTATTACAGTGGGGAGGATTAGTTTTCTGTTGAAGGAATCTATTTCAAGAATAGTTATTTATCTAATTAGTGCTAAGTAGTTGTAGATTAAATCAGCCATAATACAAAGGCATAACTACAGTCATTATCACGCCTTCGCAATCTTTCCTATTCTCGGCACGTATTTGACCGCTATGAAAATCCGTAATCAGTCTTGCTATATGCAATCCCATACCGAGATGAGGTTGCTTTTGTTTTTCCTGGGGGCGTACTGAAATCATAGAATCGAATAGTCTTTCTTTCATCTCTTCTGGTAAAAATGGACCTGCATTAGATACCTTCACCACAGCATGATCTCTCAGTGTTCTGCAGTAAACAATGATTGAATGGTTGGGATAGGAAAACTCAACAGCATTGGCCACCAATTTATCCAAAAGCTGAGCAATATATTCAGGCACACCATTTACATGAATTACGTATTCAGGAAGATCTGATTCAAATTTGGATTCCGGATAAGCCAGTTTATATCCCTCAACACAACCATGCACGACGGCGCTCAATTCAATCTTCTCTTTTTCAGAGGTCTGCAGCATTTGCTCAAGACGAGTTGCCTCACTCATATTTGTCAGAATGAGATTTAAACGACTGATTCCTTCTTCGGCGCGCTCTAAATAAACCGCCGATTCCTTGTTATTCTCATGCATGCTTAAATTTTCGAGTGAAGAACGTACTACAGTAACTGGTGTTCGTAATTCATGCGAAAGTCGAGAAGACATATTTTCTAGATAATTAGTGTACTGCGTTAGACGATCAACAATATTTGAGAAACTTCGAGATAGATCACCAATCTCATCTGAATTACCGGAGGGCACAATTGTGTTCTGTACTCTTCCTGTGTCATCAATTATGCCTTCTGCCTGATTCCTTAATCCACGAATGCGAGAAGCAATACGGGAAGCGAAGAAAAATAATCCCAATGCACTAATCAACATCACAGCGAGAATTGTATTGAACAATTGCTCCAACGCTTGATTCCGAAACGTGCGTAGGCCATTCATATTTTGATCAACCACAACTGCACCCATCACTTCACCTTGGGAGACGATAGGGTTGGCAGCTTCCAACAATCGGGTTTGGGTATCCGCCAATGTTCTAAACTGGGTCGCTGGATTCCCTTGCAAAGCGGAATTGATATGGTCTCCTTCTCGAGCCACATCGGAATACAGTTCATCGATAAAATCGTTACTAGGTTTTGTGAGAATCTGATAATAGAGTGGATCTAAGATTCGATTTTGTAGATAAGACCAGTATTTATTAACACTCTCCTCTTCCGCTGAACGCGCCAACTGAAGGCCAGACGCTGATTGAATATCGCCAACGGTCAATAATACGCGCCCACTGCGATCTACTATTTGGATCCGGGAATTATTGTGATTCATGCCTGCAACAATGCGATCAATTTCTGGAGTTGGCAGCCGCAGAGAGCCTAAACTTTTGGGGTTTGCAAGGGTATAAGTCGCAACGACGGTGCTGATGGATCTTTCTACAGAGTCGTCGACATCAAATATTGCAAACCCTAAACGCTCCCCAAGCATTTGCATGGGAATTTGCAATTCCACTTCATATCCACTCTCTACCTCATACCACTGTCCTGTAATTCGGCCTTCATAGGTGGGATTTGAATAATCACTTTCCACATGGAACGGATAAATCGGCTCAGGACCGTAGGGGGCAATGACATAGCGTGTAATCTCATTTCCATCTTGAGACAACATCGTTAGTTGCAGGAAATCACTTCGAAATACGCTTAAAGCTTCGCGATCTCGATAAACAAGATGGTCGTCTTTAACTTTAAAATAGGCAAAAAGAGAGCCATTGTATTCACCCACCATGTTTTTAAATTGAACCGACCCATCTTTATCATAGTAGCGAACAGGGTTAAGCGGAGTACGTAGATAATTTCTACGATCATAATCTACTTCATACTGTTGATACTCGCGCCAATCGAGAAGCGAGCCATCATCTAGCTCTAGTGGAGAAAATACAGGATACACATAGAGATCTTCACTTCGCCGCGCCGGACTATAGCTGCCTTCGTCAAAGAGTTCAGGGCGCTCGTTTAGTGCAGTAGCGAGGGCTTGCGCAGTACCAAGAACAGTTTGCTCTTGTCCACGTTGCAGATACTCTTCCATTACAAGAATATATTGATAACCAAGCCAAGGAATTACCAACAAAAAACTGGAAAGAAAAACCAGTTTGAAACGAATCCCAAAGGGATTTTTGAATGTAATTTTCATAATTGAAAATAACTACTATTTAGTGAGAATTATTACATCAAACTTATTTTAAAAATTAAATTAAGTTAATCGTGTCTTTAATAGCATGAAAAACGCTTGTGTTAATTATTTGCGGGTAGTTCAACATTCCAGCGGTAACCCATTCCATAGACAGTCTCGATGCAATCAAAATCGTTATCAGTCTGCATAAACTTCTTACGAATCCGTTTAACATGCGAGGTAATTGTGCTGCCATCAACGAATATTTTTGATTCTTGCATAAGTACTTGTCGACTTTTTACATGGCCAGGAAATTTTGCTAACGCATGAACCATCCAGAATTCGGTAACTGTTAAAGGCACAGCCCCTCCTTTCCATTGAACTGTTAGCCGACCGATATCTAGAGTGAGTTTATCCCGTTCTATTAAATTTTCTGGAGACGGAGGCTGATCGATAACATCGAGCCGCCGAAATAATGCAGCAATTCTTGCTGTTAAATGGGGAAGGCTTATGTCCTTGGTTAAATAGTCGTCTGCACCCATCCGTAAGCCACTAACGGTGTCGAAATCATTGTCTCGCGCTGTCAAGAATATGATAGGCAAGGTGTCAGACAAACCCCTTAGTGCCTGGCACAGAGTAAAACCACCGTCGATTTCAGTCTCCAGGCCAATATCAATGATAGCCAAATTTGGTAGCCGAGTATCAAAAGCAGACATTGCGTCTTTGCGGTTTGCGTAGGTCTGCACTTCGTAGCCTTGCTTGCGTAAGACATCAGCATAATTCTCCCTGATGGCGGCTTCGTCCTCAACAATTGCTATTCTTCTGCTCATATATCAATTCTTCTACTGATATTTCAGTTTTTCTGAAACTAGGGGTTTTACTTATGTCTCAATAAGTTAGCGCTGAGTCACTCGCGACTATACCCCATTTGCCCGCTTATAAAGAGAGATGAGGGCCGCTTTCAGCTGATTGTCACTATTCTGCCATATTTAATCACCACATAGCCCCAATCCCCGCCCTCCGGTGCAAGAAACGTTGTGTTTAATACGCAATATGAGATCAGAAAGGAGTGCCTTTAAGAAACCTCTTACTTTATTGGACTCTAACTAACTGATTTTTGTTCCTCCCAAAACAGGAAATGGCCATGGTTAAAAAACTCTCTTTATTACTAATTCTCTGCGCCACCAGTAGCACGGCATTCACCGATACTTCACCCCTAAGTTATGAAGAACAACAGCTAAAAGGAGAAACCTGGGGTTTTTTTAGTGGCGCGATTCTAGGTGGCGCAGCAGGGGGTCCTCCTGGCGTCGTTATTGGGGCAGGTATTGGCGCCTTGTTCGGAGACGGATGGCACATAATGAGTCAAGCGGATGACTTGCAGGCATTGCTTAATGAATCACAAGTCCAACTTGCTGCAGTAAAAAATGAACTAGAGATTATTAAAAAAGAACATCAAACCGCACAAACGGAAATCGATCTTTTTAGAAAAGCTCCTCCACAGATATTGCCTGCATTTCTATCAGCCCAACCAGCGATTACTTGCTGCGACAATACTGTTGTCTCTATTCATTTTAGAACTGGGTCCAGTGATATTGAACTCCACTACAAAGAACAACTCGAAAGCATGGCAACACTTGCTAAACAAATGACAAATGCAAAAGTTGAAATCACTGGTTACTCCGACCGTAATGGAGATCCGAGCAGAAACTTGAACTTATCTCAACAACGTAGTGACTCAGTAAAATCTTTTTTTATGGGGATGGGAATAGATAATACTTTCATTGCAACGTTAGCGTATGGAGAAACTCGTCCTCTCCAAGTAGTGCAAAATTTTGAAACTGATTTTTTTGATCGACGAGTGATCGTACGGCTAAGAGACAACAGCCAAACTATGATCACTCAAACACCCGAAGATCAATAAAATTAAATTAATTTGGAGTCATAAAATGAAAGACATCAGACTTGTCATTGGAAACAAAAATTATTCGTCCTGGTCGATGTGCCCATGGCTACTACTAAAGATGTTTGATGTAGATTTTGACGAAATTCAGATTGCACTTTTTCAAGACAATACCGCTGAAAAACTGGGACCTTATTCTCCTTCATTAAAAGTTCCTGTTTTATTGCATCGAGAAACAACAGTTTGGGATTCTTTAGCGATTTGTGAATATATTTCGGAAAATCTCCTCACTGGTGCAGGTTGGCCCACTAGCCCAAAACGCAAAGCTAATGCGCGCTCAGTGAGTGCAGAAACTCATTCAGAATTTGTGACACTTAAAAAAGAATGGCCACTAAACTGCAAGGCTTCTTACAGACTAAACCCATCTAATGATTTGCAAAACGAAATTGCACGTATTGATGCCATATGGAGCTGTTGTAGAAAACGCTTTGGAGAAAACGGAAATTACCTTTATGGACGTTTCTCCATTGCAGATTGTATGTTCGCACCGATAGCGGTGTGCTTCGAGACCTATGGCGCAGACCTGAGCGAAGATGCAAACACCTACATGCAAAACCTACTGGATAACCCTTTCGTCCAAAAATGGATAAGCTTGGGAAGGAAGGAGAAAGAACCTCTCTCGATTGTCTACGCCAGTAGCGCCTAACGGAATCCTAACCTTAGTAGCAGGACCTACAATAAAAAGGCTCTTTAGGGCTTTTTATTGCCTCGGAGAAACCGTTACTGGAAGTTAAGTATAAAATTCACGGGATAGTGTCGACAAACAGAGTGTTTACATAAGAAAGAAGGGACTGAATTCGTTTCTCAATCTGGATCCACTTTCTAATTGTGTTAACGCTTCGTTAGCACATCTTTTAGTCTTTCAGCCATTTCCAACAATGACCGTTCAGTAGTCTCCCAATCCATACAAGCGTCTGTAACCGAGACTCCATATTTTAGCTTATCCAAGTCTTCAGGTATTGCTTGATTGCCTGCGTGGATAAAACTCTCAAGCATTACGCCAATAATGGAAGTGTTTCCTTCCAGAATTTGACGGGTCACATCTTTTAAGACTAAGGGTTGCACATCCGGGTTCTTGCTCGAATTTGCATGGCTACAATCAATTACAATGTTACTACTGACTCCGCCACCGGCTAGAGCTTTCTCACATTGAGTAACATGGTCAGAGTTATAGTTAGGACCATTACTTCCTCCCCGGAGCACAACATGAGCATAGGGGTTGCCTTTAGTCGTTACTACTGAAACTTGACCGCTGCTGTTAATTCCCAAAAAGCGGTGGGGACTAGATACAGATTGCATTGCGTTAACTGCAACAATTAAACCACCATCGGTTCCATTTTTAAAACCAACTGCTGACGAAAGCCCTGATGACATTTCACGATGAGTCTGCGATTCTGTTGTTCGAGCACCAATCGCAGACCAGGCAATTAAATCTTGCAGGTATTGAGGAGAAATAGGGTCAAGAGCTTCGGTTGAAGTTGGCAAGCCAAGCTCGTCAATGTCCAACAAAAGTTTTCGCCCTTTGCGTAATCCTTCTTCTATCTTAAAGGAATCATCAAGATATGGATCATTTATGAGCCCTTTCCAGCCAATAGAGGTTCTTGGTTTTTCGAAATAGACGCGCATAACTATGAATAAAGAATCTTGTACTTTGTCGGCAAGCTCCTTCAATCGTCGTGCATAATCAATTGCTGCGTCAGTATCATGGATCGAGCATGGACCAACAACGGCAAAAAGACGTGGGTCCTTGCGATCGAGTATTGAAAATATTGTTTCTCTGCCACTCCGCACTGAGTCCATTGCAGCACCAGCTAAGGGCATTTCCTGCTTTAGTTGTTCAGGAGTGATGAGGGCGTCATTTGACATAATATTTAAATTGTCTGTGATAACTGCCATAGTATCTGCCGTTGCCGAGTCTAGTTTCGTAGGCTGTAGAAAAAGGGCGGCAATGATAGCAAATTGTTGTTTATAAAGTCATATTCTCATCTGTACGCCCTTTGAATTTGATTCGAATGTAATGAAACGAGGAAAGCTCATGGAGATCAATCAGGATTTTGATGCGGGAAATATTTCTGTCATTGATTGCAGCGACCCTCGCAATATTCAATTGAAAATTCGTCGGGACAATAATTCTGAATTTTTCCAATGGTTTTACTTTCGACTTAGCGGTGTTAAAAATGAGCAATGTACGTTAAATATTATTAATGCGAAAAGTGCTGCTTATCCCCCTGGGTTTGAAAATTATCGTGTGCTTTATTCATACGATAGAAAAGACTGGTACCGTCATTCTACTAATCTAAAAGCCGATGTATTGAGCATCGTTTTCACCTCTAAACATGATGCAGTCTATTTTGCCTATTTCATTCCCTACTCCATGGAACGCCACCACGATCTTATTGCGAATGCCTTAAGCCATGAACATTGCTCTCATGAGACGATAGGAAAAACGCTTGATGGACAGGATATGGACCTGCTCTGCTTTTCAACAGCGGATACTAACCGCAAGAAAAACTGCTGGCTTATTGCCCGACAACATCCGGGTGAAACCATGTCGGAATGGTGGATGGAAGGTTGTATCGAACAGCTTCTCGATATCAAAGATTCACAGACTCAACGTGTTCTTGATAAATGTAATATATTTTTAATTCCCAATATGAATCCTGATGGCAGTCGACGGGGGCATCTACGAACAAATGCTGCTGGCAATAATCTAAATCGTGAATGGCAAACCCCATCACTTGGAGGAAGCCCGGAAGTGTTTTTTGTGAAAGAAAAAATGTCAGCCACTGGCGTGGACTTTCTTTTGGATGTGCACGGAGACGAAGCACTGCCTTATTGTTTTATTGCTGGTACAGAAGGCTTAACAGGCTGGAATAAAAGTCGGCAAGCGCAACTGGATTTTTATAAGAACCGCCTCGCTGAAGTTAATACAGATTTTCAAACCGTAAAAGGTTATCCATCCAAAGCTGCCGGGCAAGCGAACATGACGATGAGTACCGCGCAAATTGCAGGTCTACATGACTGCTTGGCCATGACGTTAGAAATGCCATTCAAAGACACTACTGCAACATCAGATGAGAAATATGGCTGGTCAACTATGCGTTGCAAACGACTGGCTCAGTCCTGCTTAAAAGTAATGGGAGAGTTTATTGAAAGATTTCTTTGACGGGAATCGCTAGTAACTACGTATAGGGGTTTTATAACATCTAATGGGTTTAGGAATGCTAACTGTCGCAAACGGTCTGATTAATTTGTCACTTTTAGTTACGCTGTGTAGAATGCCGCCTTGCTTGAAAACCGCCAGCTTGAACCTTATTTAAATCATCATATTTTACTGAATAATCAATACACTCTTTTTAGCACTTAGGTACGAACTATGGGACGTATAGCGAAGTTTATCGGAATTTTATTGGTCAGCATTATCAGCTCTACTGCCAGTTATGGAGACGATTTAGTCACTATTCTGAATTTAGCGTTGGAAAATGATCCTACATTAAGACAAGCCAAGGCTAACTACCGGGCTAATCGAGAAACTATGGTGCAAAGCAGATCTACCCTGCTGCCATCATTTGGGCTTCAGGCTGCCACAACGCGCTTGACTTCAGGGCCTACTGACTCCCGCTATCTCAATATTCCAGACCCAATCTCAGGGAATCTCGTTAGCACCAGAATTATAGACGATCACAGTTTCCGCCCTGGCATTAATAACCATAACTGGGGCATTGGGCTGAATCAAAGCGTCCTGAATCTTTCTAACTGGTATAATTTTCAAAGCTCCCAAGCGAGTGATCGCGCTGCTGCTATAAATCTTGCTGCACAAGAACAAGATTTAATTATGCGTGTTGCTATGGCTTACTTTGACGTGCTCCGTGCACAGGAATTACTCGAAACTAACCTTCAAGAAGAAGAAGCTGCACAAACCTCCTTACAGCAAACCCAACAACGTGAGGCTGTTGGTTTGGTGGCAATTACAGATGTCTATGATGCGCAAGCTGCGTTTGATTTAGCTCGCAATACCACAATTCTACAAAGAGATTTATTGCAGGCTCGCTTTGAAGCCTTAGAAGCATTGACCGGCCAAGCTCACCCCAACGTAGATGAGCTCAGAGAAGATTTCCCAATTGTCGAAGTCGATGGCAACCTACTCGAATGGGAAAACCAGTCCGACGATAATAGTTTGGCCGTTGCTGCGGCGGAATTTAATCTAACTGCTTCACGCAAGAATTTGAGCGCGCGAAAATCGGAACATCTTCCAACTCTGGACATTTCGGCCTTTTATGGACACGTTGTTACGGCTCCTATTGTCAACCAAGGTATTGAAATTGGTGGAGGTGCTAGTGATCGTTCACAATTGGCCTTGAACTTATCAATTCCAATTTACTCAGGTGGCGCAACCAGATCTCGTCGTCGAGCAGCAGAGTATCAAGTTATTGCTGCTCAAGAGTCATTAGAATTTACCAAACGACAATTGACACAAAATATTCGCAATGCTTATCGCCGGGTCAATACAGATGTACTTGTTATTGCCCAGCGTCAGCAATCCATTACTTCTGCACAGAGCGCACTTGATGCGACTGAGCTAGGCGCTGAAGTTGGAACTCGCAATATTGTTGAGGTTTTATTAGCACGAGAAAATTTGTACCGTGCACTTCGTCTTTATGCTGATGCGCGTTTTGATTATGTAATTGATAGTTTAGTACTGAAACAGGTTTCAGGAATACTGACCCCTCAGGATGTATTAGACCTTAATGAATGGCTATCAGAAGAAACCTAATAGAGCTTGATTAACCATCAAAATTCAACAGTTAACAAAGCCTCATTCTAGACGGTTTTTTTGTTCCGACAACAAAGTAGTAAAAATAAGCTTCATAATTAATGCGAATTGCGGCTCTGAGTTCCTAGCCAAGTTATAATATTGCTATGAGCGAAATCGATTTTTCTAAACTCGCAGCCGACAACAAAGATTGGGCCAGAGATCTAGGTTTTCAAGAGACTGCGATTACTGACATAGACTTGGAAGAATACCAGTCACTTCTAAAATCTTGGATAGAAAATGACTATCATGGCGCTATGGATTACATGGCCAGCAACCAAGATAAACGCTGCAATCCGGGCCAGTTGGTTCCTGGAACCATTCGGGTTGTTTGCGTGCGCATGGATTATTCTTTAGAGAAAGAAAATTCATTTTCACCTCTTTCCAAACGCAATACTGCCTATATCTCCCGCTACGCTCGAGGACGGGATTACCACAAACTAATTCGTAAAAGGCTGCAACAACTTGCGCATAAAATCCAAATCATGGTTGGAGAGTTTGGTTACCGTGCTTTTGTTGACAGTGCTCCAGTTCTGGAAAGAGCCCTTGCTGAAAAAGCAGGTTTAGGATGGATTGGCAAAAATACAATGCTACTGAACAAGGAGGCCGGTTCCTGGTTTTTCCTGGGCGAACTTTTTACTGATCTGCCACTACCCATTGATAACGCAGTGACTCATCACTGTGGGAGTTGTAGTGCTTGCTTGGATATTTGTCCAACTAAAGCCTTTGTAGGGCCTAATGTTTTAGACGCTAAGCGTTGTATATCTTACTTAACAATCGAACTAAGAGATGCTATTCCCAAAGAATTTAGGAAAGCGATGGGTAATCGAGTATTTGGATGTGATGATTGTCAACTCGTGTGTCCTTGGAATAAATTTACCAATGAAACGGCTGAAGATGACTTTAAGCCAAGACATAAATTTGATGATGTTGCGCTCACTATACTTTTTATGTGGAGCGAAGAAGAATTTCTCACGAATACTTCAGGCTCCGCGATTCGAAGAATAGGTTATGAATGTTGGCAACGGAATTTAGCAATCGGCCTAGGGAATGCAGAGTCCAGTGACGAAGTCATGAATGCTCTACAAAGTGGAATCAACAATTCTTCAGAGATGGTTAGAGAGCATGTTAGATGGGCGCTAGATCAACATCAAAAGGTTCAATAGCAGCAATTACGCTTCCTTATGCGTCTATAAAGTGCTCTCGATAATAAACAAGTTCAATAACTGAATCTTTTATATCATCCATGGCGACGTGGGTTCCCTTCTTTACCAAGCCCCCAAGTATTTCTGGTTTCCATCTGCGTACAAGTTCTTTAACGGAACTCACATCCAAATTCCTATAATGGAAAAATTCTTCAAGTTCTGGCATATAATTGGCGAGGAAGCGACGATCCTGACAGATACTGTTGCCACACATTGGTGATGCTCCTTTATCAGAATACTGGGCTAAGAATTCTATTGTTTGTCGCTCGGCTTCTTTGTCATCTATTCTACTACTCTTAACTTTTTCTATAAGTCCAGTTTTATTATGATGTCGCTGGTTCCAATCATCCATTCCGTCTAAAAGCGCGTCACTTTGCCTCACAGCCAAATTAGGACCTTCAGCAATGATATTGAGATTTGCGTCAGTGATCAGTGTAGCTATCTCTAGGATTCGATCTGTATTAGGGGCTAATCCCGTCATTTCCAAATCGATCCAAATCAAATTCAGTTTTTTGTCCATGCTAAAAAATCAATTACCTTTTAGTCAAAATATTGTAGCAAAGCTTCAATCAAGGGAATATGTAATAATCATATCCTTTATGACTACCCTTTTGTTCACTAACTGGCAATGAGTAAGAGACGCCTCAGCAGACAACAACGACTTCGCATTGCTGAAAATCAGCAAAACGAACTTAACAGCACTGACAAAGATTCCCCAATAAATGAGTTCAGCTACAACGGCAGAATCATTAGCCATTATGGGCAACAATTAGATGTTGAAGTATTGACGGGAGAGAACTCCACAGCAACTATTCGCTGTCACCAGAGAGCGAATCTTCCCCCTCTAGTCACAGGTGATTTGGTCCTTTGGGAACAAGATACAGAAGAAGCGGGGGTGATTGTTGCAAAAGCTAAGCGCAAGAACGTTTTTGCGCGACCTGATTCTCAAGCCAAACTCAAACCGTTGGCTGCAAACATCGATTATGTGCTAGTGGTTTTTGCCGTCATTCCAGAACCATTCCTTAATTTTATTGATCGATATTTGGTAGCAATTAATAGCCTCGGCCTCGAGCCTCTCCTAGTTCTGAATAAAGTTGACTTACTTAGCACCAACCCTAGCGAAGGAGTTGCCAATATGCTGTCAATTTATCGTGGTTTGGGTTATCCAGTCATTGAGGTATCAGCCCTTCAAGGCACCGGAATAGAAGCATTACAGGCCAATCTCAGGAACAAAATCGCGGTTCTTGTTGGCCAATCGGGCGTTGGCAAATCCTCATTAGTGAACCGTTTAGGTCATGATCATCTGGCAGATGTGGGAGATTTATCAAAATCTAAATACAAGGGTACCCATACCACGACAACGTCACGTCTATTCCATTTGCAGAATTTTGACCTCATCGATTCGCCGGGAATAAGAGAATTCAGCCTTGGCCATATGGATGCAGATTCGGTTCTCGCTGGTTTCCTTGAACTTAAAGGCCGCGCGGCAGAATGTAAATTTCGCGATTGCAGTCATAAGAGCGAACCCGGTTGCGCAATCCAAGCTGCAATCGAAAATGGCAATATTACTGTGGATCGATTCGAAAGCTTTCAAAGTATCCTGAACTCCATGGAATGATTCGTTAATAAAGAGGGATTTAAAGTAAGATGACGGTTGAAAAAAACACTCGTTGTTGGAATATAAATACTTAGCACAATGAACTCTATTCCCAGTCCGTTCTTATTAATAGAACCAGAAGATCTTGCTAAAAAGCTGCCGTCGAAAGAACTTCTTGTTATTGCAGTTTGTTCTGAAAAGGTTTTTTCTGAGGGGCACCTTCCGGGCGCGATACTTGTCCAACCAAGAGAGCTTGTCTGTGGAGTAAAACCTGCTACTGGGAAACTACCCTCTCAAGAGTCCTTAGACAGATTGTTTTCTCGAATAGGCCTAAGTCATGACAAACATTTAATTGCCTATGATGATGAAGGAGGAGGTTGGGCAGGTCGATTATTGTGGACTCTCGATGTTGTAGGGCATTCGTCCTACTCTCTTTTAAACGGTGGTCAAATATCTTGGGCTCAAGCTGGACTCCCACTTCTAACCAAAGTGACATCTCCAACACCATCTGAGTTTCACTGTATGATTGATAAAAGTTTCATTGCGGAGCTCGAAGAGGTAATTGCTA
>Ga0206678_10000136_pt1 | contig 43603 bp, 40 predicted proteins | sample M180m12015metaG_FD_155453 | JGI IMG/M metagenome (GOLD analysis project Ga0206678, IMG submission 155453) | Ammonia-oxidizing marine archaeal communities from Monterey Bay, California, United States - M1 80m 12015 | ecosystem: Environmental > Aquatic > Marine > Intertidal zone | place: USA... | reverse complement strand
AGGTGTCATTTCTCTCTACCGGGTTTTAAAAGCTTTTCTTACACAAACAGGGGGCTATCACCCCAGGGTGGAGCTTCAGCGTTAGCTTCGCCAATAGAGAGGAGGTGTCGGCCAGACTATACCGATTGGATACCTGAAGAGAGCGCTCATGAATTATCTCATTGATCAGCGGAGAAGCTTAAAACAAGCCATATGTGTTTGACAAGATGGGAGGTCCCGGTAGGCTCCCACCTTTATTACGCGTTTATCGCCGATTTCATCGCCGAGATGGTCGCCGAATAGTCTTTATTACCGAAGATCGCTGACCCCGCAACAAAGGTATCCGCCCCCGCGGACGCGATTTCGCCGATGTTGTCCACGTTGACCCCACCGTCGATCTCCAGACGGATATTAAAGCTGCTGCTGTCAATCCTTTGCCTGGCTTCTTTCAATTTATCCAGCGCAGCAGGGATAAAAGACTGACCACCAAACCCCGGATTAACCGACATAATCAATATCATATCGACCTTGTCCATCACATGGTCAAGGTAGTGCAAAGGTGTTGCCGGGTTAAATACCAGACCGCTTTTACACCCCAGAGAACGAACCAGTTGCAGGGATCGATCAATATGCGCTGAGGCTTCCGGGTGGAAAGTAATATAACTGGCGCCAGCGGCGGCAAAATCCTCTATCAACCCATCGACAGGACTGACCATCAGATGCACATCGATAGGTGCTTCAATTCCGAAGCTTCGAAGGTCCTTGCATATTTTAGGACCAAAAGTCAGTACGGGAACATAGTGGTTATCCATGACATCGAAGTGAATAATGTCGGCACCAGCCTCAAGCACGGAACGGACTTCCTCCCCGAGGCGGGCGAAATCGGCTGACAATATCGATGGGGCTATCATGTTCACCACTTTCTCCATTTGGGGGCTACTCCTTTTTGGTCGCCATTCTACTGACTTCATTTTGCTTTTACTAACCACCAGCGAGCACCACTCGTCAACGAGGGCTTACGCGGATTGATCCAGCATCTTTCGCAATTGGCTGAGCCGGCTTTCCGTACCGACATCACACCAAACACCGCCGTGCTCTATGCCTAAGAATCTCCCGGCGTTAACGGCTTCATCAAATACCTTGCGCAACATGAACACGGAATCCGGAACATCTCGCACCAGGTCAGGATGCAGCATTCCGGTACCTGTGTAGGTCAATTTGTCACCATCCAACCGCAGGATCGAATTCTCATCAGGCGAGTAATCACCTTCCGGATGATGCGGGGGGTTATTGGTCATCACCAACAGCCCCAGCATTCCAGAGGGTAATTCCTTCGGCAACCGCCCAAGGTCAAAATCCAGGTAGGTATCGGCACTGGTGACAAGAAATGGAGAATCCCCCAACATCGGGAGGGCTTTCTTAATTCCACCGCCGGTCTCTAGCAATTCAGTTTCGAATGAATAACTGATGTTTACGCCCAGCCGATCCCCGTCGCCCAACCGTGACTGAATCTGGTCGCCAAGATGATGAAGGTTGATGACCACATCCTGGATACCGGCCACCCTCAGCCGCTCTAGATGATGTTCAATCAGCGACTTCCCCCTCACCTCAAGCAATGGTTTAGGCGTAGTGTCAGTTATTGGTCTCAGACGCTTCCCTAGACCCGCAGCCAGCACCATCGCTTTCATCGCACCACCTGCTTCAGGTCACTAACCTTTGGCATGATTTCGGCAAGCAGCCATTGGTGGAAACTTTCGAGTTCAGGATAAATCGCTGCAGTTTCAACCAGATAATCAACCACCAGCGGTATATCTGCAAGATAGCCTGGCTTTCCATCCCGTAGATTCAACCTGCTGAAAATCCCCAGGCACTTCAGATGCCTTTGTGCACCCATAAGGTCAAACCATCGCAACATCGGCACATCTGACGCCACTAATCCCCGACTGGCAAGTTCTTGCCGAAAATCATCCACTACCTGTTCAACCAGGTTTCTGTCGAATTGGTAATAACAGTCTTTATAGAGCGATACCAGATCGTAGGTCACAGGGCCGACAACCGCATCCTGAAAATCTATAATTCCCGGGTTCGCTGCAGCTTCCACCATCAGGTTTCTGCAGTGAAAGTCTCTGTGGACAAAAACCGTAGGTTGTTCAAGTGCACTGCTGACGAGACGTTCGTACACTTCCTCGAGCATCTGCGCCACATCACTGTTAACTTTTAAACCCAGCTGTCCCACGAGAAACCACTCATGGAACAGGTCCATTTCCGTTTTCAATTTCAGAGCATCGTAAGGGGGTAAATCACAGGTGACAGGTAAAAGCTTCAGAATCGCTCGGATTGCATCCCTGTAAAGGGAAGGCATTGCCGATGGATTCTCCCTCAATTCATCAAGGTAAAGCCGGTCGCCAAGGTCCGTGACAGCAAGATAACCCAGATTGTAATCGAACGCCTTGACCTCCGGACAATTCAACCCAGCCTCACAAAGTGCTGCCGATATTTTAACAAAACTTTCGTTGTCCTCGTGCTCCGGCGGAGCATCGACGAAAACGAGGTCTGCCCCCCCTTCACTGAATCTGAAATAGCGCCTGAAACTGGCGTCATCCGAAACGGGTACCAGCGCCGCAGATTGGGGAATATCCGCGATTGAGGCAGTCGCTCTAGCCCATTCGGCAAGGCCAGTTGCTCGACCGTCGGCATGCTGAGAATCATCTTTCATGAAAACTGACTGACCTACTTTGTCGAATGCTTTATTATCCCCGTAATGCTTCGATCAACACAATTTATTAATGGCGCACCATCAATGATCAGGCAACTTCGCCGCATTGGCCCGCTATTCTTGTCTGTTTACGCCTTTTCTGTCCCTGTTCTCGCCGATTCTGCCGCGGAAATCGACTGGCGCATAACCAGCAAGCCGGGCCGGTGCCAGGGGGAGTATGTCGATGGCTCAATCAAAACTGGCACAACTGAGCGCACCGACAGCGCCCCACCGATTACGGCCAGCGGCAACAGCGCGCACCACGTGGAGGGCCATTCCACAACGCTGACTGGCGATGTGTCTGTTCACCAGGGCTCCCAGTTGCTGCGCGGCGATTTCTTCACCATGGATGTCCAAACTGAACACTACACCGTCGAAGGGAATGTGCGTCTCAGGCAACAGGGCTTGCTTATCCAGGGGACCAGGGTAGAGGGAAACTTTTATACCGGTACCGCGGCCATAGACAGCGCCAGTTTCTTGTTACACGACAACCGCCTCCGCGGCACAGCGACATCCCTTAAGAAAAATGAACAGGACACGCTGACGATAACGGAAGGTGATTTCACGACGTGCGAACCTGACAGCAATACATGGGCAATTCGTGGCAATGAAGTCGAACTCATCAAGGCGAAGGGATACGGAATTGCCCGACACGCCACGCTGCGAATCAAGGGCGTTCCTGTCGCCTATTCCCCCTACTTTCGATTCCCAATTGATGATTCCCGTCAATCCGGTTTTCTATGGCCCTCCATTGGTCACGACAGCGACGGTGGCACAGAAGTCACCCTACCGTACTATTTCAACCTCAGACCAAACCTGGATGCTACCTATATCCCCAGGAGCATTTGGAAACGCGGGGTAATGCACGAAGGTGAACTCCGACACCTGAACAACTATGGCATGAATCTGCTCGTGGGGACATTCCTGCCTTCCGATGACGAATATAATGAGCACGAGCGAACCACTTCGACCAGCGCTTCAGGGTTTGACAAACAAGATCGATGGCTCGCTCATTTCAGCCATAAGGGTCGAGCCGGCCCATGGTCCTCTTCAGTCAACTATACGAGCGTCTCAGACATCGATTATCTTGACGACCTGGGAGGTTTCACGAGCACCAACTCATACTTTAATAATGCCCTGGGCAACTCCAGGGAGCCTGCGCTCTTAAGAGCGGGCACTGTTTCTTACGACACAATATCCTGGCGATCCACCCTGGAGCTTCGAAGTTTCCAGGAGATAAACTCGATCAAGTCTAACCAGTATGAAATTCTTCCCAGGCTCACTATTTCTGGATCAAAATCATTCGGACAGATCAATTCTTCTGCCTTGTTACAGGCAACCGTATTCGACAACCCTTCGGACATAGAACCCGAAGGTTCACGAATAGTTGCCGATATCAGCAGCAGCGCGCCGTTCCACAATAGCTGGGGATACATAACCCCAGGGCTTAGATATATTCATCGAAACTATCGTCTTGACAATGAAAGTCCCGGCGCGAGAGACGATGCAACGATTAATACAGGTCTTGCATCGCTCGATATGGGACTCACCTTCGAGAGACACACCTCAATATGGAATAAGGGTTTCTACCAGACCCTGGAACCGAGGCTTTACTACCTTTACGCCCAGGAAAAATTTCAGGATGACCTTCCAGAATTCGATTCTTTGATCATCACGCCAGGCTATGACAGCCTGTTTCGACAGAACCGTTATGTGGGGTATGACAGAGTCGGCGACGCCAACCAGGTAGCACTGGGGATAACGACCAGATACCTGGACGAGACAACCGGGGCACAACAACTGGAAATCAGCATCGGGCAGATTTTTTACATGGATGATCGCACGGTAAATGACACTGATTTCCCCGGTAACAACCCCCTTGATGACACTTCACCGGTATTCTTCAGCCTGACTACACAGGCTAAAGGTTTGAATCTGCGTGCGAGCTACGAACACGATACCGAACATAATCGTTCCAATCGGGGCTCTATTGCACTGCGATATATCAGCGATAATCACGCCATATTTAATTTCAGCTATTCGATGGTAGACAAACCACAGCAAAGAACACAACGTAATCGCGAAGAAACGGACCTTTCCTTCCGATGGCCGCTGGGTCAATCAAATGCCTGGAGCCTGGTTGGTCGGTGGAACTATGGCTGGGATGAAGGTCAAACAATAGAGTCTTTGTTCGGAGTCGAATACAATGACTGCTGTTGGCGAACACGCGTTGTCTTCCGTCGAAACCTGGAAAGGCCAAGGACTGTTCGTATTTCGCAACCCGGATCTGCGACACAGTTCTTCCAGGACCGAAGAGCCGACAGCGGCATATATTTCGAATTCCAGTTAAAAGGGCTTGCCTCTCTGGGGGGGCGACTCGACAATTGGCTTCACAATTCAATACCAGGATACGACCCTGGCAGGTAGACAAATGAAACTCATAGCATTGCTAACAACCTTAACCCTGACTTCGCTCACCGTAAGCAGCTTCGCTGCACTGGTTTTGATCGACAGGATCTCTGTCGTTGTCGACCAGGATGTCATCATGCAATCAGAAATTGATGAGCGGATGAAAGCCATCAAAGCGCAGATCGCAGCAGACCCACAGACACGAGCACCTTCAGATGACGTGCTGCGGGAGCAAATCATCGAGAGACTCATCCTTGAGAACCTTCAGCTCCAAACGGCTGATCGCGCCGGCATCCGGATAAGTGATGATGAGCTGAATGAGGCGCTGTCCGGTATCGCTTCACAGAACCAGATGACGTTGACCCAATTTCGGGTTGCCCTGGCAAATGACGGCGTCAGTTGGGCTGCAATGCGAGAACAGGTCAGGCGTGAATTCTCCATCAGCAGGGTCCAGCAAGGCGTTATGCGAAGAAGAATAGAAGTGACGGAACAGGAGATTGATAATTTCCTTGCTACCGAAGTTGGTGAATCCGTTACCTCTGATGAATACAGGCTGGGGCACATTCTAATCACCTTACCACCGAACCCTTCCGCACAAGACATTCGTACCACGCGCGACAAGGCTGACAGTATCAGTACACGACTACAGGAAGGAGCGGACTTTGGCAGTCTCGCGATTGAGTTTTCAGAAGACCAGAACGCACTGGAAGGTGGCGATATGGGCTGGCGCAAACCAACTCAATTACCCAGCATGTTCTCTGATCTGGTCGCAGATATGAAGGCCGGTGACATAAAAGGCCCGATCAAGAGTGGTCGTGGATTCCATCTAATCAAAGTAATGGATAAACGTGGGGCGACTTCGGAAGGTCAGATTGAACAAACCCAGGTTCGGCACGTGTTGATCCAGCCAAACGAAATTAGAACCGGAGGTGAATGCCAGGACCTTGCCATCAGCCTTCGGGAAGAAATTGTTGAGGGCAGGGATTTCGCAGATGTCGCCAAACTGTATTCGGACGATCCTGGGTCCGCATTAAGCGGTGGAGACCTCGGCTGGAGTCGTGCAGGTGTTTTCGTTCCCGAGTTCGAATCCACCATGAAAGCAATGGATATAAACCAACTTAGCGAAGTTTTTAAGACTGCTCATGGTTACCACTTCCTCGAGGTAACTGGGCGACGAATAGAAGACTTCAGCGAACGCTTCAAAATGGGGCAAGCCGAAAACTACCTGAGAAACCAGAAATTTGACGAGGAACTCGCTAACTGGCAACGAGAAATCAGGGACAACGCGTTTGTCGAAATTAAGAATTAGACTGGCGGTCACTCCCGGAGAACCCGCTGGTATAGGTCCCGATATTTGCCTCCAGGCATTCGAGAAAAATAACCAACTGGCAGAACTCATCTATTTTGTGGATCCGGACCTGATTCAAAACCGGGCTAACGATCTTAAGATAGAAGTTCCAATTAATGACGTGACCTTAGCCCCGTTTAATATCGCCGCGTTCAATGTTCACCCTGTGAGAGCCTCAGCACCTGTCGTTCCAGGTGTCGCAACTACAGACAACGCGGGTTACGTTACCGAGACTCTGGAACAGGCGTTCTCATCCTGCCTTGCTGGAAGAACAGACGGTATCGTAACCGGACCCGTCAATAAGTCTATTATCAATGATGCCGGCATTCCTTTTTCCGGCCACACAGAATGGTTTGCTGACAAAACCGGTACCAAGCGTGTGGTCATGATGCTCGCTGGTGAGACTCTGCGAGTTGCACTTGCAACTACTCACCTGCCGCTAGCAAAGGTCAGTGATGCCATTACGAAAACTTCTTTGACGGAAGTTGCCAGCATCCTGCACAGCGAACTCGTCACAAAATTCAAAATTAATCACCCTAAAATCCTGGTCTGTGGGCTGAACCCGCATGCTGGAGAAAACGGGTACCTCGGTAGGGAGGAAATCGAAACTATCACCCCAGTTATTAAATCCTTGCAGCAACAGGGACTGGATTTCGAAGGCCCACTTCCCGCAGACACGCTTTTTACACCCAACAACCTTGCCCGTGCCGATGCGATACTCGCGATGTATCACGACCAGGGTTTACCGATCCTGAAGCATGCAGCATTCGGACAGAGCGTCAACATAACCCTTGGCCTGCCAATAGTCCGAACGTCCGTTGATCACGGTACAGCTTTTGATCTAGCAGGATCCGGACGGTCGGACTGCTCTAGCCTGGTGGCCGCAGTTTGCTGCGCCGCCGAACTATGCGTCTAACCGTGTTACGCGCCAGAAAAAGGTTTGGGCAAAACTTCCTGGTTGACACAGGCATGATCCAAAAAATTATTGGATCATTCGATATCAAACCAGGCGAGCATATTATTGAAATAGGCCCAGGTAGGGGAGCATTAACCCAGGCTCTAAGCGACAGTCGATGCGACCTTACCCTGATCGAGATCGACCGCGATCTGGCAGCCGAATTATCAGTTCGCTTCCCAGATGCAGGACTGATCAACCAGGATGTCATGACGATAGATTTCAACACGTTTGCGGGGAAGCCCCTTGTTCGCATCATCGGAAACCTGCCTTACAACATCTCAACCCCACTGCTATTTAAGTTATTTGATTACGGGGAACATATCCACGACATGCACTTCATGTTGCAGCGAGAAGTTGTTGACAGGATGACAGCACTGCCCTCAACAAAAGCATATGGCAGGTTATCGGTGATGACTCAACTTCACTGCCGTACCGAGAAACTGTTCGAAGTGCCGCCCCAGGCATTCTCTCCCCGTCCGAAGGTACAAAGTGCCGTTATCCGGCTAACGCCCAACAAAAAGGCGACAGATGTTGACAGGAAGCTGCTCGAAAGCATTCTCATTCAGGCTTTTTCTATGCGCCGCAAGACGATTCGTAATGCGCTCAGGAAATTCCTGACAGCAGAGGAACTCGAATCGCTTCACTTGAACCCTCAACTACGCCCTGAGAACCTGACAATTGACGACTACCTCTCCTGCACGCGATTCGTGGAAGACAGATCATGAGCACCTACATTATTGGTGACGTACAAGGTTGTTTCGACGAGTTGCAAAAGTTACTCAGCAAGGTCGACTACCAATCCGGGCAGGATCATCTCTGGTTCGCTGGCGACCTCATCAATCGCGGACCCCGCAATGTGGAAGTACTTGACCTGATCATGTCGGAACCAAACGTCAAATGTGTGTTGGGCAACCATGATCTTCATTTTCTGGCTGTTGCTACGGGCCAGCAAACACCGAAACGCAAGGACACGATCGAGGATCTGCTCAATAGCCCCAGGCTCGATGAGTATATTGACTATATGAGGCATCTTCCGATTCTGCACTATGACTATGCTGAAAACCTTGCCCTGGTTCATGCTGGTATTCCCCCGAAAATGGATATCAACACCTGCCTGGCACTAGCAAGTGAAGTAGAAACCATCCTGCAATCGGCCCAGTATCCCGAATTTCTTAGCGCAATGTACGGTAACGAACCCAGCATCTGGCATGACCAACTCGCAGGTACGGACCGACTTAGAGTGATTACGAACTACTTTACCCGGATGCGCTACTGTTCCCACGAAGGTGAATTGGAACTTACCCACAAGGCGGACATCCAACCCGATGGCTTCGCGCCATGGTTTACCTTTGAGCGCAGTGACCAGTTGCAGGTTGTATTTGGCCACTGGGCTGCCTTGAATGGTCACACCGGAGTCGACTTTGCTATCCCGCTTGATACAGGATGCGTCTGGGGACGAGAACTCACGGCTATGCGTTTAGAAAACAAAACCTTTTCCTCAGTAGAAGCGGAATCGTGACCATGGATATCTACCTGGTTGGCGGCGCCGTGCGCGACTCCCTTCTCGATCTACCCGTAACAGAAAGAGACTATGTCGTCGTCGGCGCAACGGAACAGGAAATGCTGGACGCAGGTTACCGAACAGTTGGTAAGGATTTCCCCGTGTTCCTGCATCCTGAAACACAAGAAGAATATGCCCTGGCCCGGACCGAGAGAAAAACCAGCCCGGGACATACAGGTTTTGTGTGCTACGCGTCACCAGAGGTTACCCTTGAAGAAGACCTGTTGAGACGGGATCTCACGATCAATGCCATCGCCCGGTCCGGTTCCGGAGAACTCAAAGATCCTTTGGGTGGTCAGGCAGACATCGCCTCTAAATCGCTGAGACACGTCTCCGATGCCTTTATCGAGGACCCTCTACGAGTCCTGCGTGTCGCCAGGTTCTATTCACGATTTTATCACCTTGGCTTTACGGTTCACCCTGATACAACTGCATTGATCGTGAAGATGGTAAATGAAGGACAGATAGCAGAACTAACGGCGGAACGTATTCATGGCGAATTAGATAAGGCCCTGAACACTAAAGACCCTGCAGTATTCTTCGATTATCTTCGCCTGGTGGGTGCACATGAGTTCCTGTGGCCCGAGATCACCAAGGACGACATCGATAACCTTCGACGGCTGTCATCAACGACTATCCCATCCGCGCAGATCGAAACCTGTTTCGCGGGTTTAACGATGAATCTGGATATCACACGGCTTACGAATCTCTGTCAGCGCTTGAAGTGTTCGAACAATAGAACAGAGACCTCTGGCCTGGTTGCAAAGTTTTTCGAGAAATGGATCTTGTTGAATGAACTTGACGCTGAAGAAATCATCTTGCTACTTCAACAAACCGACGCCTTCAGAAAACGAGCCAGATTCGATGCTTTTAACGAAATTTGCGCCAATATTAGCAATGACAAAACCCTGCCCGCTAGCTGGTGTCACTTGCTCGATCTTGTCTCAAACGTCAGGGCAAGTGATATCGATACCGGGGAAACAGGCCCGGCGCTGGGCAAAACAATACGGGAAACACAGACAAAACTGGTGAAAGCAGCCATTTCATTCAATGAATGACAAAACGCAGCGAAATACCAAGAAAGTCGCATTGATCGCCGACGTATCCCAAGGCGCTAACCTCTGGCCGGTAGATACCCTGGGCCTACACTAGCGCGTTTAAGCGTTTTCTCTCGCTATCGCCCGGTAGCCAATATCGGTACGAAACTCCGCCCCATTAAATGAAATTTGGTTTACAGCAGCGTAAGCCTTTTCATTGGCTTCAAGAGCGCTAGACCCGAGCGCAGTAACCCCCAAGACTCTTCCCCCATTGGTAACGACTTCTCCGTCTTTCATCGCAGTTCCAGCATGGAAAACCTTGGCACCCTCAACCTCCCAAAGGCCGGAAATCTCCTTGCCATTTTCATAACTGCCCGGGTAACCAGCCGATGCCATGACGACGGTTAAAGCAACGCGTGGATCAAATGATATTTCAGTTTCATTCAGTCGCCCATCGATTGCCGCGACCATCAAGCTGACAAGTTCAGTCTGCAATCGCGACATGATCGGCTGGGTTTCCGGATCCCCAAACCGGCAGTTGTACTCAATGACCCTGGGCCGGCCTTCTTTATCGATCATCAACCCTGCGTAAAGGAAACCAGTATATGGGTGACCTTCGTCTTTCATTCCCTGAAGCGTTGGTTTAATCACTTGATCGATTGTTCTGCTAAAGACCTCAGCCGTGACTACCGGAGCGGGAGAATAGGCGCCCATGCCGCCGGTGTTTGGGCCGGTATCACCGTCGTAGGCTGCCTTGTGGTCCTGGGATGTTGCGAAAGGCAAGAAATTCTCACCATCGGCAATGATGATGAAGCTGGCCTCTTCTCCCTCCAGAAACTCTTCGATCACCACCCTGGATCCAGCACCAGACAGAACGTTTCCACTCAACATATCGGCAACTGTAGACTTCGCCTCCGGTATAGACTGAGCGATGACCACACCCTTCCCTGCTGCGAGGCCATCTGCCTTGATAACAATGGGTGGTATCTGTGTCTCCAGATATTCATCGGCGGCTTCTATTTCATCGAATACCCGGTAATCCCCGGTTGGAATACCGTATTTCTTCAGGAAAGCTTTGGTAAAGCTCTTCGATCCTTCCAGTTGCGCTGCAGACTTTGATGGTCCGAAGCATCTCAGTCCGGCTTCTGCGAACCTGTCGACACAACCGGCAACCAGTGGGTCCTCAGGACCGACGACCGTCAGGTCAACTCTCTCGCTCTGCGCAAACTCAATCAACGCGTCAAAGTCCATCGGCGAAATGGACACATTCTGCAACTTCTCTTCAAGTTCAGTACCTGCGTTGCCCGGAGCAACAAACACTTTTTCGACAGCACCAGATTGAGCGATTCGCCATGCGAGCGCATGCTCACGCCCACCGCCTCCAGTTACCAGTACTTTCATAACGAGCCCCACATAATCTCTAACCCTGTCTTAAACCAATGACAATTTAGTGCCTGAAATGTCTCATCCCCGTGAATATCATCGCCATACCTGCTTCATCGGCGGCATCGATAACCTCCTGGTCTCGCATGGAACCACCGGGCTGAATGACCGCGCTGATACCCACCTCTGCTGCGGCATCAATACCATCCCTGAAAGGGAAGAATGCGTCACTTGCCATAACGGACCCCGCCACCTCCAGATCCTCTTCTGCGGCTTTTAGGTTCGCTATCCTCGCGCTAATCACCCTGCTCATTTGTCCGGCCCCAACACCTATCGTGGCCTGATTCCTTGCGTACACAATGGCGTTGGACTTGACGTACTTGGCAACCTTCCATGCAAACAACAGATCAGAGCCTTCCTCGATCGTCGGTGCTCTTTTAGTGACGACTCTGGTTTCCTTTAGCAGTTCCGCATCAGGACTCTGGACCAACAGCCCACCGACGACTCTTTTGTAATCTCTTGCATTACCTGGACCATTATCGCCACTAACCTGCAGCACCCTGACGTTTTTCTTTCGCTCGAACGCGGCCATTGCTTCATCGCTAAAAGAAGGCGCAGCGATGACTTCTGAAAATTGCCGCTCCGAGATAGCAAGCGCAAGTTCAGCAGTCACTTCCCGGTTAAAGGCCAGGATGCCACCAAAGGCTGAAGTCGGGTCTGTCTTGAATGCCGACTCATACGCACACATCACGTCGACGGCTTCCGCGACGCCACAGGGATTGGCATGCTTCACGATCACACAGGCCGGTTCACTAAACGCCTGGACACACTGGAGCGCTGCATCAGTGTCTGCAACGTTGTTATACGACAACTCTTTACCCTGCAGCTGAGTTGCTGTTGCGATGGAACCTGCCGGCTTGTTGTCTTCGACATAGAATGCAGCAGACTGGTGTGGATTCTCACCGTATCTCATTGCCTGTGCTCGGGAAAACTGGAGCGTAAGTGTCCCGGGATACTCGGCAATTTCTTTGGTTTCTGGGTCCAGGCTTGAGAGGTGATTTGCGATTGCAGCATCGTATCGAGCGACCAACTCGAAGGCTTTAACCGCTAACCTCAACCGGGTTTCAGCACTCAGGCATCCATCTGCTGCTTTCATCTCCCTGATCACATTTTCATAATCGTTTCGATCTACAACAACGGCAACATCATTGAAATTTTTCGCCGCGGAGCGCAGCATCGCGGGCCCACCGATATCGATGTTCTCTACAATTTCTGCCAGGTCATCAGGGTCTTTGCGAACTGTTTCCTCGAAGGGATAGAGATTAACGATCAACAGATCGATTGCGGCTATCCCATGATCCTTCATCACATCGCCATCGACAGACCGCCTGCCGAGCAATCCACCGTGAACCTTCGGATGCAGCGTCTTGACCCTGCCGTCCATCATTTCAGGAAATCCCGTATAGTCAGAGACCTCGCGAACCGCAAAGCCCGCTTCGGAAATTGCCCTGAAAGTTCCCCCGGTGGACAACATCTCTACCCCATAAGCATCAAGAGACGCGGCAATCGTTAAAATATCTGTCTTGTCAGAAACAGACAACAGTGCGGTTCTAACGCGAACGTCAGTCATAGATTCTCCGATGAGGGTTTAATTCACAGCAGATGGTACTTGCGTAGCTTTTTACGGAGCGTCCCGCGATTAAGCCCAAGGATTTCTGCGCTCTGGCTTTGATTGTAATTGGTAAAAACGAGCACAGACCGTAACAGAGGGGCTTCAACTTCAGACATCACCATTTCATACAGACCAGTAACAGGTTCGTCACCCATCGTCTGCAGATATTCTTCCACACCTTCCTGGACAGATTTGTTAATGGTTTTTTTCAAAGTAGGAAAACCCTCTCGTCAGGCGGCCGTTGGTAACGTGCCAAGTTGGTCAATCAATTCAAACTGCACTGCGGCCGACTCGGCACGGTTAAAGCGCTGCTTTAGCGCTGCCGAGCCCGCAACCTGGTCGAGTGTCCAGCCTACGTGCTTTCGAGCTATACGCAAGCCCAGGTGCTGTCCATAAAATTCGTGCAGTGCCTGCACCTGACTGCTCAGCAATTCGCGGATTTCATCAAGGCTGGGCTCCGGTTTCATCGTACCGAACTCAAGGTACTGATCAATCTGCGCCGGCAACCAGGGCTTTCCCTGCGCTGCACGGCCGATCATTACTGCATCACAACCTGTAATATCGAGCACCTCTTTTGCCTGGTGGGGCGTCAGGATATCTCCATTAGCCACGACAGGGATAGAAACGATTTCTTTCACGGCCGCAATGGCCTCATAGTCTACCGAACCGGAAAACCTGCAAGCTCGTGTACGACCGTGAACGGTGAGAAGAGAGATTCCTTCCGATTCCGCAATGGCAGCGATTGATCGGGCATTTATTTCATCGGGCGACCAACCGAGACGTATCTTGAGTGTCACGGGCACTTCGACTGAATCAATCACTGCAGCCAGAATATCAGCAACCAGCCTTTCATCCCGGAGAAGTGCAGACCCTGCAGCTTTGTTACAGACTTTCTTTGCGGGACAGCCCATATTGATATCAATGATCTGAGCACCCAGCTCAACATTGACAGCCGCGGCCTGGGCAACCTGGCCGGGGTCAGCTCCCGCCAGTTGGACCCATGACACGCCTGTTTCTAATGTGTGATCCAGGCGATGACGTGATTTACTGGTTTCCCATAATTGCTGGTTGCTCGTCACCATTTCAGAGACCGACCAGAAACTCCCCAGTCGATGACAAAGGTCACGAAATGGTTTATCAGTCACACCGGCCATAGGGGCGACAATCACCCGGCTAGTACTGGAGTATGGTCCAATCGACAACATCGAATTCAGGGAAGGTATTAAAGATGCGCAATGATAACAAACTTGTCTCTACACACTAAAGGCTAACAACTTATTTGTACCTATAGATCAAAGGGGAACTACCTCCATCTGGTAGCCAAGCGCATCAGTTCCCGGGTCAATCATCTCCAGGGACAGACGGACCTCTGTCTCCGCAGGTATCAATTTAAGCCCCTGCATTTCTCCACCAAGATATTCGCTCGCCCTGAATACCCGGCTTGCCACTACCTCTCCATGCACATCATAGAATTGTAGCCTCAGGCCAGGAAACGCCTGCCTGAATGGCCCACTGTTGAGTAAAAGGACATCTAACAGGAGAGCTTCCGGCTCCTCTGGATGGCTGCGAATCACCAGTTCACGCGTTCTTAGCTCATCGTGGTTTTCATATTCCGGGACTTCACAGCCCAGGTATCGACAAACATGAACGTAAGTCGGTCGATATTCAGTCATCTGGGCAAAAACCTTCATTTTAAAGAAGGCGACCTGACCTATCGCTATGGCAATCATCAGGGTAATCCCAGGTAGCCATTTCAGCGACCTCGGAGTATAGAGACGACGCCTGTCCTGAAGAAGAAATTCGTGATCATCATGCTGGTGAAGCTCAAAACCCGGGTCAACAAAGCTGTCTTCCCCCGACTCCCGGGTACTAGAGACCTCCCCGGATTCTGAATAGGTGAGGTATTCTTCATAGTGGACATCTGCAAAATACTGATCTTCATCTTCATCTTCATCTCCATCCGCATCAACCTCAATCCCGGATGAAGTGACAACATCCGGCTGCAAGTCCGGAAGAATGCCTGGGTGCGTGACCAAATAATCCAGATAGAACTCCATCAGTTCGCCCCCGTCCGCTTCGACTTCGGATTCGGCTGCAGTTATTTCGGCCTGGTCATCAACTGGGATCTCGTCGAAGTAAGTTGGTGGCTGGGGCTCACTGAAAGTAACTGCTGAAAGCACATAATCGTCGAAGTCGGACCAGTACTCCGCAGCGATGCCCAGCCGTTCAGTTTTATCCAACAACGGTGACACAAAATATTGTTCAGCGTTGAAAGTATGCAGGCAAGCCCCGCAACGTACAGAACCATCAGCGATAAGTATTTGTGCCTCAGAGACCTTGAATGTCATCTGGCAATCCGGGCACTGGGTAATCGCCTCGGTCAAGTTCGCTTCCACACCAGACGAACCCAACCATTCAATTCAGTACGATCAACCAGCTCGACCAGCTCGACCAGCTCGAGGTAAGCTTGTACCACCCAGTCTGCCTGACTACTCATAATGCCGGAGAGTATCAACAGCCCGTCCGGCTTCATTGTTTCTACCAACATCGGAGCCAGCTCAACCAGGGGTTGTGCGAGTATATTAGCAAGTACGATATCTGATGGCAGGAGTGCAACACCCGGAAAGTGTGTGCCAACCGTCACCAAATTTCGTTTCGCGTTGTCAGTGGTGGCGGTCAGTGCCTGGGGGTCGTTATCGATTCCAGTGACTTTCTTTGCCCCAAGCAGCGCTGACGCGATAGCGAGGATACCGGAACCGCACCCGTAGTCGATAACATCAAGCCCACCAACCTCGATAGCGTCCAAGTACTCAAGGCATAGCCTCGTCGTTTCATGGGTACCAGTCCCGAAGGCCAGCCCCGGATCCAACTCTATAATCACCTTGCCACCGGGTTCCAGCGAGAACCCCGTTGGACAAACCCACAGCCTGCGACCAAATTGCATCGGCTTGAATCGCGATAACCATTCACGCTCCCACGACCGGTCATCGAGTCTCGCTACATCTTCTAGTTTATAGTTGTCGCGGGCCAGCTCCATCGTTAGATTTTCAACAGAAACATCACTTTCAAAAAGCCCTGTGACCATGACCTCTTCCCATAGAGGGTGTTCCCCCGGGGGTGGCTCGAAGATCGGCTTGTCCAACCCATCTTCTACTGTCACTGATACTGCGCCGTGATCCCAGAACCAGGCTTCCAATAGATCAAGCCTGCCCTTGGTTGATGACGCCGACACATTCATCCAATACATTACTTCTTCATCCCTTCCAGGAAATGCGTGTCCAGTTCCCCTGATAGAAAGCGAGCATCACGGAGGATCAATCGCTGGAGATCAATGTTGGTCGACAGCGGCCCTATGACAAATTCGACCAGCGCTCGTTCCATTCGTGCGATGCACTCGGCCCTGTCAGATCCGGTGGAGATTAGCTTGGCGAGCAGGGAATCATATTGGTGGGGCACTAGATACCCCGGGTACAGGTGTGAGTCCAACCGAATGCCGGGTCCACCCGGGGTACGGTACTGATTGACAGGTCCTGGTGCCGGTTGAAAATTCCTCCCCTCAGCATTAATCCTGCATTCCATCGCATGTCCTGAAAAGCAGATGTCACTTTGTAGGAGCGACAAACGTCCGGACGACGCAAAGGATAGCTGCAACTTAACCAGGTCTATTCCGGTGACAGACTCAGTAATCGGATGTTCTACCTGTATTCTTGTATTCATTTCAATAAAGTAAAAAGCACCATCCTGAAACAAGAATTCCAGCGTTCCTGCATTCGAGTACTTTAGATCAGCGAGCGCATCACAGCAGGACATAGCCAGCTCCGAAATTCGATCAACCGGGATACCCGGCGGGGGTGTTTCTTCTAATAACTTCTGGTGACGCCTTTGGATTGAACATTCCCTTGCACCAAAGTGAATGACCCGGCCGAGACCATCTCCGAATACCTGGATCTCTATGTGCCTGGGCGCGTCGAGCCATTTTTCAATATAAACACCACCGTTCCCGAATAGTTGTTCAGCCTCGTTTCTTAGCCCCTCAAATACCGACCGAAGTGATGTTTCATCGTCAACAATCTGGATACCACGCCCGCCACCGCCATGACTTGCCTTTACCATCACAGGGAACCCAATGCGCTTGGCGCAATCACAGGCATCATCGAGTCTGGTCACTTCACCATCACTACCTGACAAAACCGGAATTCCTTTCGCAGTCATCGCTGCACGCGCTTTTGCCTTGTCCCCCATCAACTCGATATGGGGTGCGGCGGGACCTATAAAGCAGAGTCCAGCTTCCTCTACCTGAAGCGCGAAATCACTGCTTTCCGATAGAAACCCATACCCGGGATGAACACCGTCACAATTTCTGGTCATTGCTGCAGAGATTATTTGTGATGAATCAAGGTAGGAATGTTTACCAATGCAGACGGTATCGTCCGCAAGAGGTAGATGTAGCGCAAGACTGTCCGCCTGGGAGTATGCAGCAACAGTTTCCAGGCCAAGCTCCCGACAGGCACGCAGGATACGCAAGGCGATCTCGCCACGGTTAGCGATAAGTACCCGCTTCATCCTCGGTTAGCTGATGGTAAACAGTGGCTGGTCAAACTCGACGGGCTCTTCATTGACAACCAGTATGGCCTCGATCTTCCCCGCCTGTTCAGCCTTTATATAGTTCATCATTTTCATCGACTCAATGATACAAAGTGTATCTCCTTCCCTCACCGTGTCTCCGGTCTCTACAAACGGGGGCGATGATGGCGAAGCTGCACTGTAGAAAGTACCCACCATTGGGGCTCCAACGACATGCCCATTTAAAGGATCGCCAATCAAAGGCTTATCAGCCGCAGGCTCCAGACGATCAGCTATTGGTTTATGCTCAGGCAACTTAAGGTCAGAAAGAGGCACAACAACACCACCCCGGCTTATCCGAACCGAATCTTCGCCTTCCTTGATCTCGATCTCGCTGATATCTGATTCTTCCATCATCTCTATCAGCTTCTTCACCTTTCGAATATCCATTACTGATTCTCCAGGTAACTCACCGCATATTCAGCCGCAAACCGATAACCACTAGACCCCAGTCCCGTGAGACAACCCACCGCGATGTCGGAAAGAACTGAGTGCTTCCTGAAATCTTCCCGACTGAATACATTCGATAGGTGAACTTCGATGAAGGGGATCGACACACTTAGCATTGCATCTCGAAGTGCGATGCTGGTGTGCGTAAATGCACCGGGATTGATGATAATGAACCCGGCTTTTCCCTTACCCGCGTGAATCAGGTCAATCAGTTCGTGTTCAGCATTACTTTGATTCGACGAGAACTGGTAACCCGCCTCCTCCACAATGCCACTGACCATTCCGTTAATATCATCCAGCGTCTCATAGCCGTATATCTCTGGCTCTCTGGCCCCAAGCAGGTTCAGGTTTGGGCCATTTAGTAACATAATCTCGATCATTTCGATTTTCTCATGGCGTTTTTAGACAAAATACCGTTTTTTGGCTCATTTGTCCGATTTTTTCGGATTTTAAGCTAATTTAGTTGAATTATTAAGAGGAAATGATGACCCACAAGTCTGGTTCGCCCGTGGTTTTAACAAATTTTCTATTTTACTGGATTTACCACCATGTTAGGCGAAGTTAGGCTCATTTTCTGCGGTGGATAGCAAAAACCCTGCGCTGCACAGCCCTGATAGCGAACTTCAAGTTCCTGTCCCGGAGGCAAAGTTGTTTGAAGCTCAACCAATCCATCCAAGACCATCACCTTACCGAAAATCTCGTCCTGTCGAAAGATGCCCTGAGGCAGCTGGATGCTCTGCGCTTTTCCGTCATGCAATATTTCAATCTTATCCCGGTAGAGGAAATAGCCTGGCATTACCTGCCAGAACATGTTGATACCAGAGCCTTCCACGTAGCTCCCAAACCGAAAGGCTTCGTCAACTGGCAGAATTGGGGATTCCTGCTCAAAACTACCGCGACCAATCTGGCTATCAATGACCAACTCAGCACGGCAACTCCACGACAGCAGGATCAGGATAAATAGCACAAAAGATTTCAAGGTTTGCTTCACAGAGTTCTCGTGCTTCAATTAGCGATTCATATAAACGTCTACCCTACCATTGTGAGCCGCTATCTCGTCTTAAGTTTTGCTCTGTCGGTATTTATTTCCGGCTGTACGGTAATGCCCCCCTTAAAACCGCCACCTGTTGATCGGACAAAAGTGAAAATCCAACAATTGCTGTCCTCCGCCGATGCGGCAATGCAGCAAAACCGGCTAACAACCCCGGTAGATGACAACGCCTTCGACCGCTATAAACTGGTTCTGACGCTAAACCCGTCGAACACCCTCGCGATCGCTGGCATAAATCGTATTGTAGAGAGGTACCTTGCCTGGGCGCTTGATCACGCCGAGAGGTCCAACCTTGGAAAAGCCAGATATTTCGTCTCATTGGCCGAGGGAATCGATCCGGGTCATCCCAATATCAAGCCGGTGGTCAACAAAATAAATGACCAAGAAGACGAGGTTGTCAGCGTCTTCCCACTTGACGCAACCGCTGTACGTGATCAGTCAGTCGATCCTACCCGGATTGCAACGATCGCTGCTAGAATTCAGCGCCATCGAGCTTTTGTTACCATCAGGGCGCCAAACGACCGGAGCGGCCGATGGTTATATCAGGAACTCAACCGCCAGGTGAATTTCAGGATAGAAGCGAGGTTCGAGATAAGCAGTAATCCATCAGTCTCACTGACACTATGATCGATCCAGGTTCGTGCTCATCCTCTAATCTCATCCTCTAATTGAGTCGAATTAGCGGCTTCTGAGTTTCTGGTCCCGGGAATAAGGGTTAACATTGACTTAACGAACAAAGGAATAGGAACGTGAGTGGATTAGAAGACAGCATCGAAAACGCCAAAGGGATAGTCAGCGACACGCTCGAAGTGTCTACGTTTTCACAGAACCTTTTACGTGCCACCTTTATCACCATCGTCGTCCTTTTAGTGCTCTTCAGCTCATTAGCATTTTACTGGGACCATGAACCAGACATGTTCGATGTCAGACAGGTGACGGATCAACAGATAAGCACGCTTAAAACCAGGAGGGTGACGGGTAGCACTACCGTTGCCACCATGATCACGATGGCAGACATACTCCTCTACAAGCGCGGCGGCTATCTGCACAACGACATTATCCTGCCAAGCGTGCTGATGGACAATGTCCCCAACTGGGAATTCGGCGTACTGGTGCAGATGCGCGATATGGCTCGGACCCTAAGGAACAATCTCAGCAGGTCCCAGTCCCAGTCCACTGAAGATGCCGACCTGGTAAAGGCTGAGGGGCAGTTCTACTTTGACAATGATTCCTGGGTGCTGCCAGAAACCGAATCCGAATACCAAAAGGGAACCGATGCCCTGAAGCATTACATGTTTCGACTCGGTGACCAGCAACAACAGAGCGCACAGTTTTATGCTCGTGCAGACAACCTCAGAACCTGGTTATCAGAGGTGGAAACTCGCCTTGGCAGCTTATCCCAGCGCCTTTCCGCCAGCGTAGGCAAGCGCCAGCTGGATACATCTCTGGCCGGCGATGTCGCTGCGACCCAGTCAACCTATTCCGCCACAGAACAGGAGGTTAAAACCGCATGGACAGAGCTTGATGACGTTTTTTATGAAGCTCGCGGCACTACATGGGCGTTACTTCACCTGCTCCGAGCGGTTGAAGTCGACTTCCATGATGTCCTGCAAAAGAAAAATGCCCTGATCAGCATGCAGCAAATCATCCGTGAACTGGAACCCACCCAGGACACCGTATGGAGTCCCGTTATCCTCAATGGTAGCGGTTTTGGCACTCTGGCCAATCATTCGCTGGTCATGGGTTCGCATATTTCGCGTGCTAATGCAGCGATTATCGACCTAAGACGCCTGCTTGAAGACGGATAAGTGTTAAATTCCGGTTCAAACTTGGCGCCCATTTTTGTACCATAAGCGCGCCTTTGAGGGGGTACCCCTAAAATCAGCCAATTACTGTAATTTCAGCTATTGGGGATTTGAGTAAAGGCACCTGAATTACAGAATCACTCCAATCGGAATTGCTTATGGAAACGTTAGTTATTATGCCACCTATTGCAGGTGTGCTGGGTCTCGTCTGCGCAGCCATCATTTATGTGCTGATGGTTAAATATGATGCAGGCGATGCAAAGATCCAAAAAATCGCGGCTGCCATTCATGAAGGCGCTATGGTCTTCCTTCATCGTGAATATACGATGTTGGCACTGTTTGCCGGGCCTCTTTTTCTCATCATCTTATTTTCTCCGTTAGGATGGAAAACTGCCGTTGCATTCGCTGTTGGCGCAATTTGCAGCGCGGCTGCAGGTTATCTGGGCATGTTTGCAGCAACAAAAGCAAACGTCAGAACAACCGCTGCAGCTCAACAAAGTGGCGCAGGCTCAGCACTGAAAGTCGCATTTTACGGCGGATCAGTGATGGGCCTCTGTGTCGCATCACTCGGCCTTCTGGGACTTGGCGCACTCTACTGGTACTTCGGCGGCGATCCTGAAACAGCACACGCCATTCACGGATTTGGTATGGGTGGAGCCAGTGTCGCCCTATTCTCCAGGGTCGGCGGCGGTATCTTCACAAAAAGTGCTGATGTCGGTGCTGACCTCGTCGGAAAAATCGAAGCTGGCATTCCTGAGGACGACCCCCGCAATCCTGGTGTAATCGCAGACAACGTAGGCGACAACGTAGGCGATGTCGCAGGTATGGGTTCAGATATTTTTGAGTCCTATTGCGGATCAATGATAGCCACTATCGCCATTGCAGCAACCTTGGGCACCGGTGCGGTTTACGGCGTGGATGTGCTATCTGCAGGTGGTGGTCGTGAGGCTTTGTTGTCACTGCCACTGATACTTTCCTCGGTCGGGCTCGTCTGTTCGGTTCTCGGTATCATTATCGTTAACCTGCTGTCAGGCCTGGGCCCAGAACGCGCATTGGAACTGGGTCACCAGATTTCAGCCGTACTGCTGATTATTGCTGCCTACTTCCTAACAGACTACATGGGTATCAGCAGTAACGTCTGGTGGGCAGTTGTCGCCGGTACCGTAGGCGGTATCCTGGTTGGTGTCGTGACTTCTTACTACACTTCTAAAGGTCCCGTCATCAAAATTGCCGAATCAGGTAAGACAGGTACCGCAACAGTCATGATTACCGGCCTCGCAGTTGGCATGGAATCAGTTGTTATACCAGTCCTTGCCATCAGCGCCATTATCTATGTTTCTACAGACTTGGCAGGGCTCTACGGCGTTGCTATCGCTGCGGTTGGCATGCTGGCGACCGTCGGTATGACTATGGCGCTTGATGCTTATGGTCCTGTCGCAGATAACGCTGGAGGTATTGCAGAGATGGGCGGTCTGGGTGATGACGTGCGTGAAATCACTGACGGCCTGGATGAAGTGGGAAATACCACTGCTGCAATCGGTAAAGGTTTCGCGATCGGTGCGGCTGCACTGGCTGCTCTGGCCATTATCGCAGCTTTTGTAGAAACGATGGCACACAATAACCCGGGATTCTCGCTAGAACTTTCAAACCCGAAAGTCCTGACCGGTATCTTCATCGGTGGCATGCTGCCATTCCTAATTGCCTCTATCACGATGACTGCAGTAGGTGATGCAGCGATGGAAATGATCGAAGAAATTCGACGACAATTCCGGGAAATTCCTGGCCTGATGGAAGGCACCGCTGAACCTGATCACGCCAAATGCGTTGATATCGCTACACAGGCTGCACTGAAAAAGATGATCCTGCCTGGCGTAATCGCCATCGCAATGCCTCCTGTTGTTGGTTTCAGCCTTGGTGCCCAGACGTTAGGCGGTATGCTTGCAGGCGCTCTTTTAGGTTGTGTTCTTATGGCGCTCATGATGGCTAATGCCGGTGGTGCCTGGGACAATGCCAAGAAGTATGTTGAAAAGGGTAACCTTGGCGGCAAGGGCTCTGATGTCCACGAATCTGTGGTTGTTGGAGACACCGTTGGCGACCCGTTCAAGGATACTTCTGGCCCGTCCATGAACATCCTGATTAACGTCATGGCGATCGTAAGTTTGGTGATTGCTCCGCTGTTGTAATACGGCAATGTCTCCAACAAAAAAGGCGGGGTTACCCGCCTTTTTTGTTGGCTCAGGAAACTGTTACTCAATTATTCGATTACTGCCAGATCGAAACCCTATCTGCTTCAGGCAAATAAAGTTCATCACTTTCCTTAACGTCGTAGGTGGAATAAAAGTCGGCCATATTAGACATAACGCCGTTGATCCTGAACCGGTCCGGAGAATGTGGATCGCTTTTCACCAGCAGTTCCATAAACTGGTCACGCCATTTCAAACGACTGGCCTGCGCATTGCCTAGGAAAAACCGCTCTTCGCCAGTGAACCCATCAATACTCGGCGCATCACTGCCTTCAAGTGACATCCTGTAGGCGTTGAGGGCTATCGCCGTACCACCGAGGTCTCCAATATTTTCACCTAACGTCAGCTCGCCATTGACGAATAAGCCTGGCAGAGCTTCAAATTCATTGAACTGGTCAACCAGCCCTTTTGTTCTTAACTCAAAGTTCGCCCGATCCTCATCAGTCCACCAACTCCGAAGGTTTCCATCTCCGTCGTATTTACTGCCTTGATCATCAAAACCGTGGCCAATTTCATGACCAATCGTGACGCCGATCGCACCATAATTATAGGCATCATCCGCCTCGGGTAGAAAATTCGGCGACTGCAAGTACGCCGCCGGAAATACAATTTCGTTCAAACCAGGGTTGTAGTAAGCATTCACCTGTTGCGGCGCCATAAACCATTCAGTGCGATCAATAGGTTTACCCAGCTTGTCCACATTCCGGTTATGAGAGAAGGTTCGAGCGCGTTTGATATTCCCAACAAGGTCATTCGCAGCTAATGCCAGGGAAGAATAGTCTTTCCACTTATCGGGATAGCCAATCTTGGGCGTGAATTTGGAAAGCTTGGTCAATGCTTTCTCTTTGGTTTTGTCACTCATCCAGTCAAGATTTCTGATCGATTCCGCGTAAGCCCTATTGAGGTTGGCTACCATTTCAACCATTCGTTCCTTGGACTCGGGCCTAAAGTGACGCTCTACATAAATTTTTCCTAACATTTCCCCGATGCTGCTATTGATGGAAGAAACAGCCCTGCGCCATCGGGGCGTCTGCTCCTCACTACCTGCAAGTGTTTTGGAGTAAAAATCGAATCGAGCCTGCACAAAATCTTCACTCAGGAAATTGGCGAAACTGGAGACTGTCCTTGCCTGCAGATAATCCTTCCAGGTCTCAACCGGCACTTCTCGAAACAACGAATTGACCTGCTTAAGGTATGAAGGCTGCATCACAATCACGGTAGGTTGGCGGGCCACGCCGATTCCCTGCAGATAGGAACTCAGGTTCAGGTTCGATAAAAGCGATGTAAGCTCTGCATCAGTGAATGGGTTATAAACTTTGTCCGCATCCCGATTCTCAACCTTGGTCCAATGATGCTCAGCCAATCTGGTTTCCAGATCAATAACCCCCGCAGCAGCGGTCTGCGCATCATCATGTCCGGCAAGCGACAATATCCGACTGATGTAACCTTGATACTCCTGAACCAGAAACTGGCCACGTTCAGACTCATCGAAATAGTAATCCCTATTCGGCAAACCCAAACCTGACTGAACAAAGAACACAACATACCGCGTTGAGTCTTTATCATCCTGCCCCACATAAAAGTTAAAAGGACCATCCAGCCCATTCGCATTTTCAGACCCGAAATAAGTCATGATGTCATCGTGTGACATTAGCGCTTCAATCTTCTTCAGGTTCATCGCCAGAGGCTCTACACCCTTCTCATTAACAAGCGCCTCATCCATCCAGGCTTTGTAGAAATCGCTGATCTTTTTCTCTTCCCCTTCGAGGCCTGCTGATTCCGCCAACCCTTCAACTATCGCTTTTGATTGTTCCAGCGATGCTTTGCGGAGCGTCATATAGCTACCCCAGCCAATCTCTTCTGCAGGAATTTCTGTTGCCGCTATCCACTTACCATTTGCATATTCATAAAAGTCATCCTGCGGTCTGATGTCGGCATTCATCCCTTCGAGGTCAATACCCGAGATTCGCGGGATGAGTTCTGGCGTATCCATTTCTTGCGCAGACAGATCACCCATGCGCTTCGTCGACTGATCACAAGCAGCGATCAACGTGCAGGTCATCATCAGTAAAATTAATTTTTCCATCACACTCAATCCGTTTTGGTTAATGATGCCTGGAGGACTCAAACAAGTTTAGGAAGGTACAAATGTCGGGAGCTTCTTGCGAACAAGCTTGTTCTTCAGCCGAACATATTGGGGAAGCCCATTCTTATAGGGTGGGTAATCCTCACCACTAATCAGCGGCTCCAGGTAATCGCGAGCCTTCCCTGTGATACCAAACCCATCCTTCGTGATGAATGACTTTGGCATTTTTTTCTCTACATTTGCCACCCGGTGCAAAGGTGCTTCCCCGACTTCCCATCCATAACGCTTCGTTTTTTTGCGCTTGATCACAGGCATCACAGCATTCTTGCCTTCCAGTGCGAATTGGACAGCCGCCTCACCCACAGCATAAGCCTGTGCAACATCTGTCGCAGAGGCAATATGCCTTGCGGCACGCTGCAGGTAATCTGCGACGGACCAATGGCATTTGTATCCATGGGCACCCTTGATCATCTCTACAAGCGCCGGCGCAACGCCACCCAGTTGAGTATGTCCGAACGCGTCTTTGGTTCCGGCGTCAGCCAGAAACCTGCCGTCGGCATACTGAGCGCCTTCAGACGCTACCACAACACAATAGCCAACACGGTTAACGGTTTGCTTCACGCGAGCCAGAAATTTAACCTTGTCGAAAGCTACCTCCGGAAACAGGATGATGTGCGGTGGTGCCGAGGGATTATCCTTAGCCAGACCAGACGCAGCCGCGATCCACCCCGCGTGTCGCCCCATGACTTCAAGCACAAATATTTTGGTCGAAGATTCCGCCATCGACGCTACATCCAGGCCAGCTTCCATCGTTGAAACCGCAACATATTTTGCCACTGACCCGAAACCGGGGCAGGTATCTGTCATCGGCAGGTCATTGTCCACTGTTTTGGGAATGCCAATACAACATATCGGATGTCCCATTTGCAGACTGAGCTGGGACACCTTGTTAGCCGTGTCCTGGCTATCACCACCACCATTGTAGAAAAAGTATCCAATATCGTGAGCCTGGAACACATCGATCAACCGCTGATATTCCGCTTTGTTTTCCGAAAGGCTTTCCAACTTGTAGCGGCATGATCCAAATGCACCGCCAGGGGTATGCCGAAGAGCCGCAATGTCCCTTTTCGATTCAAGCGATGTATCGATTAACTCTTCCTTCAACGCGCCGATGATACCGTTTTTACCCGCCAGCACCTTGCCCAGTTTCTTTGACTTTCGAGCCGATTCAATCACACCACAGGCTGTCGCGTTAATAACGGCTGTCACACCTCCAGATTGAGCGTAGAAAATATTCTGTACCAAGATTTACTCCATTTCCGAAAAGTAGATGAAAAAGTATCGTTAAGTGTCTTTAACAGTGTCCAGGATAAGCCTGTCGACCACACCTCAAAAGGCTGCTCATAACCCATGCTGTCTCGGGCGCCTGATCATTTTTTGCTGGTGACAAACGCCAGGGCCTGGCACCGGGATATCGCCAAACCCTTAATTAACCTGCACAAAGAAAAGAAGCGCTGCTTCCTCTCGAATAGCCTCCTAAACTCTGCAAGAGGTGAAGTAGTCTACTACTTCACCTCTTGCCAGATCGACCAAACCTTTGCCAAAGGTGTAACTCAGCGCAAACAGAGTGTAACCAGTGTCGCACTAACCAAGCCACAGGAGACACAACCTGGAATTATCTCGACCTCTTAGCGCAGGCTGCTGGACCAGTGTCTCGTACCCAACTGAGCCCCTAGGACCACTTTTCGACAATCGGGATTCTTCTCCCAATGCCGAACGCTACTTTGGATACTTTCGTGCCGGGACAAGTCTGGCGTCTTTTATATTCCATACGTCCGATCAGACTGACGATACGCTCATAATCATTGACGGCCTCTTCCCGATCAAACCAATCCATCAGGGTCTGAATATTGCCGGTGATTTTTTGCCGAACAGGTGTCGCTACCCAAGCACGAAAACGCTCGAAACTGGTCACGTAATCCTCCACATACGACATGACGATTGGGTCAAGCAATGCGTAAGGTAGCAGGCTCTCCTCATCGGTCTGACCGACAGCCAGTTCAGCGGACGGAGGCTTTCGCCAGATATTCTCCGGGATTCTGGCATCACTACTCGCAAGATCAACCACTTCAAACTTGTAAAGATCTTTGATCGGAGCGTAAGAAAAGTTCATATCAAAATGCGTGTAGTAACCACACCCGGATTCAGTCTTGTTCCCGGTTGACAGAGGCATTGCCCCATAAGCGTTACTAAAATGCATAAGATAAACATCCCGCAGTCGCGCCTGAATGTTCTCATCCGCTACTGCGCTGTAACCGCCGGCAGATGCTTTTCTGACAACGATATTTGCACTGTCGCCATGTACAGAAAAATGTTCATTCAGGCTTTGTACCAGCGATTCATGCTCAATTGGCACTTCGTAGTCCCAACAACCAAGGTTTTCATGTAGTAACTTCGCATCATCTCTTGAATGTGGACTGCTGAAGATGGACGGCATGCGGATCGCATGGACATTTTCGGCACCCACTGCGTCACAGGCGAGCTTACAGACAACCGCGCTATCCACACCGCCACTCGAAGCAAGCACAATCTGGCTGAACCCTGACTTTTGTACATAATCACGTAAGCCAAGCACCAGAAGGTCAGCGAGAGGAACTGCTTCCGTCTTACCCGGCTCCGGGGCCACCCGGGTCTCATCAAAAATTTCGACCAGATCATAGGAGTCATTAAAGATTGTGGTGCTCAAATAACGGACCGCACCCAGGTCAGCAACAAAACTCTGTCCATCAAATACAAGTTCATCCTGCCCGCCGCATTGATTGACATAAACAATCGCAGGTCCATCGCTGGTCGCAGGTACAATCTGCTCCAGACGTTGCTGACATTTCCCATGCACGAAAGGGGAGCTGTTAATTGAAACCAGCACATCTACACCTGCCGTACGATAGTTTTCCAACGGGTTGTTGGCATAATGATAGTCATCCGAGCCCTTGTCGTTCCAAAGGTCTTCGCAGATCGCCAGCCCAACCTTCACAGAGCCAATGTTGAACACTGTCAGCTCATTTCCAGGCTCAAAATATCGAAGCTCATCGAAAACATCGTAAAAAGGCAGCAGTTGTTTCTGGTAAATATGAACCAGCCGGCCTTGGTTAATAACACCCGCCAGGTTGGTGAACGGTTTGCCAACCCCCGTGTTTTTACCTATGTAACCTATAACGACATGAAGGCCCGGGTTGCAATAACGAGACATTTCAACGACTTCTTCCATCGCCAGAAGGTTGCGTTCAATAAAATCCGGGTTGTAAATCAGATCCTGACTAAGATAACCAGGCAGTGTCAGTTCGGGGAAAACGACCAGATCAGCCTGCGCCTTCGATGCTGCCTCAATACCTACCCTGACCTTCTCGAGGTTCCCCGTAAAATCTCCCGGCGTCGTGTTGATTTGCCCTAGGCAAACCTTCATCCCGCAGGCTCCGGCGAGGGGCCAGGACTACGGGTCACAAAAACCAGATAGACAAGTACAAGTACCATCAAACAGGCTACCGCCTGATGCAGGCTGCCGAGTACCACCGGTACACGCAGCATCAACGTGGCGACACCAAGCCCGAACTGGGCTGCCGTGACCACAGCCAATACAATTGCCGGTAACCACATGCCATTTCTCACGGTCGCAAACGCCAGACCGACCACCCCGATTAACAATAGCGCGCCAAGCCATCGGTGCATGAACTGGATCATCACACCGTTTTCAATGAAGTTCCGCCAGAAAGGTTCCATCATGACAGCGGCATCCGCCAGCCACTGGCCATGCATCAACGGATAGGTATTAAAACCATGTCCGGCATCCAAACCCGCAGTAAACGCGCCCAGCAGGAGTTGGAGTGCCAGCAATAGCAGTATAAAGACTGAAGCTTTCTGCACCCTGCCTGAAACCCGGATGCGCTTCACGCCCAACAGGTCCAGGATTAACCAGAACAGAAACACCAGGATCAGGATCGCCAGCAAAAGATGAGCGGCCAATCGAAAATGACTGACGTGAGGAACATCCACTAAGCCGCTTTTTACCATGTACCAGCCCATGAGCCCTTGCAGCCCCCCGAGCACAAATGCGATCCAAAGCTGGGGTTTCCATCTTTTTTCGATCCGTCCAAGCGCTAGAAAAATCAAAAAAGGGATAAAGTAGACAAGCCCGATTACCCGCCCCAGCAACCTGTGCCCGAATTCCCAGTAGAAAATGCCTTTGAACTGCTCAAGGTCCATATCCCGATTAATCTTCTGGAACTCAGGATACTGCTGATAGGCCTCGAACGCCTGCTCCCATTCAGTTAACGTAAGAGGAGGAATGACTCCCATGATGGGTTTCCAATCGACCATAGACAGACCACTCTGGGTCAGTCGCGTAACACCACCGACGACAATCATGAGGTAGATCACGACACAGACACAGGATAGCCAAATTACAAGGTTTCGATTATCAGCGTTCATTCTACTGGTCCAGAGTATGGGCGAAAAAACCAGAGTTTATCGAGGCTCCGGGGGCGATACCAGATGGATTTAGTCGCTAGGCTAATCTGCCCCATGATTATCCATGGTAATTTAATCAAAGCCGAGATGAACAGCAAAAAAAACAGGTACCGGCAGGTCAACTTCTCGAGGCCGCTAAAACTCAGGAAATTATCGCTGCAACACAGATAACCTGACGGTACCCGCTTCGGGTATAAAAAGAGTTAACCCCGCTTTGAAGTTTTATGGCAGTCTACGCGCCTGAAAATTGGAGTATTGCATGTCTGACCTAAACGCCTTCAGGGAAGAAACCCGATCCTGGCTGGAAGAAAACTGTCCGAAAGAAATGAGAAATCTGTCCTTCCACTGGGAAGACGCTCACCTGATTTACAGTAAACCCGAAGCCGCTGTGTGGCTGGAAAGGATGGCTGAACGTGGTTGGGTTGCTCCAACGTGGCCCGCTAAATACGGTGGCGGCGGTCTGGAACCCGAGAAAGCAGCCATACTTTCCCAGGAAATGAAGCGCATCAATGCCACTGCTCCCTCATCAGGCATGGGACTGACGATGATTGGCCCCACGCTTCTCGAGTACGGCACAGAGGAACAAAAACAGCGACACATTCCAAAAATTTGCGACGGTTCGATCCGATGGTGTCAGGGATACAGTGAGCCCGGGGCTGGGTCTGACCTGGCGGCACTGCAAGCCAAAGCGGTCCTGGACGGTGACCATTTTGTCATCAACGGACAGAAAACCTGGACATCCGGCGCTCAGCATGCAGATTGGATGTTTGCCCTTGTTCGAACCAACCCCGACGCCCCAAAGCATGATGGCATCAGTTTCGTGCTGTTCGACATGCACCAGACAGGCGTTGCTGTTAAGCCGATTCAGCTTATTTCGGGCTCCTCGCCGTTTTGTGAAACATTCCTCGATAATGTCACGGCACGACGAGATGACCTTGTAGGCGAAATCAACAAAGGCTGGACAGTCGGCAAACGACTGCTGCAATTCGAAAGATCAGGCATTGGCGGTCTTGCTGGCGCGAATAAGAAAAAGGTTGAGAAAAAGCGCAATGACCTCGCAGACCTGGCCAAACAATACACCGGCGAAAGCGAGGCACGAATCGCTGACCAGGGCACCCGCGAGAAGGTCCTTGAGCACTCGATGCGAGAACGCGCATTTCAACTCACTGCACGGCGTGTCGCGCAGGAAAGCCAGACCGGAAAAACGCCAGGTGCTGCAACCTCCATATTTAAGCTGGTTGGTGCCAATCTCGCGCGCAACGCAACAGAACTGAAGTCAGAAATGATGGGCTTCAACGGTATTGGCTGGGAAGGGGAGGAATTCTCAGACAAGGAACTCGAGACCACCAGAAACTGGCTCAACTCGCGAGCAGTCACCATTTATGGCGGCACGAATGAAGTTCAAATGAATATCATTAGCAAACGAGTTCTTGGACTGCCTGAGTAACCAACACCAACTGCTTAAAAAGGCGCACGGTCTGCACGCATTTGAGACGGCTATGCCGTAACAGCATCCTCAACCTAAAAGGTTTCCGCCCGGTTAGACGCTCACTGAAAACACTGGGCTCCTGATTCGCTATACTGCTGGTTTCGCTAAAGGCTGTTTTTTGAACGACTCTCCCGCACCGCTGGCACGCACTGAAGACAAGTCGATCTTCGCGTCAATGAAAGTCCATGATTACCGATGCCTTTGGATCGGTATGCTCGCGTCTGCCTTTGCGCTCAATATGCAACTGGTGGCGCAAGGTTGGCTGGTCTACGAAATGACCTCTTCGGCGATTAACCTTACCTGGGTAACCCTTGCTTTTATGTTGCCGCAGGTGGTGTTCTCTCTGCTGGGTGGTGTGCTCGCCGACAGGGTTCGAAAAAAGCCCTTAATTGGCTGGACCCCAGTGATCAATGGTATTGCCACACTCGCCATGGGTGGGGTCATCATGTCTGGTCAGGTGACTTTCTGGGACTTCATCTGGGTTGGGGTACTCAATGGCACAGTGTTATCACTCTCGATTCCGGCAAGGACCGCATTCATCCCGGAGGTTGTTGGTGAGCCGCTCATGTTTAATGCCATGGCATTTAACACGGCCTCTTGGAATCTATCCAGAATACTGGGGCCTGCGTTGGCAGGATTCATGATCGCAATTTTCGCCGATGGCGATACGTCATCGACCTTCGGTGTAGGGCTCGTTTACTTTTTGCTCTCTGGACTTTATTTCGTCTCGGCGATCAGTGTCCTTTTCCTGAAGCATGAGGGTCGCCCCGTACCCGGTGAGCGAAAAAGCCCGATGGCAGAAACAGCGGACGGACTAAAATACGTCATGGACTCCCCGATTGTAGGTGGATTGATACTACTATCAATTTTGCCGTTCCTCTTTGGGCTAACAATCAACACGTTGTTGCCTGCATTCTCAAGAGATGTCCTACAGGGTGGACCAGACGATCTGGGGTTTTTAATGACAGGCATGGGTGGCGGCGCCATCCTTGGATCCCTGGTCCTCGCCAAGATGGGCAGCGTTCGCAATAAAGGCTACTGGCTCATTGCGACGGGTACACTATGGGGGTTGTTGGTTGCACTGTTCGCGTTGTCAGAAACGTTTATTACCGCAACGCTATTTATTGCCCTTATCGGCTTCATCTCTGCCGTCAATATGTCAATGAACCGATCACTGGTTCAACTACAAGTTGAACAACACATGCGAGGCAGGATAATGAGCATCGACCTGATGTCACATGGCCTGATGCCTCTGGGTGTACTTCCCATTGGCTACATCGCTGAAAATGTCAGTATTTCAGCCGGGTTGGTCACCAGCGGCATCATCCTGTGCCTCAGCACCTTGGTCTTTGGCAGCCTCATGCCAAAAGTCAGGGCCCTTAACCTCGGTTACTAGAGACCCGTATGTTGCAGATAGTGAATTTTTTCTGGCAGATATGCCTGCTACGCGAAAGTCCCGCAGGACTTCCATCATCCAGATTCTCGACCGGCGCGATTTTCCTCGCCTACCTCACAATCGCGCTGGGTGTCGTGGCACTCACGAGACCCGAACAGGCCCTGTCGACGGTCATTGGAACGGTCATCACTGGCGTCTCACTCCAGGCAGGTGTGACGTTTTTGCTACTGCAGTTCAAAGGCTATCTCCATCGATTCAACGCTACCTGGTCTGCACTGCTGGGTGCCAACACCATCATGCTTTTGATACTGCTGCCCTTTAATTTCATTATTCTTAACTCCGACAACAACACTATCTTAATGTTTGCAGATTCCGCCACCTGGGTTTGCCTGGGCTGGTGGCTCGCTATAGCGGGTTATATCTATCACAAGTCGGTTGAAGTCAGCGTTTTTCAAGGTTCGGTTATCGCGTTCGTGATCGAGTTCATCAGTGTCATCGTCGCCTTTAACCTTTTCCCGAGATAACTATGCACATTCATATTCTAGGTATCTGCGGCACATTAATGGGCAGCATCGCTTTACTGGCAAAGGAATTGGGACACCAGGTCACAGGAACCGACGAGAACGTATACCCGCCGATGAGCACCCAATTGGAAAATGTCGGGATAAAACTCTCAACCGGCTATACGGCTGAATGCATCCCGGCAGGAACAGAACTCGTCATCGTCGGAAATGCCAACCTGCCAAGGGGAAATCCCGCCCTGGAAACGGTAATGAATAGGGGCATCGCCTACACTTCAGGTGCCGAATGGCTGGGCAGATACCTTCTGGCCGATCGCTGGGTCATTGCAGTCGCCGGAACCCATGGCAAGACGACCACAACCTCTATGATTAGCTGGATACTTGAGTACGCTGGGTTAAACCCGGGCTTCCTGATCGGCGGTATCCCGCAAAACTTCGAACAATCTTCCAGGCTCGGCGCGGACCCCTTCTTTGTCATAGAAGCGGACGAATACGACACTTCCTATTTCGATCATCGATCCAAGTTCCTGCACTACCGACCAAGAACGCTGGTAATGAACAACCTCGAGTTTGACCACGCAGACATTTTTATAAACCTTGATGCCATCAAGGCTCAATTCCACCTGCTACTCAGATCAGTTCCCAGTGAAGGCCTGGTGATACATCCAGTCGATGATGCGAACCTGCAGGACGTCATAGCACAGGGATGCTGGACACCAACCCTTATTATCGGCGGAGAACAACTCCACGCCGTGCTGCACAGCGAGGACGGCTCGAAGTTTTCAGTTGTTCTTGAAGGACAAACCAAAGGCGATGTTTCATGGCCAATGACCGGTAACCACAATATCAGCAATGCGCTATCTGCAATTGCTGCAGCGCGGCACGTAGGCGTCTCGCCCGAGGTTGCCTGCGAAGCACTCTCAGGTTTTGCGGGCGTGAAAAGGAGAATGGAACTGATCCATTCAGAACTATCCCAATCTAAACCTGGCCTTCATATCTATGACGATTTCGCTCACCATCCAACGGCTATCGACACCACGCTCGCGGGCTTAAGGAACAAAGTCGGTGGCGAACGGATTCTTGCCATCATTGAACCTGCGTCTCACACCATGAAACTCGGTATTCACGAATCAACCCTGGCGAGCAGCGCCAGACACGCTGACCAGACCATCTGGTTTCAACCGGCCAGCGTCAAATGGGATATGCAACAGCTTTCCGAAGGGGATGTGAGCCTTACGAGTGATATTGAAGAACTGGTCAGGACCGTTGCCCAGGAAATCACAACACGACGCTCAAACCTGCATGTCGTCATCATGAGTAACGGCTCTTTTTCCGGGTTTCAAACACAACTCATAGAACGCATTTCTGCCTGACTTGACCCATCCAGAAACTTCTTAAATACTAGTGAACTGTCTCTGACATCGGCGATGTATGACGGACATGATAGAAGCAATATCCTGCGCCCACCTGGATTGGATCTTCGATCTTTGCAGAAGCAGATCAATTCACTTGCAACGAATCACAAGTAGGTGCCCCTACCCGCTGGAGCACCTCACCGATCAAACGCAAACAATCCCCTGGGATACCTTTCTGGATCTGGTTTCCCAGACCGGGAAATTTTTCGACGAGGACGATCTCCGGGAGATTGGCAGGCAATCCTGGAACTCCCCACTGCTGCAGGTACACGCCAGTATTGGACGGATCATGTTTACGCCGTTCGATCAATTCCTCAGCCTATATGGTGCCGGTGGTTTTTGTGCGCGCCACTTCCCAATTGAAGCCACAGCACGGCAATTATCTGAGACACAAATCGATATCTGGCTGGAACCCAAACACGGCCTGACGACCAGCAAAGCCTTCTACACCATTCTTGCCGGCCAATTAGAAGACCTTACAACGGCCATTGGACTCCCCCGATCCATGGTAACGATAAAATTTCCAGGCAAGTCGGCGCATTACTCCGTGACGATGTACAAAACCAGTTTGCCCGTCTCTGCCTTCCGACGACTAGGTCGCTGGCTTACAGCATCGAAAATGGTCACGCAAGAATTTGCAGGCATTCAGGAACGACTGGAAAATCTGACCCGCGATCACCAAAGGTCTTTTTCAAACAAGGAATCTACGCTGAAGAAACTGACCCAGAGGTTAGGCTTCTACGAACTAGTCGGTGACCAACTCCCGAACATCGTATGGACGATGGCACCCGGCGAAGATGCCAGATTTATTAGCTCCATAACCCAGCAGTTGGGTTACCAGGAAAACGAGGTAACCCTCGAAAATATCGTGAGCCCTCTTCAGGTAACTGCCCTCGCCGAGTTGGTTGACTCAGTGCTTCAATCCTGCCGACCTGGGGCTGAAGTCCTGAAAACCTCTAGAGCACCTTCAATGGAGCTGGAGGCCAAGCACAAACTGGGACACAACATCCGACTTGTCGTACAAGTAATCCCAGGTCACCCAGCAGGAAGTTCATCAGAAGAAGGACATCCGGCCATTTGTATAGCAACAGATGTCACAGACCGACAAAAGCTTGTCGACGCTCTCGACTGGCAGACAGAAAACCTTCGAGCCATCAGCGACCTATCCCTCGATGCCATATTTACCCTGGGGCAGGATGAACAAATCATTGCAGCAAACCCGGCCGCCTATACCATTTTTGGCTACCAGAGCCCGGAGCTTATAGGCATGTGCATCACAGACCTGCTGCCCCGGTCGCTGGCAGATTCGCATTACGGCATCCGGAGAGACCGTTCAGCACTGCCCTTACAGGTGATTACTTTTCCTGAAAATTTGGGGAAATCTATCAACAGAATTTATGTTGTCAGGGACATGACGAGCAGCGCCCTGTTCCAAAAAGAAAAGCAGTCCCTTGAAAGGCAGATTCAGTCTGTACAGAAAACAAATTCTATCGGGCTGCTTGCCAGTGGGATCGCCCATGATTTTAATAACCTTCTGGTCGCTATCCTGGGGCTAACCGACCTGGCCTTGAAATCATCCACAAACGAAGAGCTCAGCGACAGGCTGGGTGCAATCAGAAAAACCGGAGAACTAGGGAAAGACATGACCCAGGGGCTGCTTGATTTCAGCAGACACCAGGAAACCAGCTTCAAAATAAAAGATGTTAACGAAACTATAAAGGGTTCTATGGCAGTAATCTCCCGTCTATTGCCGGATTCCATCAAGGTGGATATTCTTATCCATGAGAAACCTATTTATCTGTTGGCTGATCACACACAAATCGAGCAGGTTCTGATCAATCTTGTCATTAATGCTCGCGACGCCATGCCAAACGGCGGAACGTTACAGATCAGCACCAACAACATCCCCGGAGAAAAAGAATCCCAAACCAACGCTGCCGGACTGTTCTTACTGGAAGTCCGTGATACCGGTACAGGGATGGATCAACAGACTGAGCAGCGAATATTCGAACCGCTATACACCAGCAAACCTGAGGGCCGCGGTACTGGACTCGGCCTGTCAGTCGTCGCTAATATCATCGAGCAACATCAGGGAACCATTAGCGTTAACTCGGTGTTGGGCGTTGGAACGACCTTCCAGCTTTCATTACCGGCAGTATCACCCAAGCGAAAAACTCTCGCCGCCGGATCATCAGCGAATGTCCAGGAATGCTCAGAAACTATCCTGATAGTTGAAAACAGCCCAAAGGACAGAAACCTTGCCCGGTTAATCCTCGCAGGCGCGGGCTATAAAGTACTCGAAGAATCCGACGGCGGCACTGCTGTAGCGACCTATCTCGACAATGCGGAATCGATAGACCTCGTACTCATGGACGTAGTGCTGCCGCAAATGGGAGGAGTTGAAGCTGCTCGAAAAATCTCAAACCAGCATCCGGACGCGAATATTATCTTCACCAGCGGCTATCCGGAAAGCAGCCAACATACCAAATCAGTCATCGAAACCGGCAGGCCGATGATCCAAAAACCCTTCGGCGTTGATGTGCTCAGATCCAAGGTTCGAACCGCACTGGGCAATAAAAGTGATCAGGGCTCGGAAACCGGTTAAGACGCAGGTGGCACCTTGAACATAAGCTTACGGGCACCTTCAGGATCAGGAGCACCCCCCGGGCGGCCTCGCAGAACTCGATCATGATCCATGACCGGTTCGGCACCCCTTTGGCCGCAAACTTTAAAGCAAGATGGTTCACCCAGATCAAAAAAATATTGCTCATGAATTCCACTTTTTTTCCTGGAATTCAGGCCTCTGTTGACGCCTCTTCGGTTTTCGCTCAAGTGTTTCACTCATCAGGGGAAACGCCGACCACCTCGTCTCACCAGCAGCTGGTTAGACCTACCATCTGAATTTGGCTAACATGTGCGACCTTCGCGGCCCATCCCGTGATCAATAACGCGATTAACAAAGAGTTAATACAATCGATGAACCTAAAGAAGTATCTTGATAGAGAGTTCGAGAACGGCCTACGCTCCCTTGGTGCATTAGACGCACCCGCTGTTGTTAAACAGGCCAGCAAACCAGCATTTGGTCACTACCAGGCCAATGGTGTTATGAGCGTTGCAAAAAAACAGAAGTCCAACCCCAGAGAACTAGCTCAGTCACTTCTTGATTTGATAGAGGGTTCAAAGGAACTGACAGGGGTCGCTGAATATGAAATCGCCGGACCCGGATTCATCAACATTACCCTGACACCCTCATTTATCCAGACTGAACTCGATCGGAATGCGCAAGACCCAAGACTTGGAATACCACTGGAGACAGCCCGAAAAATACTGATCGACTATTCATCGCCTAATCTCGCCAAGGAAATGCACATCGGTCATCTGCGTTCTACCGCTATCGGCGATGCCAATGTGCGAATTCTCGAGTTTCTGGGACATGAGGTTGTCAGGGCGAATCACGTCGGTGACTGGGGAGCCCAGTTTGGCAGTCTGCTGGCCTATATGGACAAGCTCGAACAAACGGGCGAGGCACTGGCGACTGAACTAAAGGATCTCGAGGTTTTCTACCAGAAGGCCAGCGAACTGTTCAAAACCGATGAAAAATTTGCAGCCCGCGCCAGGCAGTTCGTTGTTCGATTGCAATCGGGCGACGCAAAATGCCTGGATTTATGGGAACGTTTCATCAAAGAGTCAATCCGCCACTGCCAGGCTATCTATGATCTGCTCGACATTTCCCTGACGGCAGATGATGTTCGTGCAGAAAGCGCCTACAACGACGTTCTAGCGTCTACCATCGAAAAGCTCGAAGCAAAGGGGCTTGTGGAAATTTCAGACGGCGCCAAATGCGTCTTCATGGATGAATTTACGGGTAAGGATGACAAACCGCTTCCAGCAATTGTGCAAAAATCGGATGGCGGCTATCCCTACATGGCAACAGACCTTGCCGCGGCAGAATACCGTGGCCATACACTTTGCGTCGATGAAGCACTTTATTTCGTTGACGGACGACAATCACTCCACTTGAGCCAACTCTATGCCATAGCGGGCGCAGCCGGGTTCATCCAGGAAAATCAAGTATTCAGCCATATTCCCTTCGGCACTATCCTGAACAAGGAAGGGAAACCTTTCAAAAGCAGGGACGGCGGAGCCGTAAAGCTTGCCGATGTCGGGGACGAAGCTATCGAAAGAGCGCTAAAGCTGGTCAGTGACAAAAATCCTGACTTGACGGAAGAAGATCGCAATCATATTGCGCGGGTAGTCGGTATTGGCGCGATCAAGTATGCCGAGCTATCTAAAAACCGAACCACTGACTATATTTTTGACTGGGACACCATGTTGTCATTCGAAGGTAACACTGCGCCTTACCTTCAATACGCCTACACCAGAATCATGAGCATTTTTCGCCGCGCCGGATTGAACAGTGGAGACATTAAAGGCCCATTCAATCTACGTGAACCGGACGAAATCGCCCTCTCCACCCGGCTACTACAGTATCCTGAGGCAGTGGAAAGTGTTGTCGAGGACTATCAGGCAAACATTCTGTGTAATTACCTCTTCGACCTGTCCCAACACTTTATGACGTTCTATGAATCTTGCCCGGTCCTGAAAGCTGATGATGAGATGCGAGATTCCAGATTGAGATTATGTGATCTCAGCGCAAAGACTCTGAAGCATGGTCTCGGTCTTCTGGGCATCCAGACAGTGGAACACATGTGAAGGTTGCAATAGTCGCCGCACAGGCAGAGAACCAGGTTATTGGTCGTGGCCTGGAGATCCCATGGAAAGTTAAGGGTGAGCAGGCGCTTTTCAAGCGGATCACCTTAAATGGCACATTGATTATGGGTCGTAAGACTTACCAGAGCATTGGCCGTCCATTGCCAGGAAGAACCACAATTGTGGTAAGTCGGAATCCGGATTTTGCCATTACCGGATGTGAAACCAGTACCAGCCTGGAGCTGGCAATTGCCAGAGCGATAGAAATAAACAAGCCCATCTTTATTGCCGGTGGCGGCGAGCTATACCGACAAGCCCTGGTCGTCGTAGACGAAATCCACCTAACGACCATTCATACCAAGGTCGACGGCGACATCCTGTTCCCGGATGTACCGGATAATTTCAACCTCGTCGAGGAAAAAACCTTTACCTCGAACATTAACTATACTTACCGCCACTTTGAACGTACCTGAGAGACACCATGAAATTTAAAAATCGCGTAACAGAAATGCTAGGGGTTGAACTACCCATCGTCCAGGCACCTATGGGCTGGATTGCACGCTCGCAACTTGCCTCCGCGGTCAGCAATGCGGGTGGCATGGGAATCATCGAGACTTCTTCCGGGGAACTGGATGCGATCAAGGTCGAGATCAAAAAAATGCGGGATCTGACCGACAAACCGTTTGGTGTCAATATCGCCCAAGCGTTTGTCAGGGATCCCAATATCGTTCAGTTCGTCATTGACCAGGGAATCAAATTCGTCACAACCTCCGCAGGATCCCCAATGAAGTATACAGCGGACCTGAAAGCCGGTGGCCTCATGGTATTTCATGTCGTGCCAACGCTGGCCGCCGCGCTAAAAGCTGTGGCGGCAGGCGTTGATGGCCTGATTGTGGAAGGCGGCGAAGGCGGCGGATTCAAGAACCCCAATGACGTAGCCTCCATGGTTCTCCTGCCACTGGTTCGCTCCAAAGTAGACGTGCCCATTATCGCAGCAGGTGGATTTATCGACGGTAAAACCATGGCAGCCGCATTTTCCCTCGGTGCAGAAGGCATCCAGATGGGCACCCGAATGGTGTCTGCAGCCGAATCCCCGGTCCACGATAACTGGAAAAATGCGATTGTCGATGCCAAGGAAACCGGCACGGTGTTTCTCAACAAATTCCACTCTCCGGCACTTCGAGCGCTTCGAACCGAGCGAACTTCAAGACTTGAGCGGGACCCGAAGACCAATGCCATGTCTGAATTCGGTAGTGCACTGGATCTTTACTTCGGTGGGGACATGGAGGCGGCAATTCCGTTGTCGGGTCAGGTCGCAGGTCGCATTGAGTCGGTAAAACCGGTTGCTGAGATACTGGCAGAAACCGAGGCGGAATTTTTCGAAACGATTAGTTCTCTAGCTGGAAGCTATTCGTAACACCCTGACCACTCACGGCCATGCCTGGAATCCGCTCACATTCGTGAACAGATTCTATTGTCGTGTTTACTGCCAGGTACATATCGACGACTGGCAGATCGTTCTCATCAAACCGGGTTGAAGCACGCAGGTCTCCATAAATCTCAGCATTGGACAGTGCCGGATTACGCTCTTTCATCAACGCTACTATCCCCGACATGTAAGCTGTCGCCATCGAACTACCGGATTTAAACCCGTGAGTTGCACCTGGCGCCGTTGTTAATATGTCAGTCCCCGGCGCAAGCAACACAGGGGTGAATCCCCCCCCCAGGATTGATCCTCGATTTGTCGTTAGCACGACTAAAAGTCCGCATGTTAGGATGACTAACATGCGAATGTTGACCATTATCCTCCTGCTTGCCTCCTCATTCCGCGCGATTGCCGACATCGAAGCAGCATCTCATGCCTATCGCAACAATGACTACGGCTCAGCTTTCAAGGCTTTCACTGAGTTAGCCAAAAATGGTGATGCCAGATCCCAGACTATTCTAGCCATGATGTACAAGTATGGTGAAAGTACCGCCGTTGACCTCGAGCAATCCTTCCACTGGTATTTGGAGGCCGCTTTGCAAGGGCATCCGTCGGCCCAGTACAACGTTGGCATTATGCTGATTGATGGTGAGGGTGTTACCAAAGATACGGAAGCGGCAAAAGAATGGTTATCCCGGGCAGTCAATTCGGGACACCTGGGCGCCAGAGATAAGCTCTCGGCGCTAACCGGAGAGGCAACGATGGTAAAGGCTGCAGAACCCATAGAATGGTCACGAAACTGGAATTTTCGATTGCCCAACGACATTCGATTCCTATCTCCAAACGATGAGGTAAACCACGACAAAACCTACCGTATACAACTCGGCGCTATGAGCAGCATTACCGGTGCTGAGCAACTCTGGCGCCATGCTTTCGCCAGCAGTGATTTGTTACTCGAAGGATTTGATCCTATCTACCAGGAAGGGATATCCGGGTTCGAGGCCGTGTGGCGGGTACAGGCCGGTAGTTTCAGTTCAGAGTCATCGGCGAGCGACTTTTGTTCCCGGTACAAGGCCAACCCTCGCAACAAGACTGGTTGTATGGTCGTTCGTGACTAAAAAACAAGACTTTCCCGCCCCTAATCCTCTCGCGGGTGATGATGCGGCTGACAGGCAACAATACATTTACGCGCTGAGTGCTAGAATTCCCCTATGACAGACGAAGAACTAATGGGGGAAACCGCTCCAATCAATGACCCTTTCTGCGCTACCCGCTGCCAATTTCATGGCATTACCGCCTTCAAGTTTCTCTTCCTTGTACTGGCGTACATCATCCTTGCCGAACTCGGACTGGCGGTAGCGTTCAGTGTCGAGGTGATCACCCAATGAGCTTTAATCTGGTCGAAGTCCTAAAGGAACTCGGCATCACCGAAGACCTCATTGAAGCATCTCCGATGCCCCCCTATGAGGAATGCACGGATCTTGTTGACGCCGGCCTGGATCTATTTGATCGGCCACAACAAATGACGCTGCGAACCTTTGAGGCCTGGTATGCGATGAAAACTGCCGCAAAATCTGATGGCTTGGAGCTGAATCTCGTGTCTGCGTATCGCTCCATCGAATACCAGTGCGGGCTTATTCACCGGAAACTGGAAGAAGGCTGGCTAATTGACGACATACTCCTGATAAACGCCATCCCTGGTTACAGCGAGCACCACACCGGTCGCGCGCTGGACCTTCATGCTGGTGACGGAAAGCCGCTTGAGTCAGCGTTTGAGAACCACCCGGCATTTGCATGGCTATGTGAAAACGCGGCTGAATTCAATTTCCACCTCAGCTATCCCAGGGATAATCCGTCGGGCATTGACTATGAACCATGGCACTGGTGTTTTTCTTCCGACATTTAGGGGGTACCCGGTTTACTCATTAGGCTAATTTCGGTCCGATGCGGACAATTCTGCAGGACAACATACGAACTAGCGTCGTCGTCATGATCAGGTTGATCGTGTTATCCCGGTTGATCTGACTGATAGTGGTAAATAGCAGTACCGGCAAGCATATTGAAAATACCGGACGCGATGCGATCTGGTTAAAGTGATCATCAATGAATCCAATGCGACCCAGCGTTAGACCCAGAAGCACCATCAGGGATATCGGCCCGGTCACCTCCAGTGTTTCTGACAAAATACTTAAGTACAACGCGGGAGCCTGTGTCATCGGTGAACCTGCGCTTAGTGTGACCTCCGTGTCGATAACCGTTTTACAGAAGATGGTTATAGAGAAGCTGGTTTTGGAGCAGCATGTGCGGGCAAAGCCAGTGAGAGCAAGGCTGCCAGGGTGACAAACACCGCCGACACCCATAAACAGGCACCAATTCCATAAACCTGGAATATCCAGCCCGAGAGTACCGTACCGATCAGCCTGCCCATGGCATTCGCCATATAATAGAAACCTACATCCATCGATACTCTATCTTCATTCGCGTAGCTCACGATCAGGTAACTGTGCAGGGATGAATTCACCGCAAATAGGGCACCGAAAACGAGAAGGCCGCCTGGCAGCATCAGATCAGGCCGCAGATCCATCATCATCGCCAGCGCAATCAAAGCCGGGATTATCGATAGCGCAACCGCCCAGCTGAAAACACTTTTGCTATCAGGAACTTTCCCTTCGGCTTTCCCTGTCAGCCGCGGGGCAAGCATCTGCACGATGCCATAGCCAATTACCCAGCAGGCCAAAAAGCTACCAACGGACCAATGATCC
>Ga0206678_10000135_pt1 | contig 43635 bp, 39 predicted proteins | sample M180m12015metaG_FD_155453 | JGI IMG/M metagenome (GOLD analysis project Ga0206678, IMG submission 155453) | Ammonia-oxidizing marine archaeal communities from Monterey Bay, California, United States - M1 80m 12015 | ecosystem: Environmental > Aquatic > Marine > Intertidal zone | place: USA... | reverse complement strand
GGACAAGTGCCGATTCCCAAGATGGTAGGCAACTCGCATCAACAACTGTACAGAATCTGCTGTCACCACCGACACCGGTTCCGGCTCCGCCTGGACAAGGTAAAAGCAACCCTCCGCATCTTTTAAAGCATTACCATGGTGAAGGGACTCACCCCGCCCCAAAAACCAGGCAAGCTCACCGCCCTTACCCATGGGTGCTTTTCCACGACTTCTTGATCGATCAGAAAAATTGAGGCTAATGGTATCGGTCCATTGTTGCCCATCGACATGATCAATTTTCTCAAAGCATTCAATTCGCATTCAGGATCTGCCTAGAAAAGGGAATACCGTTGCGCAAGCGGCAGTACCTCAGCCGGTTCACAAGTTAATAACTGGCCATCAGCCCGAACTTCATAGGTCTCGGGGTCAACTTCCATCTCTGGCAAATAGCTATTGAGAATCATGTCGTGCTTAGTGACATGTCGACAACCTTCTACCGGAAGCATTCGTTTCGACAACCTTAGCTGAGCCGCGATTTCAGTTTCCATAAAGGCCTGACTCACAAAAGTTACGCAGGTATCTTCACGAGCCCGACCGAAAGCGCCAAACATCGGCCTGTAGTGAACTGGTTGCGGTGTGGGTATAGAGGCATTGGGGTCGCCCATTGGAGCCGCTGCAATCATGCCGCCCTTAATAATCATCGCAGGCTTGATACCAAAGAAAGCTGGCTTCCACAGTACCAGGTCAGCCAGTTTCCCAGCTTCGATGGAGCCCACTTCATGGCTGATGCCGTGTGCAATAGCGGGGTTAATCGTGTACTTGGCAATATAGCGCCTCGCACGAAAGTTATCGGCAGTAGTGTCTTCCGCCAGCGTCCCGCGCTGCACTTTCATCTTGTGCGCCGTCTGCCATGTCCGGCAAACGACTTCACCAACACGACCCATCGCTTGGGAGTCGGAAGCGATCATGGAAAAAGCACCCAGATCATGAAGGATGTCTTCAGCGGCAATAGTTTCACGACGAATACGTGAATCTGCAAACGCGACATCCTCAGGAATGTTTGAATCAAGATGATGGCATACCATGAGCATGTCCAGATGCTCATCCACAGTATTGACCGTGTAGGGCCTTGTCGGGTTCGTTGAGGAAGGCAGAACATTGGGTCTGCCACAGGCTTTGATAATATCCGGTGCATGGCCACCACCTGCACCCTCAGTATGAAAGGTATGGATGGTTCGATCTTTAAAGGCGTTGATGGTGTCTTCTACAAACCCTGATTCGTTGAGCGTATCGGTGTGTATAGCGACCTGAACGTCAAACCGATCTGCGACAGAAAGGCAATTATCAATCGCCTGTGGTGTTGTTCCCCAGTCCTCATGCAACTTAAGTCCCATTGCCCCGGCAACCACCTGCTCATCAAGGGGACCCGCGAGACTCGCATTCCCCTTGCCCATGAAACCAAGATTCATGGGAAATTCATCTGCTGACTGCAACATCTTGCCGATATGCCACGCGCCCGGCGTGCAGGTCGTCGCGTTGGTCCCCGTTGCAGGCCCAGTCCCACCACCTAACATGGTGGTAATTCCGCTCATCATTGCCTCCTCAATCAACTGTGGGCAAATGAAGTGAATATGGGCATCAATTCCACCAGCCGTCAGGATCTGGCCTTCACCTGCAATAATTTCCGTACCCGGTCCAATCACAATGTCGACATCAGGTTGGGTGTCAGGGTTACCCGCTTTTCCAATTCGCAAAATCCGGCCTTCCTTAAGGCCAACATCTGCTTTAACGACCCCCCAGTGATCCAGGATCAAGGCGTTAGTGATAACGGTATCCGCTGAAACCGCACCTAATGACTGCCCCTGCCCCATGCCATCCCGGATAACCTTTCCACCGCCAAATTTAACCTCATCACCGTAAGTCGTGAAATCCTGTTCAACTTCGATAAAAAGGTCCGTATCACCCAGCCTAACTTTATCGCCGGTGGTCGGGCCGAACATGTCTGTATAAGCCTTGCGCGTTATCGTTGTCATATTAAGTCTCCAACTGGCCCATCACTTCACCGCGGAAGCCATAGATTGAACGATTGCCTGCGACCATCACCAGTTCAACAGTTCTCGCTGAACCGGGTTCAAACCGGACTGCGGTTCCTGCAGGGATGTTCAGCCGAAACCCTCTGGCCTTGTCTCTGTCAAATTCAAGCGCGGGGTTTGTCTCCGCAAAATGGTAATGGGACCCCACCTGTATCGGGCGGTCACCTGTGTTTTTGACTTCGAGCCCAAATTTTTCTCGGCCTGCATTTATCTCTATATCCTTGTCATCAAGAATGTATTCACCCGGTAGCATTGTTATAACTCCTCCTTAAACGATCGGATCGTGAACTGTCACCAGCTTGGTACCGTCGGGAAAGGTTGCTTCAACCTGCACCTCATGAATCATCTCCGGTACGCCCTCCATCACATCGTCGGCCTTTAGAATAGTTTTGCCGTGCGACATCAATTCGGCAACCGAACGACCATCCCTCGCACCTTCCATGACTTCGGCTGAGATCAGCGCTATAGCTTCAGGGTAATTAAGCTTCACACCCCGTGCCTTCCTCCTTTCTGCTAGCAAAGCGGCTGTGAAAATCAGCAGCTTGTCTTTATCCCTCGGACTCAATTCCATATCGGTGCCTTTTGTTTTCTATACCTATGTTTTCTATACCTATGTCTTCCAGATTCGAGGCTCGTAGCCCATCGTAGATCCATTGAATATTGCATCTTCCACGAGAAGCTTCCTGGCCTGCCCGAACCCCTGCCTACAGGTTTCGGCAGAATCTCCAAGGTAACGTACTAATAAAGTGCTGCCCCTGAGCGTCACGCCCCAGGATTGCCCACTCAATAGCGTTTGAACTCGCGAAATCGCATTTTCCAATGATAGCAGCCTACCTGGCTTCGGTATCGCTACAAGTGTACCAAGCACGCTCGCACTGTTTAGCCCCCAGGCTGAAATCTGGTTGTTCCGTGACACCCTCAAACATTCCCGGTGGCAAAGTTTATTCGCGCGCCAGATTCGTGAAGATTGGTCAATGGTGCCTTTCACAAAGCCCTCTCCTGAAGCGCGCCTTCCCAGCATTTGGATCTCCCAACCTAAAAAACTGCTGCTACTGTGGAGCCTTACCTGATTGTCGATTTCCGCCTTTGCGCCATCGTAGAAAATCGTTTCCTGGGGCAGCCATTCAAGATGTGCATTTTCCCCGACTTCAACCACCTGGCTGACACGTTGAGTGAGCGCATTCTCGGCGCAGCGATAGGCTTTAGCGGCAGACGGTGAAGTAATTAACGTCTGGGTATCAGCACCTACGCGAAGCTGAACCGTCAGGCTATCACCACCGACAAGCCCACCTGGAGGATGCAGGACATAAATGTGACAACTACCATCATCCTGGGAAAATTGTTTTTGAACACGCAACGGACCGAAATGTTTCTGGTGAACAAGTTTGGTCCGGCCCTGAATGTTTTCTAACTGCAGCGAAAGCTTTGCCGACCAGGTGGATTGTTGCTGTAGAACCAGATTCACGTGTTATTTAGATTACCAATAGGGGTCAAATTCTCTGTTACTACACTATAATAATACCGGAGACAAAAACACTCCAATACTGAAACCATAAATGCCTGGATCAGCAGTCGACATAGACATACCTGGATTTAGGACTGATCAAACAGGTTATACCGCAAGATGCTTCTGGATAAGGTTGTCACTGAGTTGATCCATTTCGCCTGACGCCACGATCTCACCTTTCTCCATCAAATAAAAATCGTTGCCTACTCGTCGAGCAAACGCCAGCTTTTGCTCGACGAGTAACACCGTGGTTCCTCGCTCTCGATTGAGTAAGGTAACGACATCGCCAATCTGGTTAACAATGTTAGGTTGAATTCCCTCGTTCGGCTCATCAAGAATAAGTAATTGCGGTTCGATGACCAACGCACGCCCTATAGCGAGTTGCTGTTGCTGCCCACCGGATAGATCTCCGCCGCGTCGCGTCATCATCGACGCCAGCACAGGAAACAAATCAAAAATAAAAGTAGGTATCCGCTTGGACTTATCGTTTCTTCCCGCTAGCGCGACCTTCAAATTTTCTTCAACGGTGAGCTGCGGGAAAATGTCCCGTCCCTGCGGGACATACCCGACACCCAACTTGGGACGCAACTCTGTTTTTTCCTTCGTTACATTGTTTCCATTAATAATAATTTCACCCGATTCAATGGCCAGCAGCCCCATGAGGCACTTGAGTAACGTTGTTTTTCCCACGCCATTGCGACCCATCAGGCAGGTACAACTTCCTCTGCTCAACTTCAGGTTTAGATCCCACAAAATCTGCGAGCTTCCATAAAGTTGGTTAATATTCTGTAGCTCAATCATGGTGCTTCCCCCAGATACACCTCGATAACCTCGGGATTGTTCTGTACTTCATCCATTGACCCTTCAGCCAACACCGCCCCCTGATGCAATACCGTCACGTCACGCGAAATGCTGCGCACAAATGCCATGTCGTGCTCGACAACAATGACCGTTCGCTTACCGGCGAGACCCGTTAGAAGTTCGGCAGTACTTTCAGTTTCCTGTGCTGTCATCCCAGCAACGGGCTCGTCGACCAACAAAAGACGCGGTTCAGAAACCAGCAACATACCAATCTCCAACCACTGCTTCTCACCATGGGACAAGGCTCCAGCTTGCTGAAATATCTGTGTTTGCAAACCAATCGTATCAATCACACCAGCTATCAGGTCAGCCTGATCACTACGCAGGGTATAGAAGAGATTAGCGACAATCCCCTTATCCATACGCAACGCCAGTTCAAGGTTTTCGAATACCGTCAGCGCTTCAAACACAGTCGGTTTCTGAAACTTTCTACCAACACCCAACTCGGCGATTTCAGCTTCGCTCTTGTTGAGCAGGTTATGTGTTTGTCCAAAATAGACCACGCCTTCGTCCGGTCGGGTTTTCCCTGTGATCACATCCATCAGCGTTGTTTTACCCGCTCCGTTAGCACCGATCAGGCAACGCAACTCACCGTCATCCACATAGAGATTCAGGTTATTGAGTGCTTTGAAACCATCGAAGCTCACGCTCAATCCTTCAACGTACAACAACACCCCATGAGAGACATCGATCGCTGGTAAAGTTTCATCAAGCATAAAATCAAAAACCCGATCGCGGCGCATCACCTCGCGGAAGGCGTCCAGGCTGCTCACTCCCGGGTCTCCAGCAAAACTGGTAACGGTTTATTGTTCGAGCGGGTTTTCACTGAGAGAAGACCCACGACACCCTTTGGCAAAAATACTGTCACAATCACAAAGAGCGCACCCAGGGCAAAAAGCCACGCTTCAGGAAGGATCCCGGTGAATTGGGTTTTAGCGAAGTTGACGAGCACAGCACCCAGGATCGCGCCATAAAGCAAACCACGCCCACCAATCGCCACCCAGACAACAATTTCTATGGAATTTATCGGTGAAAATTCACCGGGATTGATGATGCCAACCTGAGGCACGTAAAGTGCACCGGCTAATGCTGCCAGTATCGCTGAATAGACAAAAAGCCAGACCTTGTAGGTTTCCGTTTTGTAACCGACAAAACGTACCCTGCTCTCTCCATCCCGAATCGCCTGAATCACCCGGCCATACTTTGAGGACAATATAAACTGGCTGAGCAAATAGGCAGCGCCAAGGGTTAACGCTGTGCAGATTAGTAGCGCAACTCGCGTACTGTCTGCCTGCAGATCGAAACCCATCAATTCTTTGAAATCAGTCAAACCGTTATTGCCGCCGAAACCCATTTCATTTCGAAAGAAAGCAAGCATCAGGGCATAGGTCAGCGCCTGGGTCATGATTGACAAATAGACGCCAGTCACTCTCGACCGAAAGGCCAGCCAACCAAAAATGAACGCCAGGAATCCCGGCACCAACATAATCATGATTGCGGCGAACCAAAACTGATCAAAACCGTACCAAAACCATGGCAATTCAGTCCAGTTCAGGAAAACCATGAAGTCGGGTAACTCCGGATTACCATAAACACCACGGTCACCGATCTGACGCATTAGATACATACCCATACCATAGCCACCCAGTGCGAAAAACGCGCCGTGGCCAAGACTCAATATGCCGCAATAACCCCAGACTACGTCTACCGCCATAGCCAGCAGTGCAAAACTCAAGTACTTACCGAGCAGCGTAATCGTATAGGTATCGACATACAGCGGGGAATCTGGTGGCACCAACAAATTGCCTATTGCCGCAAACAACGTGCCGGCAAACAACAGCGCAAGGAAAGTATTGCCTCCCTTGCTGTGCAACATGCTCCGCAAAAAACCAGGCCGATCTAACCCTGGAAGAACACCCATATCGCTCATGATTCAGCGGCTCTCCCCTGTTGTGGGAACAGCCCTTTTGGGCGCTTTTGAATAAACAGTACAATGAAAACCAACACACAGATTTGCGCCAGCACCGTCCCGGTAACGGGTTCCATGAACTTGCTGAATATCCCGAGAGAAAAAGCAGCGACCAGCGTACCCCAGAGACTACCCACGCCACCGAAAACCACGACCATGAACGAATCGATAATATAGGATTGACCAAGATTCGGTCCGACATTGGTTAACTGACTAAGTGCAACACCGGCGACACCAGCGATCCCGGAGCCAAGACCAAAAGTCATGGCATCCACCCAATTGCTCCGAATGCCGAGCGCCATCGCCATATCTCGGTTTTGTGACACTGCCCTGACGTATAAACCGAGCGCTGTTCTTTTCATTATCAGCAATAACAGGAAAAATACCAGAAGGGAGAAGATAAAGATGTATAGGCGGTTATAGGTAATCGCCAGACCTGGGTTAATTTGAAGAGCACCGGACATCCACTCGGGTGTGCTGACCTGCCGATTGAGCGGAGAAAATATAGTTCTGACGGTCTGCTGTAAAATCAGGCTAATGCCAAATGTCGCGAGAAGTGTTTCTAGCGGTCGCCCCTTCAAAAACTGAATGACTCCCCGTTCTATCGCGACCCCGACCAGGCCACAAACGACAAATGCGGCTGGAATGGCAATAAAAACAGATATCCCTATGTGGTTAGGGAACTGTTGCTGAATCACATAGGTTGTGTAGGCCCCCAACATGATCAGCTCACCATGTGCCATGTTGATGACGCCCATCACGCCGAAGGTAATGGACAGGCCAATAGCGGCAAGCAGAAGCACCGACCCCAGACTAAAGCCAAAAAACACCCGCTCAATAAAACCATAGAAGCGAAGTTTGCGATCTATCTGCTGCAGCGCAGATTGCGATGCATAGACGATAGATTTATTTTGTTCCAGGTACTCGCCCTGGCTATCTTTCTCGATGAGCGACTGCAAGCGGTTTCTAACGACTGGTTCAACAGCCCCGCGCAACGAATCAATAGCGACCAGGCGCTGTTCGTCGTCGGTCGAATCCAGCAAACTTATAGATAGCGCCAAATCAATTTTCTCGATAATAGCGGGTGATGTTTCCACTAACCTCGCACGACTTAGAAGCCCGATGCTTTCTTCGCCGAGATTTTGTAACATATTTTGAACGGCTGCTTCGCGTATAACCGGATCGCTGCTGGAAAGGGTTAATTCAGCAATTTTACTCCGCAGAATCTTACGTAATTTATTGTTGACTCTAATTTTTTTGAGTTCTGCTTTTGTAAAGCTAAGGTGTTCTTTCCCGATAAAGGCATTACTGACAACAACTGAATCGTCGTCAGGATTTTGCCCAACCACAATAACAAGCGTTTTATCAGCCTTCACAAAATATAGACTTCCCGCCAACATCGCCTCAAAGAGCGGCAACACTTCGTCTCCACCTTGCTGCTCCAGTTTATCAAGCACAGGGGCAACCTTACTTAGTTTGACGAGGGTCAACTGCTTCCCTATTTCGGCTAGTCCAGCGCTTGAAGACATCGCTTCCATCGAGATAGAAATAGAGACCAAAAAGACAAACAGCCACCTAAAGACCTGGTAGCGAGAAACAAAATTTACAGCTAAGAACATAATATATAAATTACCGTGATCTGGTGATAGCAATAGTCGCCTGGCTAAAACTGCGAAAGGCCACAAAAAGACCAGGGGGATTGTCTTCTTGCGAGACAATACAGACTATCATCAATTCGACAGGGCCGGAACGGCGACCCTATCGAATCAACTTCAGCTATCGTACTCCCTTAGAAGTTCTGGCCTGAACACTTTGCTGTCTTGGCATTAAAGTTTCCACACTTGATGGGTGGCACCCAGTCCGCCACGATATCCATAGAACCTGGCAGAAAGTCCGACCATGCGTCACCGGGAACTACACCATCAGTTTCCCAAACGACCTCGAACTGCCCATCATTTTGAATTTCTCCAATCAAAACAGGCTTGGACAAGTGATGATTCTTGTTCATCACAGCCGTACCACCTGTAAGGTTCGGCGAGGTGATTCCGATAATCGCAGACTCAACCGTATCAACATCAGTTGTACCCGCTTTTTCTACTGCTTTTACCCACATATTGAAGCCAATAAAGGTGGCTTCCATTGGATCATTGGTAACGCGCTTATTATCTTTGATGAAGGCTTTCCATTGCTTGATGAAAGCTGTGTTTTCCTCACTCTCTACACTCTGAAAGTAGTTCCATGCGGCGAGGTGTCCGACCAGAGGCTTAGTGTCCAGGCCTGACAATTCCTCTTCACCGACAGAAAAGGCCACAACTGGAATGTCTTCCGCTGAGATACCCCGATTACCCAATTCTTTGTAAAAGGGAATATTGGCATCACCATTAATCGTGGATACGACCGCTGTTTGCTTACCTACGCCGCCGAATTTTTTGATGTCAGAAACGATTCCCTGCCAATCGGAGTGTCCGAACGGCGTGTAATTAATCATGATATCTGAATCGGACACACCCTTAGCTTTGAGATAGGCCTCCAATATTTTGTTTGTCGTTCGAGGATAGACATAGTCTGTCCCAGCCAGCACCCAGCGTTCCACACCAATCTCGTTCATCAGGTAGTCAACTGCAGGGATTGCCTGCTGATTTGGAGCAGCACCGGTATAGAAAACATTTTTGGAAGATTCCTCACCTTCATACTGAACCGGGTAAAACAGCAGGCCATTGAGCTCTTCAATCACTGGCAATACGGACTTACGTGATACAGATGTCCAGCAACCAAAAATTACATCGACTTTCTCCTTGGAAAGTAACTCCCGTGTCTTTTCAGCGAACAGCGGCCAATTTGAAGCAGGGTCAACGACCACGGCTTCCAGCTTCTTGCCGAGCAACCCTCCTTTCTTGTTTTGCTCCTCGATCATCATCAACACTGTATCTTTCAGTGTCGTTTCACTAATCGCCATAGTCCCTGAAAGTGAGTGAAGGACGCCCACTTTAATCGTCTCTGCTGCCATGGCAGCTGTTGATAACGAAAGTAGCAGAGATGCGGCTATCGTTGTTAAAAGTCGTTTTAGTTTCATAGGTTCACCCTTTAGTTTTGGTTTCGTCCAACCGCTGGGTTTAAACAGCGGTCACAGTAGTGGTTCGCTTAGAACGTAATGAGTGCTTCCAGCGCGTATGTATCTGTGCTTTCGTTAGTGATGTCGTCATCGTCCATTCGGTATTCAAAGATGATTAAAAGGTTTTCAGATACCGCATAACTTGGCGCCAGCGTAAACGCGCTCAGATCTTCAACGGTGGTTCCCGCATCGGTTTCAACCTCCCAATCGTGATAGCGAAAAGTTAAGCCAAACTTTTCCCATGCGTAGTTAACCATTAGCAGATAACCATCTGCCTCCGCCCCGACACCGGCAAAACCTACCGCCGCAGGGGCATTTTCGGATTGGTTATATTCTGCAGCAAAGGTCCAGTCATCGACGGTATAACTTGACCAGATGTTTATCAGGTCTGTGTCCTCATTAGTTCCATCCAGTTTGTCAGTCATGTAAAACCCCTTCATGGTCCAGGCCTCAACAGGATTTACCGCTAACATTAACTCAACACCAAGATCGTTAGAATCCCGGTTCTCACCTTTCAAATCACCCAGATCATTCACAACGGACATAGCTACATCGAACCCGGGTCCTTTGTAATAGGTCGAGATTCCTTGTTGGTAGCCACCATAGAAGTACTTGGCGTAGCCGGTACCCGAAAATTGATATAAGCCTGTAGGATCCTCTGTCTCCCACCCGGAATAACTCAGGAATCGACCGGCCTTGAAACTCAATGCGTCGTTGACGCTATAAGTAAAAAAGGCTTGCTCGACGTCGAACTCTTCGCCATCCCCATCGTCCTGGTATTCCAGGTCAACCTGAGCCGAAAGGCCAGAACCAAAGTCAAACAAAAGGTCGATCTCGAACTGGTCAAAACCGCTTTCCGTTGAATTATCCCCACTGTCCGGTTCAACTCGCACGGTGGACATGTCGATAAAACCAGTCACGCTAAGTTTTTCACTAAGATCAAAACCGTCAGAGTAGGCATTCGGTGATAAAGAAAAAATCGCTGTGGTAACAGCTGCTGTAATTGTTCGATATAAAAAATGTTTTGGCATAGCAAACCCCTTGTTTAGAAAATATATCTGAGGTCGAGACGTCTTACCCGTCAATCACGACCTAACTTTTAAATGACGAGAACAGTAATGCAGAATTCATGCCAAGATAAATTCACCCATCTTTCCTAGTTTGTTGAGTCACCGTTCCCTAACAGGCACCATCGGTTGCACCAATACCGCTCACAACACGCACCAATTTGGACAGTTTGCCGTCCTTCATTTCCGTAAACTCATCGCGTTGGGCTTTTCGTTGCTGCACTAATTGGTACACTAGGGCTAACAACGCAATTTAACGGACTAAAGTGTGAGAACGACGTGGCACGATCGATAACGCCAATCCCTTTAACCCATGCTGATTTCAAACCCTTCGGAGATGTCATCGAGGCAGGCAATGTAAAGACAAGATCGATCAATGAAGGCAACACTACTCGCTACCATGATTTAGCCGATCTGGATCTGTCTTCGAAAGGTGGAAGGCCCGGTCTCAATATCTTTAGATCGAACCCTCTTCCACAGCCCATGATATTGAAAATCATGGAGCGCCACCCATTAAGCAGCCAGGCATTTTATCCCCTGGGCACGTCTCCCTATCTTGTGGTGGTTGCACCACCCGGAGAACTTGATCCATCCGCCATCGTCGCCTTTCTTGCGCGATCCAACCAGGGAGTGAACTATCACAAGGGCGTCTGGCATCACTACAGCCTGGCATTGGGAGGTATTTCGGACTTTCTGGTAGTCGATCGAATCTCGGATGATGAGAACTGTGACGAAGTCAGGCTGAGGGATGAGGATAGGATAGAAATAGAAATGAGTAACACACGTCTATGAGACTTTTAGACGCCTTTTTAATCGCCTACAGCGACTCATCCTTCACTAACCCGCATCAGGTCGTAAGGCCCGATGAACCGGAAGAATCTAGCGGCAACTTCACCCATATGGGGGCTAAATACTGGGGATTCGAGACAGCCAGGCACAAGGCAACCAGTCTGACTGACAATGACGAATTCAGCTTCAACGATGATGCCTATCACTGGATACATATTGGGTTAAAGAATCGTGCAGCCGTATTGCGAATAAGTATCAGTACAAAATGGTTCACCGGTAACCAGGTACCTGAAGTTGCCATCGAACTGGTTGATGACCAGGGTCGAACTGAGGTAATCGCGAGAACACCCCTTGCACCGGATAAGGAACACACTTTTGACATAGAGCCCACCATTGCCAGCGAATGCCTGGTTCGGTGCTACCATGAAGGCGGCATTGCCAGGGTCAATCTGCTCGGCGTAAACCAGACCAGTGAAGCTGATCAAATTAACCTGCTGGAGCAGGCGACCATCTCCCATGTCTCTAACGAACACTACGGGAAACCACGTGACGCAGTAATGGGAAACCGGGAAGTTGATTACATGCTCGGTTGGGAGTCAGCCAGGACAGGTTTCGGGGAATGCGCCCTGTTTCATCTGGATAAGGCACAAACTGTTACCGAGATCATTGTAGATACCTATCTGCATCGATTGAATCCTCCACTTAGCTGCCATATTTTCGGCATCAATCTACCAGACGAAAACAAACTCGAAGAAATCTGGCGGCAGCGACCATGCTGGAAGATTGAATTCGTGGATGGGTTGCAGGTCGTACCGGCGGACTTTCAATCCTATATGCAGAAAAAATTATATCGAAAAGAACCGACTGATGATCCATCCAGGTTCACGATCATGCTGCATAACCAGCATTCTGACGTTTGGAAACCACTGGTGTCATTTGGGCGCCTGCGCGCCGATACATGGCACCGGTTCCGCGACATAGAGCATCCTGACCCTGTAACCCACATTCTTTACAGCCATTACCCCAATGGCGGGATCCACGGACTAAAAGTCTACGGTGCCGGCACCGACAGCTGATCTAACCAGGCCTGACAGGAAGCCTGGTCAACAAAACTACTGCGGATACTGTTAACAGCCAGCTGTCGTGCATCTTCCATGGTTAAACCCAATTCGCGATGCAGCGCTTCGAAGTTATCCAACAGATAACCACCAAAATAGGGCGGGTCATCAGAGTTGACCGTGACATTTAAACCCCGCTCCAGCATATGGCGAATTGGGTGATCAACCAGGGTCTCAAAAACACATAACCGCACGTTTGATAATGGACAGACTGTCAAAGGAGTTTGTGCGCTAACTAACCGCTCAACCAACTCTTCATTCTCCAGACAGCGCACGCCATGATCAATTCGCTCCACCTTTAGTCGATCAAGGGCACCAACAATATAGGTTGGCGGCCCCTCTTCCCCCGCATGAGCAACCAATCGATAACCTTGTTGTCCAGCAGCCGCATACACTCGCTCGAACTTTTCTGGCGGGTGACCAAGCTCGGAACTGTCCAGGCCTATCGACATTATCTGGCTTTTAAAAGGCTCAGCTGCTTTAAGTGTCTCGAACGCGCTTTTTTCTGGTAGGTGTCTGAGAAAGCACATGATTAACGAGGATGACTGCCCCCATTGACGTTTCGCATCGCCCATCGCCTGACCAAATCCAGACATAAACACAGGAAAGCCAATGCCCCGTTCGGTATGAGTCTGCGGGTCAAACATCATTTCTGTATGGACGATGCCCTCATCACGACATCTCTCGAGATAGCGAAACATTAACGAATAGAAATCACCTGCGTCGATAAGCACACTGGCACCCAGATAGTAAAGATCAAGAAAACTCTGCAGGTCCCCAAACTCATAAGCGCCCTCAACATCGGCGGCAGTCGAATATGGCAGATCAACCTGGTGCTTTTCTGCCAGGTTCATCAGCATTGCGGGTTCAAGTGTTCCTTCAATGTGCAGATGCAACTCTGCTTTAGGCAAAGACCTGACGTAGTCAATAAACTCGCTCATTCGGCCAAGACGCTATTCACTGGTCGGGATGGTATCTTCATACTGGTCCCAGTTCTCCAATAGTTCATCCACGACTTTCGACGCAACGATGTAACCGGACTCAACTGCGATCTCAAGGCCCGCGTATTTGTATCCCTGGGTTTCTTTAAGCAGATTCTCAGCAGCGGTTCGTGTTGGTGGTTGCATCGTAAAGTTACTACCCATTCGAAGCACCATGAAGCGATCTTTATCCGCGCGTTCAATCTTATCTAGCCAGGAAATAGACAGATACGAACCCGTATCTTCCATCGCAGAAGTCACCATATTGCCTTTGCCATCAGTCCAGTACTCCACGAGCCGATTGGCCCAATCATTAAGCAGTGCACCGTGCCAGAAGGTTAATGCTGCAATATGGTCACCCTTGATGACCTTTGGCTTACCCTGAGCATTCGGGTGCTCCGTGTACAGGTCTCTTTCATGTTGCACACTGGGGTCATCCGGTAACTCAATATCTTTGGTTAGCTGATAGGCCCACTCAGTCAGCCCGGGGTTAAGTCTGTACATTTCTCCACTAGGTTCAGGTTTCTCAGGATCAAAGGGACGGGTCGTGTACCTTGGGAAATAGCCAAACGGCCAATCTTCCGGGATTTCTCTCGCATCAATGTGATGACCAAGGTCTCCGTCCACCAGGTATTCCGCCCAGGCAGCCGATCCCACGGTCGCATCTTCAGGATCAATACCCGCAATGCCAGCGGTCAGCCAGTAGGCTTTCGACAGGTCAAAACGCGGGTCCATCCCTACGGCCATGGTTGCTGCCGTTGCCCTGGCGGTGCCGATGCCGGTCACCATGACAAGCAATCCATCCTCACTGTTGTAGTGCAGGTCCTTGTAACCGTGGAACGGCAGAATTTCATCAAACGCTCGCCGTTCTTTCCAAAGCTGGAACTCCCCGGCTCGGTCACCGGTATCCTCCCCAATTTCGAACAGGGTCACCACGACAACCTTGACTGGTCTTGGTTTCTCTTGGTGATCTTGCTCGACTGTGACCTCGACATCAGGCATACCGCAGGCGGACAGCATAAAGATGACAGCCAGGCTAATTGCTCGTAACACCATTACTACTCCTTTTTTATATGGTTAACCATGGTAACAGCCATCCTAACCGCATTTACCGTGCAAAAAAAAAGGGCAGCTAATGCTGCCCTTTTTCAAGTTGTTATCCAGATTCCTTACGCCTTTCGGGCGTATGGGTTTCTAGAATTTGTACTGAAATCGCGCGTTGAAATGCCTTGGTAGCTCGGGCAAAACGATTGTGCCACCGAACAGATTTGGGAAGTTAGCGCGGAAGTACTCCTCATCTGAAAGGTTCTTACCACTAACGCTAACGAGCCAATTTTCGGTCTGAAACGAAACACCAAGATTGATCAAAGTGTAATCGGGCAAGATAACAGCATTAGAATAACCAGAAGCCACTTCGTCCACATCAATAATAGACCCATTGACCGTCCAGCCGTTGCCAAAGTCATAGGTGCCGGTCATCGTGAAGATGTCTTCTGGCATACCAGCGCGTCTAGAACCACTCGCGATATTACTGACGTTGCCGCCAAGGGTACCGCCGTAGATCAGGTCGCAAGGAATATTAGGCATATCATCACAACCAATAAAGCTGAATCGGCGGCCATTTTCCTTAGTGCTTAGGTTGGTCACTTCGATGTGAGAGTAACCAAACGTGAGCAGCAGGTTTTCATTGACGACCCATCGTACTTCAACCTCAGCACCTTCTGTTTCTGTCGTCTGGTTGGTGACAATGGACTGTGCCGAGAAATCGGTTCGCTCTTGCTTGTACAGCGCGACGCCAAAATAGAGCGAGTTGTCTAGCAGGCTGCCTTTAAGGCCAACTTCTTGAAGCTCTGATTCGTCAAAGATACCACCACTGGAGATGTTGCTGGTCACAGCTTCTGCGCCCTGGCCTACAATCATTGTTGCCTGCGTTGAAGCGGTGATGTAAGGGATAAGACCATTGTCAAACTCGTAGCTAACACTGGCCGTCCATGAGACACCATCAACATCATCGCTAGCATCACTGTTTTCACATCCTGCAGCCGGGCAGAAATTATTGGAGCTCGCAAACAGCAGCTTGTCTACTGGTTGCTTGCTTTCAATATCAATCGTGTCATATCGAACACCCAGCAATACGCTCAAACCATTGTTGAATACAAAGTCACCCATCACAGCAAAACCGAGATTCGTATAGTCACCTACGTAGTACTCGGTGTAGTCATCGTTGATTTGAGTGGCAAGAAGACGCTTATCGAGGGCCGTAGAAGGTCCAGTCAAATCTCGACGATCAAAGTACTCATTCGTATAGTCATCACCGTGTTTAAAATCAGTGTGACGAATAGACGGAGAAATCTGAACTGAAGCAGTCATATTATCCATTGGGAAGGTCTTAGAAATAACCAGCTTGTCTTCCATCACCCAGCTATCGTGAAACTGAGAAAATCCATAGGCATTTTCGTTGATGTTATCGTACTGCTCGTAGAACAACTGATTCTTATACTCCCAGTCGTTATCCGTGGTCACAATCACATCCATGTAAAGTGTGGTGACAGTGTTTTCAAGCTTGTCTTCAGGTGCGACCAGAACATTATTGCCCTTGATTTTTCCAATACCGGGGTTATCCAGATTTAGCGCAGAAAGATCACCCGTTAAAATTTGAAGGAAGTCTATGTCGTCTGTGTTGCCGGGAAGCAGTTGACCGCCATTCGCGCCTTGGTTTATGAAGTCGAACCGGAATGGGTTGATGTTAGTGAACCCGTCTCCATCCGTGTCAAATTCCTGGTGAGAAATTCGACCATCTCCGTCCGTATCAAGCGGCTTAGCTGTACCCGTAACGTAAGTTCCATGGTCAATAAGGTCTTGAGTCAAGCGGTTCCAACCAGCAATCTGGTTGCCCGAAAAATCATGCCACATACCACCAAACTGGACGCGAACGTTATCCTTTAAGTCCATGTCGAAAGACATCTGCAACAAGCTTTGATCCACACCAGAGTTATCATAGTAACTGCCAGAGTTTTCCACTTCACCGTAGAGGTAATAACCAAATTCCTGGCCACCCAATTCACCTGGGCCGCCAACTTCAGCGGTGACAACTGATTTGTCCCAGCTACCCGTTGTAAAAGACAGGGCACCGGTTTGTTCTGGAATAAACTGGCCTGTCTCTTCAATTCGTGCTGACTTAGGGTTGAAGTTCAGATAACCGCCAATCTTTGAAGGACCGTAGATCGGCGACGCTGGACCGCGCACCACATCAATTCGATCAGACGCACCAATCGGTGTCGGGTAATTGCCTGGGTTATCTAGACGACGTACGCCGCGAAAATATGTCTCTCCAGGCGTTCCTCGAACATCAAGACCACCAGCGACACCGAAGAAAGACTGAGTAAAACTACCGGGCGCTACAGCAACCAGCTCATCGATATCCTGCATATTGAATCGTTCCATCATCTCTTCCGAGATCGTGGACACTGATCGTGGTGTTTCTAGAATTGACTTGTTGAACCCGAATACGGATTTAACATTTTCCCCTGGCAAACTGCCAAGGTCACCCTTGACGACTATCTCCTCCATTTCCGCTGCATAGCTCGAAAGCCCTGCAGACAAAATGACAGAAGCAATAATGCCTTGTGTAAAGCTCCATTTACTGCGCTTCATTCTTTGTCTCCCCAATGTTGATAATAAGATGTTGATAATAAGATGGTGATGATAAGAAATCGGTAACCTTTAGGGTCACCGATCTAGATTAAGTGTAAGCCTTCCTTGTCAAACAAAGCAGCGCGCACTCTTTTAATCGCAATTATTGTACCGACTCGCTCGAGTTCCCGGCTCGCATTGAGCTTATCGATGGAATTGCTATTGCGCAGCATTAGTATCTCAAATTAAAACCCCTATGTGCACCCCTACGGCCTGCAAACATCATATCTTCTACAGACAAATGACCTTCTTGGTGCACTTTGTGTGCTGAAACCAGCGGCACCTGAATTTGAAGCCTTTCTTTCAAACTTACTGATACGTTGTTGAAAAGTGTCAAGCATCTCGTCCCTGACCGATTCATCTACAAACGCATACCGCAAGGAATTTTCACTCAGCTGTTTGACCTCAGCCCAGGACAGGTTAAATTCGGTCACCGCCACATAAAACTCGTCCGTCATGGTTGAATCCCACATACCCCGATCATCCGTAGAGAGCGCAACCGGTATACCTATCCGGAGATACTCAGGAAATGGGTGCTGGCTGTAGTCCGTGTAGTACTCAAGCATCAGGTTGCTGATCAGGTTAATTTCGACCATGTAGGGTCCATGGCGCATGAATCGCATTGTGTCGGCATCGGTAATCAAGTTGAGCCCATGGCCAATGCGATCTGCACCCAGGAGCAGGGTATCCCGTATGTGGTAATTCGGCTCATCAACCTCACCCGCGTGAATAGACAAACGAACATTGTTGTACTCATGACGAAGTTTCCTCAGGGTCGACAGGAACCTGAGTGGATGTCCTTTATCATTGTCTTCTCGCCCCACCATGTTCACGGCGACATAGGGCTCATTTTCTGAGACAAACCGGTACGCCTGCTCCAGTGCCTGCTCTGCATTGGGGAGAAACCTCAGTATTGCCTGCTGGAACCGATAGGTCAGGCCAGTTGCCTTCACATCCGGTTTTGCGAGTCTCTCCCGTAGAATTGCCGCGACGTCCTCCGGCGGAATCGGTGTACCGTCAGGCATTCTGTAACCAAATGCCGAGACCTGCGGCTCTACATAAATCAGGCCTTCATCAGCAAAGGCCTGGAAATTTCTTTGGATCAGGTCACCCTGCAGGTACGGGTTCGCCGTTAGGTCTCCAAGCCGTTGCCAGTGGGTTTCAAAGAATTCTTCCCTGCCTTCATGGGGTTTATCCAGCCGAATAGAGTTCATCCAGGCATTCTTCTGTTTATCACTTAGCTCAGAAAGCGGCAGGTACTCATCACGCTCGCATTCCGGCAATGCCTGCCAACTGCTCTGTACGATCGTTTGGAACATCAAGTGGTATGGCGTTGTTTTGAAGCCCTGCCAGCCATGCTCACGGCAGTTATTCAGTTTTACCTTGGTGTAATAGAGGTACCCATCTGCTTTTGCCGAAAGGGCCAGGTCAAACCACCATTCGGAGAACCCGGATCCCGACAGATGCTGATGAAGATCTCCGCCTTTGGGCATTTCATAGAGAAACTGGTGGAGCTGTTCTTTTGTTGCGTCGGCCTTAAAATCCTCAAACCAGTCAGCCGATACGATGCACGGCAAAATAAGCAGAACCAGGGATGCAACAGGAAACTTAATATTCATTTGGCCATCTCAAATCAGGCGGTAGCACCTCAGAGATAGAGACGCAGATCCGAGTATGATTATATTAGATCGCCCCCCACAAGGGCTAGTACAATTATCAAACTAGAGCTACCACACAAGAATCAGGACAGAGCTTATGAGTAACGACTACCCCAGGGATATGATCGGCTATGGCGCAACCCCACCCGAGGCCAACTGGCCCGGGGGTGCCCGACTCGCCCTGAGCTTTGTCATCAACTACGAAGAAGGTGGCGAGAATTCCATTCTGCACGGTGACCGCGCCTCAGAGACGTTCCTATCCGAAATCATTGGCGCCAAAGCCTATGAAGCCAGGCACATGAGCATGGAATCAATGTATGAGTATGGCAGTCGTGCCGGTTTCTGGCGCCTGCACCGCCTGTTTCAGCGTTATAAGCTACCCGTCACCGTGTATGGAATCGCCATGGCGATGGAACGAAACCCCGACGTTGTCAGCGCAATGCTGGAAGCGAATTGGGAAATCGCTTCACATGGTTACCGCTGGATCGACTATCAGTTTGTGCCTGAAGAGACAGAGCGTGAACACATGGCTAAAGCCATTGATATCCACGAACGGCTTACCGGTAGCAAGCCCCTTGGCTGGTACACCGGCCGTGATAGTCCAAACACACGTAATCTGGTCCTCGAACATGAACACTTTCTTTATGACAGCGATTCCTATGCGGATGACCTGCCCTACTGGCATCGACATGACCGGGGTCATCACCTGGTCATTCCCTACACCCTGGATAATAACGATATGAGGTTCGCTACTCCCCAGGGGTTTAACTCCGGTGAACAGTTCTACACTTACCTTAAAGACAGTTTTGACACCCTTTATGAAGAAGGCGGCAAGATGATGAATGTCGGGTTGCACTGCCGCGTTGTCGGCAAACCCGGTCGGGCCGCCTCACTGGCGAGATTCCTAGAATATGTTTCAACGAAACCAAATGTCTGGGTCGCTCGCAGGTCTGATATCGCTAATCACTGGCATCTGCATCACCCGAGGGAATAACAAACTCCAGTACCAATGCGACCAGCGCCCCGGTGGAGACCGGAAACTGGAACAAAATGACGATTTCTGGCGACAGGTTAGGCACCCGATCTATAAACATTGAAATAACGTATCCCAGAACAATCGCCAGTACCACGACGGCCCAGTCCCGGATTTTTGGCTGGGCCATCTCAACAACCCGGAACCCGGAAAGGGCGACCAGCATAAACATTAATAATGTGGCACCAAATATCACCTCCGAGGGAATACGCTGAAATACTGCAGTTACAACAGGCAGGCAACCCAGGATGATCAGAAATCCAGCCACATAGTTACCAACGTGCCTGCTGCAAACACCCGTCAACCTGATAACGCCATTGTTCTGGCTAAAGGTCGTACTGGGAAATGTACAAAATAGCGCAGCGATAAATGAGTTAAAGGCCGTCGCCATAATCCCACCCTGGATGCGCAGCCAATAGTCCGGGGTTCCTGTTTTCAGCCCGGACAGGTTATTGGTTGCTGTGATGTCCCCGATCGACTCCATCGCAGAGACCAGGAAAATTGGCATGATCAGTACCATCACCTGGATATCTACGGTCAATGGGAAGCGCCCGAACTCAGGGATAAAGAAAATATCGCCTTCGGTGACGCCAGAAAAATCAGCAATACCCATCTGAAGCGCGGCTAGAATACCAATGCCAAGCCCGATCGTGATGCTGCTTAAACGCAGCCAGACCTGGCGAAGGTTGGCGATAACCACGATAACGGCAAAGACCACCGCCGCAAGTGCAAGATGCGAGATCCCGGAACCCTCCAATCCACCGGCAGTATTAAAAGAACCCAGAAGGTTCTGCAGAGTCGATTGAATCAGCGACAGACCAATCAGGATGATCGTTGCACCGGCCACGTTGGTCGTGATGATATTTTTCAGTTGACGGATGAACAGGGACAGCACCAGCATCAGTGCCGCGCAGGCTGCGGAGGAACCAAAAATAGCACCGAGTGCCTCAAGGGATGTCATATTGAGTGCCAGTTTCTGGTAGGCAAAGATCATAATGCCAATAAACGCAAAGCTGGTTCCCTGAATGCTAAGTAACCCGGCGCCCAGCATACCCACGCGATTTATCTGAATCAGCGTCGCAAACCCCGACACAACCAGGGCTGAACTAATGACATAAGCACTGTCTTCTGCGTTCAACCCCATGCCAAGCGCGATCAGGAAAGGCGCCGTCAGGATGCCGCCAATAATAGCCAGCAAATGTTGGAAGCCAACGAATGCCGCACCCAAAACGGGAGGCTTGTCATCGAGTTTGGATAGTAACTGCGGCTGTAACGTATCCTGAGTCATGTAATCTACTGCGTTGAATAACTTAATGTAACAAAGCTTGCACCTTCCGCAAAACCCTATGCACAAGCGTTGCCGTATTTGTTATCTTGCTTCTCTTCATTTCAAAAGATGATCATTTATGAAAGCGTTCATTGAAGGTATGCCAAAGGCAGAACTGCACGTCCACCTTGAAGGCACACTGGAGCCAGAGCACATCTTTGCACTCGCAAAACGCAACCGCATAGAGCTGGCCTATGCCACGCCGGAAGAAGTCACGGCAGCCTATGATTTCCACGACCTGCCCTCATTCCTTGCCATCTACTATGCGGCGATGAATGTCCTGCGCGAAGAAGAAGACTTCTACGAGCTCACCTATCAATATTTCGAGAAAGCGGCACAGAACAACGTGGTGTACGTAGAGCCCTTCTTCGATCCACAGGCCCACACTTCGCGTGGTGTGGATTTTGACACGGTCATCTCAGGTATCCATCGGGCGCAAATAGATGCAGAAGCCAAACTGGGCGTGGAATCAAAGTTGATCATGTGTTTCCTGCGGGATATGAGCGCCGAATCAGCCATGGAACACCTTGAGCTAAGCTTGCCATTCAAAGACTGGATTGTCGGCGTCGGCCTGGATTCGGATGAAAGGGATAATCCACCGGCCAAGTTTGCAGAGATTTTCGCCAAGGCGCGAGGCGAAGGCTTCAAGCTCACCATGCACTGTGATGTTAACCAAAAAGATATCCACGACCACATCCGTGAATGCCTAGACCTGATAATAGTCGACAGGATTGATCACGGCGTCAACGCGCTGGAAGACGAATCCCTGCTCCGGGACATTGCTGATCGCGGTATCGGGCTTACAGTCTGCCCGGTATCAAATCGATTCGTTGTGCAATCGCTTACCAGCGATGAAATCCGCACAATGCTGGAGAAAGGCATCAAGGCGACGATAAACTCAGATGACCCTGCTTATTTTCGAGCTTACATGAACGAAAATTTTATTGCCCTGACAGACGAAGGAGATTTCAGCAAAGATGAGCTGGTGCAACTCTCCCGAAATGCTTTTGACATCGCATGGCTACCGGAAGATCGCAGGCTACACTATCTCGATCAATTACAGGCCTACGCAAACACATAATCAACACCTGGAGTTCACATGAAAATAGGTATTGTCCTGCCCCACCACGAAATCGGCGCTGACCCAGGCGCCATGAAGGCTTTTGCCACTGGCGCGGAAGAACTCGGCGCAGATCACATCCTGATATATGACCATGTACTTGGCGCGGACAGGGAGCGGCCGGGGGGATTCCAGGGACCCTACGACAAAGATACCGAGTTTCACGAACCGTTGACGACCTTTTCCTATATCGCCGCACTAACCAGTAAGATCGAACTAGTGACAACTGTATTGATCTTGCCGCAGAGACAAACAGCGCTGGTGGCCAAGCAAGCTGCCCAGCTAGCAATACTGTCCAACAACCGATTTCGTATGGGGGTTGGCACAGGCTGGAATGCGGTCGAATATGAAGCGCTAAACGAAGAGTTTACCACCAGGGGCAAACGACAAACTGAACAGGTCGAGTTATTGCGGCGTCTGTGGAGCGAGGATTCATTTTCGTTTGACGGCGAATACCACAAGATAACCCTTGCGGGAATTAACCCAAGACCGACCCAGCCTATCCCAGTCTGGTTTGGCGGCGGCGCCCCCGCTCTGCTCGATCGTTGCGCGCGACTTGGCGACGGGTGGATGCCACTCTCTGGCCCCAATGATGCGGCGAGAGCCATGCTGGATACAATGAAAACAAAACGAGAAGCAGCAGGCCTGTCATGGGAAGGTTTCGGTATACAGGCGCAGGCTCAGGCCGGTGGCGGAACACCAGAACGATGGAGTAGTCACTACAACAAGTGGCAAGACCTTGGCGCGACGCATATGGCGATTGCTACACATAATGCTGGCGCTACCTCAGTTGATACGCACCTTAAGCTCTTTGAAGATTACAAAGCTGTCGTCAGCTAGAACATTTGGCTTCGATCAGGAAACGGTGTGCCGCTACCTCAAAGCAATCCCGGTTCTCGATCGCCACATGCAAGGGTCGTCTGTCTGGGGAACCCAAGCGCGCATCAAAATCAGCAACTTGCCAGGGCGCAGCTCTGGGCGTCGCTCTGCGCGTAGCGTTAAAGCCCATCTTCGATCATGCGACTTTCTAGAAAAGAGAAGTCCCACCCAGACAGTCGTTGGCCAACCGCCTCAGCAACAAGAGGATCAAAATGCTGGTTACCCACGGGTGCAACCACTCTGCATGCCTGATTAAAGAAACAGGAACTTGCTCAGAAAAATCACAGCAATCACATAAACTGCGGCAGGACATTCGGCGGCCCTGCCACTCATCACTTTAATCGCAACATAGGTGATAAAGCCAAGTCCAATCCCGTCGGCAATCGAGAAAGACAAAGGCATACCGAGCGCACAAACAATGGCCGGCGCGCTTTCGGTAAGGTCCTGCCAATCCAACTCAGCCAGGCTCTTTGCCATCAGGCAAGCCACAAACAATAGCGCGGCTGATGTCGCAAACGCAGGAATAGTTTGTGCCAGCGGCGCAAAAAACAAACAAAGAAGAAAAAGTCCCGACGCTGTTACTGCGACCAGTCCAGTCCGACCACCAGATTCCACTCCGGCAGCACTTTCTATATACGATGTCGTCGAAGACGTCCCTGCGACCGCGCCGACAACCGTTGCGGTTGAATCCGACAATAGCGCCCTGCCCAGCCTGGGCAGCTTACCGTCAGAATCCGTTAAACCCGCCCGATTAGCGACCCCTACTAGAGTCCCCGCTGTGTCAAACACATCCACCAGTAACATGGTTAACACGACCGTGACCATGGAAACGTCCAAAACCGCCATCAGATCAAATTTAAACAACACCGGTGAGAGCGAAGGAGGGGCTGCAACAACGCCTTGATATTCTGCTGCACCAGCAGCTAAACCAAGGGCAGTCGCCACCAGCATACCGATAATGACAGCGCCGGTGACACCTCGCGCCGTCAATGCCACGATCAAAGCAAAGCCAGCCAGGCAGATAATAGCGCCCGGCGCCGCCATATCGCCAAAAGTCACCAGTGTTGCCGGGTTAGCCACCACCACGCCAGCATTCTTGAGCGCGATAAAACCAAGAAATAGTCCAATACCGGCGGAGATGCCAAGTTTAAGGTTCTTTGGGATGGCATTGATTAGCCATTCACGAACGGGCAATACACTCAAGATCACAAAAATAATCCCGGAGACAAAAACAGCCCCCAGCGCCGCCTCCCAGGTGTGCCCTAATCCAAGCACGATGCCATAGGTAAAAAAGGCATTTTGGCCCATGCCCGGCGCCTGGGCGATCGGATAATTTGCCCATACCCCCATGAAAAGTGAACCTACCGCGGCAGCGATACAGGTCGCGACAAATACCGCCCCAAAATCCATACCCGCGTCTGACAAAATCGCGGGATTGACGACTGTAATGTAAGCCATAGAAAGAAAAGTGGTGGCACCTGCGATGAGTTCAGTTCGCACATTCGTGCCGTATCGATCCAATTGAAAATAGCGCTCAAGAAAATCCTGCAATGCGGTCCCTGCTACTTTTATAATTCGCGTAACAATGACAAATAGCGTCCGGCAATGCTACTCTGCGGCCCATGAAAAAACGCTTCATTTCCGCCGATGAGTTGCTCATCGATTCTTTTAAACTGGCCGACCAGATTTTTCAGAGCGGCTTTAAACCCCACTTCATCGTTGGCGTCTGGCGCGGTGGCGCACCGGTTGGTATCGCGGTTCAGGAATACCTTGATTATCGAGGCGTCGAGACAGACCATATCGCTATTCGAACATCGTCCTACTACTCAATCGGGGAACAGGATAAAGAAGTACGCGTGCACGGGCTAAACTACATCATCGACAATGTTAACGCCGACGATGACCTGCTGCTTGTCGATGACGTATTTGATTCTGGTCGAAGTATCAACGCCATTTTGAATGAATTGTCTGATAAATCCCGCGCCAATCTACCCAAGACGATTAAGGTAGCCACGCCCTGGTACAAACCTGACAGGAATACGACAGATATCATTCCCGATTTCTTTGTTCACGAAACAGACCAATGGTTAGTGTTTCCCCATGAGCTATCGGGCTTAAGCGACGAAGAAATTGCAGCTGACAAACCGGAAATCTGGAAGACGATTTCAGCCATGAAAGCAAAGCCAGAATACAACTAGCCATGAAAGTCGATATCGTGGACCTTAACGCGGTTGACGCGCAACGACTTGTTACAGAATCCCTGATCGAATCAGGCTTTGCGGTAGTAAAAAACCATAAAATACCCGTCTCGGAACTGAATGCGCTTTACGAGGACTGGGACAATTTCTTTTGTAACAGTAATCCGGATCGGTACGTCACAGATGCAGAATCTCAGGCTGGATATTTCTCTCCTCTTTTTGCCGAAACCGCAAAGGGACACGAAGCACAGGACCTTAAAGAATACTTCCATTACTGGCCAGGTGGTGTATTGCCCGGGTCCGTTGAAAAACTGACCCTGCGTTATTATGACGCCATCTTTAACCTGGGCAAGGATGTGATGGCCTGGCTTCAGGCCAATTCACCAACAACCCTCTGGCAGTCTATCGACAAGCCTTTCGAAGAATATCTATCACGCAACCAGACCCTCTTACGCATCCTTAGATATCCGCCCATAACCGGCAATGAGCCGCCAGAGGCTATACGTGCTGGCGCTCACGAAGATATTAACCTCATCACCATGTTACCCGCCGCCAGCGAATCTGGCTTGCAGATCAAGCCAAAAGGCTTTGACAATTGGATACCCGTCGAGGCGCCACCCGGCTCAATTGTGATTAATATTGGGGACATGCTTCAGGAACTCACGGAGGGAGTAATACCATCGACGACTCACCGAGTCGTCAATCCAACAGGTGATACCGCCAACAAGGCTCGCCTGACCGCACCGGTATTTTGCCACCCTTACCCAGAGATGGTGCTGTCTGATAGATACACCGCAAAATCTTACCTTCACGAACGACTATCCGAAATCAATACAGAAACGCTTCGCCCTTCATGAGCGGCTCCCGGAAGGTGATTTTTGACACAGACCCAGGCATAGACGATGCCATGGCACTTCTTTACCTGCATGCCTGTGACGACCTGGAACTATTAGGTATTACTACTATTTTGGGTAACGCCAGCATTGAAAACTGCACCAATAACGCCCTGTTCCTTTGTGAACAGTTTGGCATCGCGGCGCCAGTCTACCGCGGAGCTGATATGGGTGTGACGGGAGAACAACCCGAAGATTATCCCGACTTTGTTCATGGCCTGAACGGCCTGGCAGATATACAAGTAACGGTTGCAGGAAAATCAGCAGAAGATCAGGACGCCTGTACCTTTTTACTCGAATCATCCAACGCCAACCCAGGCGAGATCACCATTATCGCTGTAGGCAGACTTACTAACATCGCGATGGCGCTAAACAAAGACCCCTCGTTTGCTAACCGCGTAAAAGAAATCATCTTCATGGGAGGCGCCGCAACATGTGAAGGAAACGTTACCGCCTGGGCAGAAGCCAATATAATTGGCGATCCTGAAGCAGCGTCCATGGTCTTTAATTCGAACATTCCTCTCGTCATGGTAGGACTTGATGTCACCCTGCAGACCCGAATGTCACAGCCCTTTGTGAATTCGTTAATGCCAGACCTGTCACCGCTGCGAAGCCTTTTGCTATCTATCAACAGTGTGTATGCGAGTTTCTACAAAACCAGTCAGAACTGGGACGAGTTTCCTGTCCACGATTCCTCAGCCATTGCCTACGCACACAATCCCAACCTGTTTGGCACCGAGCACGGCCGGCTCAGCTGTATCCTGGATGGAGCGCAACGCGGTAGGACGGTCTTCGTCCCAGGCACATCAGGGAATCATCAAGTCTGCTTATCGGTCGATTCAAGCTCGATGCTGGATGATTACTTTAGCCACGTCACTGCGGCTTACCGTTAAAGAACCATCGATAAAGCCGATAACGAAGCAACCTGCTGTCGGGTATGTCACGTTTTATCAGCGAAAGTTGACATTTGTCGATGGCGGGCTGACCAGCGTTCGATGGCAATAAACCTGTTGCTAATCTCTTTCCTGAGGAACAAGCTCTGCGGACAATTTGAGGTAAATCCAATGGGCAGAGAACAAAAAACCAATAAGGAAAGCAAAAAGACACCACTGCTGTCACGAAAAGAGAAAAAAGCGCAAAAGAAAGCGAAGAAAGAGAGCAAAGCAAAAATTGTCAGCGACCTATAGCGCCCAAACTGAATTTCAATTAGGAATGCAGCCGCGCCAGGCACTAGATACGATAGCAATTACTCCAACGTAACTTTGCTGTTACCCATGGCTGGCCCTGATCCTTTCCTGGATGTGTTCTCCCGCGGTTATCTCCGGATATCCGGGTTTCTCTCCGGGTTTCAAACAACTATCAAGCACCCTGACCGGCGTTTCAGTATCCGGATCAACGAATACAGCGATACTGTATCGATCAACATCACCTAATTTAGGTTGTACACGATGCGGGGTAGAGCGATATTTTCCATTGGTCCAGCGCTCCATCAGGTCTCCAGTATTGATTACAATAGCGTCGTTCTCGGGTGTAACCGGATGCCATGTACCCTCCCCGTCCTGCACCTCAAGACCACCGATATCGTTCTGGAACAACAAGGTAATCATGCCGTAGTCAGTGTGAGCGCCTGCGCCAAGCTGACCCTCTGCGACATCGTCAATGCCTGAAGATGGATAGTAGAGTAACCGTAGGCTGACATTTTCGCCCTGGTGATATTGCACAAAAAAATCCCGCTCCAATCCAAGCGCTTTTGAGAACACGCGTTGGATGCGATAGGCACCTTCGAGGCAGGCTTTATAAAAATTCGTAAGCTCGTCCCTGAATTCAGGCGCAGGCCAACGGGGGTCTTCTTTATCATGCCGCAGCAGATCGCGAAGGGTAAAGGTTTGCTTCAGGTCAGCGGGCTTACTAGGATCTAGACGCTCCAAGCCCAGCGACTGATAGCCAAAATTTTCTTCTGCGCTGGCGTAGGCAGAAGTTGATTTTTCTTCTTCGGAAAGGGAGAAGAACCACTTTGATAGAGCGAAGGTATGGTCAATCTGCACCGATGTGATTCCCAGGTTCATCACCTTCATGAATCCCGAACGAGTTAGTGCGTCAGATACCTGGCTTGCCAGATCGTCGAGCGCGGCATCGTCCTGCTCATCATAGGCTTTGAAATCTATTGTTGGTATAAATACAGGCATTCGTCGGCTCCTCTAGGGATTTGCTCTCTTCTCCAGCCAGCTGATCAATTTCGTTCTCTCATCATCTGTCATGCCAGTCAGATTACCCAGGGGCATATAGTCAGTCTGGACCGCCGTTAGCATCTGCGAAACTGATTGCTCGATCACATGCTGGTCATCCATCAGCATTCCCGCCGGAGGTGCATCAAAACCCGGTTGAGTCGGTGTTTGTGAATGGCAGACCGTGCAGTGAGTATTGATCAATGTAAACGCAGCACCATCAGCCACGCTCATCTCAAGAAAGACCTGTTCTTGTTCATAGCGTTCCACACCGAGCCAGCTGGCCAGCAGAACAAAACCAACAAAGGCTTTAATCAATATCGAGTAATCCACAACGCCCCGATGCCGCAGGTTAAAGAAGTGCCTGGCATAGGCTGTAATCGCAATGATCGAGAACAGGATTACCCAGTTATAGGTATGTCCATAAAGAAACGGATAGTGATTACTGATCATGCAGAACAGCACAGGCAACGTGAAATAGTTGTTATGTATTGAACGCTGTTTAGCGAACGCTGCAGATGCTGGGTCAGGGTCCTGCCCCGCCTGTATTGCTGCGACAAACTTCTTCTGGACAGGAATAATACCAAGGAAAACATTGCCCGCCATGACCGTACCCATCAGCGCCCCGACATGTAGAAACGAAGCACGATCTGAGAACAACTTTGTTGCCAGCCAGCACTGCAAACCAATAAACACTGCCAGCAATCCAGCAAACAACAATGTCTGATGGCGGAGCGGTGAGCGTACCAATGCTTCATAGACCAGCAGGCCTGCCAAGAGGTATCCAACACTCGCTGCAATCGCTACATTCGGGTCAGCGATCCATTTATCTGAGCCCACCAGGTAAGACTGAGACTGCAGGTAATACACGGCAACCATCATCAAGCTGCCGGTTATCCATGTCATGTAGGCTTCCCATTTTGACCAATGAAGAACCGAAGGCCAGTCTGGCGGCGCCAGGGCGTACTTATTGAAATTGTAGATGCCACCGCCATGGATAGACCACAGGTCTCCCTTGATACCCTGCGCCTTCTTGTTTTCATCAGGTTCTTCAAGGCTGTTATCAAGCCAGGCAAAATGCAGGGAAGCGCCGATCCAGGCTATCCCGGTGATCAAATGCAGCCATCGGACGATGACGCTAAACCAATCGACAAAATACGATTCCAAAACTACTCCCTTACTGTCTTGTTAGATTGCCTTCAACATAGGTTGCCACCACCGTTCTTTCATCACCGATCGTCATCATCACAAAGAGTTCATCTTCTATAGTTTCAGATAATCCTATCCTTCTGGAAGACAGATCAGTGGCATTCGGGTCAAGCATCAAAAAATCAGCCTCTTTACCCACCTCAAAATTACCAATGTATTTATCCAGATGCAGGCATTGCGCATTCCCAAGTGTAGACATGGCGAAAGCTTCCATTGAGCTTAATGAGTAACCGCGTATCTGGCAGACTTTATAGGCTTCCCCCATGGTTCGAAGCATCGACAGGCTTGTACCTGCGCCGACATCCGTCGCCAGACTGACGTCTATTTCATCCCGCTTGAGTTGCTCAAAATCAAGTAATCCACTGCCCAGAAACATGTTGGATGAAGGGCAGAAAGCCACTTTGCCACCCGCGTCAGCGAGCCTGCGCCGCTCCGACTCGGTCAGGTGAAGACAATGAGCGAAGACTGAACGCTCACCGACCAGTTCGTATTTTTCGTAGGCATTTAAGTAATCCGAAGTATCAGGATGGATCTGTGCCACCCAATCAATTTCATCACGGTTTTCAGAAAGATGTGTCTGCACCCAGGTGTCCTGGTACTTTTTATGAAGCTCACCCGCCAGTTGGAGCTGCTGTACGCTTGACGACCCAGCGAAACGTGGTGTGATGGCATATCCTAACCTGCCTGAGCCATGCCACTTGTTGATCAGTGTTTCACTGTCCGCAATTCCTCCAACAGCGGTATCGAGTATTTCCGGCAGGGCGTTTTGGTCCATCAGGACCTTGCCCGCAATCAACCGCATGCCTTTTTCGTCAGCAGCCTCAAATAATTGGTCCGTCGCCTGCAGGTGACTGGTTGCAAACACAAGAGCGGTAGTCGTACCAGCGTCAAGGAGGCTATCCAGAAAGGCCACCGCGGACGTTGCCGCATACGTTACATCCGCATAACGCGCTTCGGCCAAAAAGGTATATTTGTTCAGCCAGTCCAGTAACTGCTCACCGTATGAACCAATGATATCGAGCTGCGGCGAATGAACATGGGTATCTATGAATCCCGGTACAATGAGATAGTCTGGGTCGTGCTGGCAAACTTCCAAGTGAAGCCCCGCCTGCAAAAATCGTTGCGCAGGACCAATATCCTTGATCTTGCCGTCCTCAACCAGCAACACGCCGTCGACCAGGTATTCATACCTAAGCGGGTTGGTGGACGTCACATGTAGAATACGGGAGCGGTAGGCCTCATTACTCATCAATAGTCCTCTTCAATAGTTCTCTTCAACTTTCTTCTTCAATTTCTCTGAAGGCAGATCAGCTTCCACGGTATGTAGAGTAACCATAAGGGCTGAGAAGCAACGGCACATGATAGTGCTCACGGGTATCATCAACCCTGAACGAGATATGGACGTCCTCATAAAAAGTGCTTTCACCCTTTGAGGTGAACCAGGGCTCAACGTCAAATTCCAGCCGATACTTCCCGGCAGTCATATCGAATGCCTGCTCCCAGGATTCCACGCGACCATCAGTATCAGTCTGCCCGGTTGAGATCAGCTGATCTCCTGAGTACAAGCTGACCGCGATACCCGCAGCCGGTCTGCCCTTAACCAGGTCAAGAATATGGGTAGTAATGGGTACGCGATCACTCATTTAGTCATCCTCTAGTAATTTTGACAGGCGAAGATTCATGATCTCACCCTGCTCTTTTGCAGCGTTAGCCAGCTCTTCATCTGGACTATTGTTGATACGAGCTTCCAGCAGCGCTAGCATTTGTGATGCAGACTTACCTGTCGCACAGATTATAAAAATAAACCCAAACTTTTTTAGATACACCTGGTTTCGTTCATGTAGTGCCAGCAAGACAGTTTCGTCAGCATTGGTCACCTGCCCTTGCTCGACGCTGGCTGTGGATGCGTACTTATTACGTAACGCGTTCATGTCACCAATCTGTGGGTGACCGGAAAAGGCTTCCAGTATCTCTTCTTCGGTCGCCCTGAGCCACTCCGTTGCACAACACTCCAGCAGATTGCCCGCTGTCGAAAATGGCGCTGATACGGCCACCCGCTCTGCCCATGCAGAGCAATGGCAGCAACTCTGGAGTCGCACCCTAAGATCATCCGCCGTCAGGTTATTAATGGCATTGATATTCATGTCTGCGGAGGAAACGCCGCTCGGATTTCCTTCCAGGTCAGGTCGGGCTTAATCTGGCTCGCTTTCACCGGATCCAGCGACAGGATCTGTGCCGCAATAGAAACTGCGATCTCCATCGGCAGTTTTCCTTTCACGGTTGGCATTCCAATCGGGCAGTGACAACGTTTGCGGTCGTCGTCGCTCACGCCATCTTTCTCAAGCCGCGAATAGAAGCGCTTCGCCTTGGTGTCTGATCCAATCAAGCCGACATAGTCAATTTCAGTTTCAGTTAGAACCTTATGGGTTAATTGATAGTCGAGTGCATGATCATGAGTAATGATGATGCAACGGTGCAAATCGGTGAGCTCATTCACGTACGCAACCGGATCATCAACGCAGACCAGCCTCACATTCGCGGATACGGTACCCGGAAACTGCTCCTCACGGGAATCGATCCACTCAATTCGTGCATCGCATTGTGCCAATACCTGCATTAGTGCGCTTGCTACATGGCCAGCGCCAAAAAGAACCAACCGCATTGCTGTCACCGGAAAGGATTCAATGAGTACAGTCACACTGCCACCGCAACATTGATCCGCCTTGGTCGCTAGTGGGTAATGATCTATTTTCTGCGCGGGTACTCGGGATGCAAGCATCTCTCTAGCCGCCTCGATCACCTTGAACTCCAGCTGCCCACCGCCAATGGTGTCAAAAATCGTGGCGTGGGTAACCACCATCTTCGCTGACCCATCCCTGGGGGTCGAACCCGTGGTACTGATGACCGTGGCAACAGCAAACGGATCACCGGCATTGTGGCAATGAGTCACAGCCTGCTGCCAGTTCATACTCACTGCGGGGAATACTCTTTTGCAGCACTGATCGCGTAATAAAGCTCTTCCGGCGTGGCAGGGGCATTCATGAGCGGGTTTAACTTATAGTCAGAAAAGCTGGCAGCAGCATCGCGAAGCGCGCACCAGACCGACAACGCCAGCATCAAGGGTGGTTCACCAACCGCCTTGGACTGGTAGATCGTTTCCTCCCGGTTGGGTTCCTCATAAAGCTGCACGGAAAACTTTTCGGGTACGTCATATGCAGTGGGGATCTTGTAGTTGGCAGGGCTATTCGAGATCAGCCGGCCGGTATCATCCCAGAGCAGCTCTTCGGTCGTCAGCCATCCCATACCCTGAACAAACCCTCCCTCTATCTGCCCGATATCAATAGCCGGGTTAATAGAATTACCGACGTCATGGAGAATATCGACCCGCGACACCCGGTATTCCCCGGTAAGCCCATCGACAATAACCTCAGACAGTGCAACGCCATTGGCAAAGTAGAAGAACGGATACCCTTTGCCTGTTTCCTTGTCGAAATGAATCTTCGGCGTTTTGTAGAATCCGGTGGTGGACAACTGTATCCGGTTCATATATGCAGCTTTAATCACATCATCGAATGAACGAGCCTTTCCGCGCACCATCACCATATCGTTTTCAATCGTCACCTCGCTGCTTCGAGCACCCGAATCACTTGCAACGAACTCGATCAGACGTCGCTTCATTTTTCCAGCCGCATTCTGCGCGGCCATCCCGTTAAGGTCTGTGCCAGCGGATGCCGCAGTAGGTGATGTGTTGGGTACCTTGTCAGTCCGAGTTGAAGAGACCATCACCCGCTCATACGAAACACCCAGCGTACCAGCCACCACTTGTGCAATTTTGGTGTACAAACCCTGGCCCATTTCTGTGCCACCATGATTGATGTGGACGCTGCCGTCGGTGTAGATATGTAACAGCGCGCCAGCCTGGTTGAGGTGCGTCGAGGTAAAGGAAATACCGAACTTGACCGGTGTTAACGCCAAGCCTTTTCTTAAGTCGTCGTTTTCTTTGTTGAAAGCAGTGATGGCGTTTCTTCGGTCTCGATAATCAGCGTCATGGGCCAGCTTTTCCATCATGTCACGCAGCATATGCTGCTCAATTTTCTGACCGTATGGGGTTTCATCCCTGCCCGGCGCATAAAGATTGTCCAACCGTACATCCAGGGGGTCACGACCAACCTTCCTGGCAATGTCATCCATCATTGATTCAGCTGCGATCATGCCCTTCGGGCCACCGAATCCCCTGAAGGCCGTGTTTGAAACGGTATTCGTTTTGCAGCGATAACCATTGATTCGGGTTGCGGGGTAATAATAAGCGTTGTCAGCGTGGAACATCGCCCGGTCCACAATACCTTCCGACAGGTCTGCGGTGCAGCCACAAACACCAGCCAGATCCATCTGCACACCCGTAATGATCCCCTGGTCTGAAACGCCCGCTCGATATCGGTTCCAAAAATCATGCCGCTTCCCCGTTTGCACCATATCGTCCTGACGAGGCATGCGATATTTCACCGATCGGCGATTACGTATGGCGAACAGACTAGCGGTACACGCGAGTGCCGCAGCTTGGGATTCCTTACCGCCAAACCCGCCACCCATTCGCCGAGTCTCTGATTGCACCTGATGAATGTTGACACCCAGCACTGAGGCCACGAGCTTTTGTACTTCCGATGGATGCTGGGAAGAAGAGATAACGTGAACACCCCCATCTTCCGTCGGCAATGCCAGGCTTATTTGACCTTCCAAGTAAAAATGTTCCTGGCCGCGAACATGAAGTTGCGCTTCCACCACATGGGCTGCCGATTCAATCGCCTGGTCCACATCTCCCTTAACGAAACTTCGGGTCGGTAAAACAAAAGCATCGTTCGCCAAAGCCTGCTGCGGAGTCAGCACAGCTTCTAGTTCTTCATATTCAATTTTAGCCTGCAGGCAAGCTTTCTTAGCCAACTCAAGCGATGTCGCCGCCACGGCGAAAATGGGCTGGCCAATATAGACCACCTCTGCTGACGCCAGAAGCATGTCACCGGTGTACACCGGGCTGACGTCAGGGTCTCCTGGGACATCACTTACAGTAATGACATCGACCACACCTTCGGCCAGGTGAACTGCGTCAAGATTCAGCGATTTAATGCGGCCATGTGCAATGGTTGATTGGCCGGTGGCAACATGTAACAGGTCGACTGGCTCGAGAATATCATCGACATACTGAGCCCCGCCGGTGACATGCTTAATGGCGGATTCATGAGACAGCGAATCACCCATGCCGGATGCTACCGAATTTACGCCGGCACCCGCTTCGTTATTGGTTAACTTACGCATGGAGTTCCAGCTCCATAACGAGTGGCTTCGAAACACCCGAAAACTCATTGAGTGCCCGCGCAAGCATGGAGCGCGCCATGGCGGCTCTGTATTCCGCCGATGCCCGGACATCTGTCTGTGGGGACATCGACTCACCGATTGCTTCACTAACGTCCGCCAGCAGCCCTTCATTGACCGTTTTACCAACCAGTAAGTCTTCAATGCCTGGCAGACAAAGGGGTGTCGCCGCCATGCCACCGAACGCGATTCTCGCTGCTGTGACCTTCGAGCCATCACCTTGAAACAAAAACGCTCCCATCACAGAAGAAATATCGTCTTCTATGCGCTTGGAAGACTTATAGAAACGGGCAAAAAAATTGAGTGATTTTTTTGGAATCCTGATTGCAACAATATATTCATCGTCCTGCAAAACAGTCTGCCTATACCCTCTGTAAAATTCATTCATACTCACTCCCCGCTTCTGGCCCGAACTGGAGCAGAGTTCGAGTGTCGCATCCCAACAAATCAAAATCGGCGGCATATCCGCAATCGGCGACCCATTGGCCAGGTTCCCCCCGATTGTTCCGCAATTTCGAATCTGACGAGAGCCAAGTCGATGTAATAGCGACACAAGCGGTTGCGAGCGCGTTGCAAAAAAACTTTCCAACTCAGTGTAGGTAACCGAGGCGCCAATACTGTACGTATCCTGTGTTTCGGTGATCGACCTGAGTTCCGTCACCCGGGAAACATCAATCAGACGCTCAAAAGTCTGGTACCGTTGGGTGACCTCCAGCATCAGGTCTGTACCGCCTGCGATCAGTGATGCCTGCGGATACTGGACCATTGCCTCTCGAAGCGCTGATTCGTTTAATGGTTGCTGGACGTTCCCCGTTGACGGCGGTTTTGTGTCTTTGAAAAATACCGGATCCTGCAGCCTTGATTCATAATCCCGTCCCAGTGCATTCATACCTGCCTGCACAATGGGTCGATATCCAGTGCAGCGACACAGATTACCGGCAATACCCTGTTGCACTGTTTCTGTTTTCGCCGGGTCTCCATTTTCGAGCATAGCGGCAAGCGACATCACGAACCCAGGCGTGCAGAATCCACATTGCGAGCCATGACAGGCGACCATCTCATCCTGAACAGGGTGCAGTCCAGACGGATCAGCCAGTCCTTCTACTGTAACGACATGCATATCGGCTAACTGACCGATCGGCACAATGCAGGAATTGACGGTTTTAAACCGAACCTTTCCATCTTTGAGTTCACCAACCATCACCGTGCAGGCACCGCAGTCTCCAGAGGCGCAGCCTTCCTTGGTACCAGTCAATCCACTGGCACGTAGATATTGCAGGGCAGTTCTGTCGGCTGGTTCATTAACCTCAACAATTTGCTCGTTGATCACTAATTTCAAATCTTGACCATTTGGACAGGTTTTGTGGTAATTTAACGCAACCCGCCAATAATAGCACCCTCCATGTATCGATTATGGCCCCTAGAATGAACACCAAAGAGGCACAGAAGCCACGGGATAAGCATTTCACGACAATTCTTTTAGCCGCGCAGGAAGAATTTGCAACCCATGGACTAAAAGGTGCGCGCATGCAGGCGATCGCTGATCGAGCAGGACTACCCAAAGCGAACGTACATTACTACTTCAAAAATAAGGTGAGTCTATATCTGGCGGTGCTTGATAATATTATCGCCACCTGGGATGACTTCTTTAATGACGTCAGTGTCGCTGATGACCCCGCCATTGCGTTAGACACCTTCATTCGAGCAAAGGTACGCCTCTCTTTTGAAAACCCAACCGCATCCAGACTATTCGCGAACGAGATCCTTCAGGGTGCACCTTATCTCTCTGATTACATGCGCGAGGTCTTACGGCCATGGGTAAATAATCGGGCAAAGGTCGTTCACGAATGGATGAATGCAGGAAAGATGATTGCCACAGACCCCATACTCCTTATCTTCATGATCTGGGCTACCACACAGCACTATGCTGACTTCCAGGCACAGGTCCTCGGAATCCTGGGCCGGAAAGAATATGACGACGATTTAATCAGCCAGGTATCAGATTTTACCAGCCAGACGATCCTTCGCGGTTGCGGACTGGAACCACCGAACACCAACGCAACGGGCAATTAATGAAAACATGGATCAAAAACCCAGCCGCGACCTGGACCGGCAATCAAACTCCTGCCGCTAATGGCATTGTTGTCGAAGGCAGCGTCATTACAGAGCTGGTCAACGGCGAACCTGTATCAACCATTGATAAAATCTACGATGCGGGTAAATGTGTGCTTTTGCCGGGACTTGTGAATTGCCATCATCACTTTTACCAGACCCTGACCAGGGCGTTGCCTTCGGCTTTAAACAAAGAACTTTTTGACTGGCTGGCCAGCCTGTACCCCATCTGGGCCAACCTGGACGAAGAGGCTATCCGCGCCTCCACAACGACAGCTGTATGTGAACTTTTACTTTCAGGATGCACCACCACGACTGATCATCACTATGTTTTTTCAGACCAGACCAGAAACGGCATCGACATTCAGGCTGAAGTCACTGAACGACTCGGCATTCGCGCCATTCTCACCCGGGGTTCCATGAGCCTCGGAAAATCCCACGGAGGACTCCCGCCCGACGAGGTTGTACAGAATGCCGATGACATACTGAAGGATAGCGAACGCTTGATACACCGGTTCCATCAAACGAATGAAGGGGCAATGTTACAAATCGCACTGGCGCCCTGCTCGCCATTTTCCGTCACCACAGAGTTGATGAGAGACAGCGCAATACTTGCCCGGAAACAGGGTGTCCTGTTACACACTCACCTCGCCGAAACGATGGATGAGCATGATTTTTGTCTCGAGAAATTCGGCGTCAGGCCAGTAGACTATCTTGAACAGGTCGGCTGGCTGGCGAATGATGTCTGGCTGGCACATGGCATTCATTTTGACGGTCAGGAAATGACCCGACTAGGAAGCGCCGGCGTTGCTATTTCTCACTGCCCCTCCTCCAATATGATCCTGGCTTCGGGAATCAGCCCTGTGAAAGAGCTCATCAAGGCAGGATGTGCGGTAGGGATCGGGGTAGACGGCTCTGCATCCAATGATGCTTCGAATTTAATTCAGGAGATCAGGCAGGCTTTCCTGATCCAAAGATTGAAGTATGGCTCGGCAAACGTCAGCCACGAAGATGCTCTGCATTTGGGCACAACCGGCGGCGCGGCGTTATTCCATCGCCAGGACTTCGGTGAAATAGCAGTTGGGAAACAGGCGGATATCGCCTTATTCAACCTTGAAGAACTGAGGTTTAGCGAAGCAGGCGACCCAATCGCCGCGCTGGTGCTGTGTGGCGCGCACCGTGCAGAAGCTGTGATGGTGGCGGGCAAATGGCGCGTAAGAGAACACCAACTCATAGATATCGACCTAGTACAGGTAATGAACGACCAGAAAAAAGCAGCCTTAAAGCTTATCGGATAGCCATCTGTCGAGGTAGTTCGCTCTGGTACTGGTCCCAGTTCGCAACCAGCGCCTTAACGAAAGACCGTTCGCACTTCTTCTTTGGACGACATGAGGCCTCAAATTTCCAGGGTTGATAACAGGTTCTGGGTTCTGGGTGCTGATGGGACGAAGGTCTGACTTACTTTGTCTCTGTTGGCTACCAGGCATCGGTATAGTTTACACTCAAACGACCTAACTCGTTTCGAGCTTTCCTTGTACGAACTGTCCGCGCTCCTTCTTACGGTAGTCACTGCCACTGCACTTTGTTGTTCGGCACGATACCTGGGACCAAACATCTTGCCACCCCTGTTGGCAGGTTCCGTGGTGACCAGTATCTTCATTTCTGAAAAACTCGGCGATATTCATCTGCCGGGCCTAGGCATCATCTCGATTTCTGGTTCGATTCTCATTTACTCCAGCACTTTTCTGCTGACAGATGTCATGTCCGAACTTTACGGTAAAAAATTCGCCCATGCCGCCGTGGTTGGAACGGCCCTGTGTTATCCAATCGTACTGCTCGCCACGCAGTTCAGTATTCACTGGGAGCCGAGCCAGTTCTATACGAACCAGTTACCCTTCGAGTCCGTGATGAGTTTTGCCGGAAGAGTGACTGTGGCATCTCTATTGAGTTACATGGTGAGCCAGACTTTTGATGTTTGGGCTTTTCACCGCATCAAGGCCCGAACCGGTGAGGCTAAGCTGTGGTTAAGGAACAACGGATCAACCGTCGCCAGCCAGTTGCTGGATACTTCTATCTTCTATGGGATAGCCTTTTTTGGCATCATCCCTACAGCGCAGTTAATACAACTGATCCTTGCTACCTATATCCTTAAAATAGTCATCGCGCTGATCGATACACCGTTTGTATATTTTGTTATCAGGTTCGTCCGTCGCGGGCAACACGGCCCGCCCACGGCCCGCCGCCCATAATAGGGCCTTGACGAGTGTGCTTTCCCGCAGCGCATACCCCGAGCTGAGGACAGTTAATGGGACTAATTCTAAATTACTGATCGTTTAACCTTCCACACTGGCACGGTAGATGTCGAACTTCTGCCTTAACGTTTTTACCCGATCAGGCTCACGCTGAACCAGGTTATGAACCTCATAACGATCGTGTAACAAGTTGAACAGGTATTGCGGCTGACCGTCGGGGTCAAGAATCATTTTCCACCAGCCATCCCGTACAGCATATTCCATCCCATCCGGTGTCGGGATAGACCAGTAAAAAATGCTGCTTCGTTCCAGGGACGTGGCTTCGTCTTCATCAAGCAAACCGGTGATAGATTGCCCGTCTATCGCCCTACCCTCCGGAAGCACCAACTCAAGGTAATCAGCAATTGTCGGGAGAATATCGAGCGCGGTGGCCGGTGTGTCTACCAACACCCCGCTTGCCAACCTGCCGGGCCAGCGAAATATGCCCGGAACCCGAAGACCACCTTCAAACAAGTATCGCTTCCGGCCTCTGAAACCTCCCGTCTCACCCGCCATATTGAGTTCCCAGGCTTCCTGGGGGTCACTGGTCACCGGTCCATTATCGCTACTAAATATAACCAAAGTGTCATCCAGCCTGCCTGACTGGCGTAGTAATTCCAGCACTCGACCCATCTGGGCATCCATGTAGGAAATATTTGCATAGTATTCACCTTTGCCCCGGTTGGGCCTGTCCGCCCAGTCCATGTAATAACGCCAGGGATCTCCCCTCGATTCATCAGTTAGAAACTGGTCGTATTGAACAAGGTATTTTTTGGGCGAAGCAACCGGCGTGTGCACTTCACTGTAGGTCAGTAGTAGAAAAAATGGCTGATCATGAGCAGTGGACAACCACTGGATGGCTTCATCGGTGATTAGTTCCGCTGAAAACTTGTTCGTCTGGCCTACAGGCTCGTTATTTCGATACATATTGTCTGGATACAACTTCCCGCTCTTCGCCTTTTCAGCTTTTTCATTCTTGACCCAGGCCGCCAGGCCGTACTGATAGTCAAACCCAAAATCTCGAGGCTGTGGCATATCTTCCAGATGCAGTCCACCGTTCAGGTGCCATTTACCGATCACTGCAGTTCGATACCCCAGGGGTTTGACCAGTTGTGCGATCGTAAACTCGTCTCGAGCAAGAGAAACATCGGAATTATCGGGTATCCACGATTTCACGCCCGTTCGATACGGAGTCCTTCCTGTTAGCAGCCCTGCGCGTGATGGAGAACACAAAGCCGAGGGTGCGTAGAACTGGGTAAAGCGAACTCCCTCCTTTGCCAACTGATCGATATTCGGTGTTTTCACCAGTGGATGCCCATAGACAGCGGTATCGCCATAACCGAGGTCATCCACGTAGATAATCAGGATATTGGGGCTGGCAGAGAAGGCTGATGCGGTAAGCAGGAAATGAAGTACCGTGAAGGTAAATCGTGTGATCAACTAACTGCTCCTAGAATTTAAGTATTTCCACCCTGAGATCCTGCAAGTCCAGAACTCCGATCGCATTGTACCCGGCCATGTGACCGGCACACTCACCGGGATTAAACGTTAGCTGATCACCATGATACTCAATCGTCTGACGGTGGGTATGTCCGTGCAAGATGATGTCGTAGTCACCGGGATTCACCATCGAAAGCTCAAGCGGATCGTGAACCACAACCATTTTCTTCTCCAACCAGAGCAACGTCAGTGGCGGCTCGATAAACTCAAAGCCAAACTGGTTAACCGCACTCGTCAGCGAGTCCCGTTCACCAATATCGTTGTTGCCAAATACTCCCCATAGAGGCGCATTGAGCCTAGCAAATATTTCCAGGGTTTTCGCCTGCGTGATGTCGCCCGTGTGAATAACACGGTCAACCCCAGCTTCATTGAGCAACTCTACAATCTTATTACAGTTCTTAAGATTATTATGTGTATCACTAACCACACCGACTTTCATAAGATTCTCAATTCGTGCCCCGCCGCAGGCGCTTTACAGTTCTTAAGTTTATTATGTGTATCACTAACCACACCGACTTTCATAAGATTCTCAATTCGTGCCCCGCCGCAGGCGCTTTACAGTTCTTAAGTTTATTATGTGTATCACTAACCACACCGACTTTCATAAGATTCTCAATTCGTGCCCCGCCGCAGGCGCTTTACAGTTCTTAAGATTATTATGTGTATCACTAACCACACCGACTTTCATGAGATTCTCAATTCGTGCCCCGCCGCAGGCGCTTTACAGTTCTTAAGTTTATTATGTGTATCACTAACCACACCGACTTTCATAAGATTCTCAATTCATACCCCGCCGCAGGCGCTTTACAGTTCTTAAGATTAGTATGGGTATCGCTAACGACACCAACTTTCATGAAGCGATTATACCCCCGCTATAGCGACAGTAAAAAAAGAGCCGGGCATTGCCCGGCTCAATTGTTTCCGCCTGCGGTTATTTCTCAGGCGACTTTTTCCAGTATGTGAATACCACAGGCACTGCCCAGGCCGATCACATGAGTCATTCCAAACCGGGCGCCTTCTACCTGGCGCTTATCCGCTTCACCACGAAGGTGCGTGCTGACCTCATAGATATTCGCAATGCCGGTTGCACCAAGGGGGTGCCCTTTCGAGAGCAATCCTCCGGACACGTTCACCGGAATCCTGCCACCAAGCGCGACTTCACCTTCATCTATCATTCGGCCCGCTTCACCATCTTTACAAAGCCCCAGGTTCTCGTAATGAAGAATCTCAGCAGTCGCAAAGCAGTCATGCAACTCAACAAGACCAATATCCTTTGGACCGATACCCGCCATTTCATAGGCTTGTGCTGCCGCACGCCGGGTCACTGCATTGACATCAGGCATCACCAGATCACGATCGGAATAAGGGTCGCTGGTCAGAATAGAAGCCTTAACCCTGACGGCACGAGCCATACCTAACTCTTTAGCTTTCTTTTCCGAAACCAGCACTGCTGCTGCAGCACCATCCACATTGACCGAACACATCAATTTGGTATTTGGGTACGAAATCATTTCCGCGTTCATGACTGTTTCAAGCGGCGTTTCTATCTGGTACATCGCCTTTGGGTTTAGAGTCGAATGATGATGGTTCTTCACTGACACTTTAGCGAATTGCTCAAAGGTCGTTCCATAGTTGCGCGAATGTTCCATGCCCGCCTCGGCAAACACCGCAGGCATTGTGCCTGAACCCAGCAGACCTTCCTTTGGGATACCTGCGGCACCACCACCGCCCCCGAGTAATCCTTTGCCCATTTGCTCAACGCCGACGGCCAGAACAACGTCGTTGACGCCGGCCTTGATAGACATCCACGCTTCCCGGAATGCTGTCGCACCAGTTGCACAGGCATTTGCGCAGTTCACAACACCAATACCTGTCTGACCAATTTCCTGGAGGATTCGCTGCCCTACCATTGCACTAGCCTGCCCCAGATTACCGCAATACAATGCCTGCATGTCCTGGATGGTTAATCCTGCGTCGTCCAGTGCCATTAATGCAGCAGTCGCACCCAACTGCGGAACTGTTTTATCGGGAAACCGACCAAACTTGATCATGTCGATACCCATTACATATACATCACTCATAAGTCTCTCCTCGATTAATTGTTGCGCTCAAGCTGCTGGTTGGAAAAAATAGCTAATGTAGCTGTTGCCGTCTTTGTCCTTTCGCCCAAGGGCGTCATCGAACACGACATCAACTGGCATATCGAACTGGATCTTAGCTGGAACCGGTTCAACATTGATCAGATTGCCCTTAACTGTACCGCCACCATCAAGATCAACAATCGCGGATATGTAGGGAACTTCAATGCCTGGGAAGCTTCGATGAACAATACTGTAGACATACAGCTTGCCTTTATTGGACAGCCGGGTCGGTTTTAACTGGTCCCGAGCGCCGCAACTTGAGCAGTTGTTTCTTTCGCCAAGAAAAATTGCTCCACATCCACATTTTTGACCTTCCAGGTACGGGTCATTTGTACCGGCACCTTTCAGCCAGGGTACAACTGGCAGCGGCCCCTCGTCCTTCGCTTGTTCAGACATTCTTTACCTCAATGATAAATTGCAGAGGGATCAAGGGTAAACCTGAAGACCCTTCTGTTTCAAGGAATTAGCCCAATAGACCCCGTTATTTAGAGCGGACGGAGGGAATTAGAGCATT
>Ga0206678_10000128_pt1 | contig 44093 bp, 44 predicted proteins | sample M180m12015metaG_FD_155453 | JGI IMG/M metagenome (GOLD analysis project Ga0206678, IMG submission 155453) | Ammonia-oxidizing marine archaeal communities from Monterey Bay, California, United States - M1 80m 12015 | ecosystem: Environmental > Aquatic > Marine > Intertidal zone | place: USA... | reverse complement strand
GCGGTGGAACCTGCCGCGGTGGAACCTGCCGCGGTGGAACCTGCCGCGGTGGAACCTGCCGCGGTGGAACCTGCCGCGGTGGAACCTGCAGCAGACGAGCCTGAAAAAGCCGAGTAGGCGAGTTCAGTAACAATATTCAACCAGTGGCCAACCTTCCGTTGGCCGGATCAAAGTTAAGCGTAGTGAGGATCTAGCGATGACTGCTGTTTCAGCATTAATGGTAAAAGAGCTCAGAGAACGAACAGGCCTGGGCATGATGGATTGTAAGAAAGCCCTGGTGGATTCAGATGGGGACATGGAGGTAGCAATCGAAAACCTTCGTAAGTCCAGTGGCATGAAAGCCGCAAAAAAAGCCGGACGAATAGCATCTGACGGGTTACTCAGTATTAAGGTTGATGGTGGAACTGGCGTTATCGTCGAAGTCAATTGTGAAACAGACTTCGCCGCAAGGGATGACAACTTCGTTGCCTTTGTGAAGACTGTTACTGACAAGGTCTTTGAGTCAAGAGAAATCAATATCGAGGCTCTGGGTCTTGAAACTGAGCGGGAAAACCTCGTGCAGAAAATTGGAGAAAACATCTCCATCAGGCGCGCTCAGCTATTCAAAGATGAAGGGACTGTGGTTGAATACCTCCATACCAACGGCAGGATCGGTGTCATGCTTTCCATGGAAGGCGGTAGTGAAGGCCTTGGGAAAGACGTTGCGATGCACATTGCTGCGATGAACCCAACGGTTGTAAGCTCAGAGGATGCTCCGGCAGATCTCGTGGCGAAAGAGCGGGAAATTTATACGGCCCAGGCCCAGGATTCGGGGAAACCACCCGAAATCGTTGAAAAAATGATCGACGGTCGTATCAGGAAGTACCTAGCGGAAATCAGCCTTCTGGAACAAGCCTTTGTCAAGGATGGTGACACCAAGATTGGTGCCCTGCTTAAAAAGGAAGGTGCTGCAGTTAATCGCTTTGTAAGATACGAAGTTGGTGAAGGCATCGAGAAAGAGGAAGAAGATTTTGCTGCTGAAGTACAAAGGCAGTTAGGTAACTAGTCCCGTTTAGAAAAGCCCAGGAAAGCCAATGCCTCAAAGCAAAGCCACGCCGAAGTACAAGCGGATACTGCTTAAGTTATCCGGAGAAGCATTGGGTGATGGCAGCGTTGGAATAGACCCGAAAATACTGGACAGGACCGCGCTTGAAATTGGTCAACTGGTTGGGATTGGGGTTCAGGTCGGTCTTGTAATCGGTGGTGGAAACTTGTTTCGTGGCGCGGCGCTTCATGCGGCTGGCCTTGATCGAGTCACCGGCGATCATATGGGAATGCTCGCGACGGTGATGAATGCACTGGCAATGCGCGATGCATTGGAGCGAGCCAATATCCATACAGTAGTGATGTCTTCCATTCCCATGAGTGGTGTTGTTGAGCACTATGATCGACGTCGAGCGATTCGTCATCTCGAAGAGAGCAACGTTGTGATTTTCTCTGCGGGTACCGGTAATCCGTTTTTTACGACTGACTCAGCAGCTTGCCTGCGGGGCATCGAAGTGGATGCAGACATTGTGCTGAAAGCAACCAAGGTCGATGGGGTCTATTCTTCTGACCCTGTTCTCGACAAGACAGCAACCCGATATAATTATTTAACTTACGATGAAGTGCTTGAAAAGCAACTCGGGGTGATGGACCTGACCGCTATTTGCCTGGCACGTGATCATGATATGCCACTGCGGGTTTTTGCGAGGGAGCAGACCGGTGCGCTTTTAAATGTTGTTGTCGGTGCGAATGAAGGGACATTGATTGCTAACAACTTTTAGCTAAAGCGACCGCATAGCTGAATGTGTCGGATGGAAAAGGAATAAATATGATCGAGGACATTAAGCAAGATGCTGAAGAGCGCATGGACAAGTCGCTTCTGTCACTTGATGCAGCGTTTGCGAGAATCCGGACCGGCCGGGCACACCCAAGCCTGCTGGATGGGATCTCTGTAAATTATTACGGTTCTGATACGCCACTGAATCAACTGGCTAATATTACCGTTGAAGATGCGCGAACCCTGATCGTTTCGCCCTGGGAAAAGCCCATTATCCCTGAGGTTGAAAGAGCTATTCTCAAATCAAACCTTGGGTTAAACCCGAGTACGTCATCGGATAAAATCAGGCTACCGATGCCGCCGTTAACGGAAGAAAATCGACGTGACCTGACTAAAGTCGCAAAAGCTGAAGCTGAACACGCGCGGGTCGCGATACGAAATATCCGAAGGGACGCAAATAGTGATCTGAAGGATTACCTGAAGGAAAAGGAAATCACCGAGGATGAGCTGCGTCGAGGCGAAGATCTGATACAGAAGCTCACCGATGCTAAAGTCAAACAAATCGACTCAGCGCTGGACGGAAAAGAAGCTGATTTGATGGAATTCTAGCGGGGTCCGATGCTACGCCAGCGCATCATTACTGCCATTATTCTCGCGCCAATCGTATTGGCGTGTGTTTTCCTGCTACCCCACTTTGAATTTTCCCTGTTCGTGGGCGCTGTTCTGGGAGTCGCCGCCTGGGAATGGGCCAACTTAGCCAATTTGTCCAAGCTGAACAGATACCTCTATGCGCTGATGGTTGCTATCGCCATGTTGGCCGCATACTTTGCCCCGGTTACTCCTGTGTTGTTGTTCAGTAGTCTTTGGTGGGTGATGGCGTTTGTGCTGGTGGTTAATTACCCGAAGCTGGATGAACTCTGGGGTAGTTCAGCAGTCGTAATGATTATTGGTGTTGTTACCCTGGTTCCTGGGTTCTTAGCGTTAATTGAACTTAAGCGTCACGCGGAAAGCAACTACCTGATCTGCCTGCTGTTTTTCTTGATATGGGGCGCAGATATTGGCGCTTATTTCAGTGGCCGGGCGTTTGGTAAAAGAAAATTGGCCCCTCGGGTTAGCCCTGGGAAATCCTGGGCAGGGTTCTATGGAGGCGTCGTGACTTCATTTGTCATTGCAGTGTTGATGTCGCTGTATCTAGGTCGTCCTCAACTGGCAACCGTGGATGGGGTTATTTTTCTCGCCGCCTGCATGTTTATTGCCGTGGTTTCTGTGTTGGGTGATCTGACCATCAGCATGTTCAAGCGGCATGGGGATATCAAGGATTCCAGCAACTTGCTGCCAGGACATGGCGGGTTTCTTGATAGAATTGACAGCCTGCTGTCTGCGAGTCCGGTGTTTGCGTTGTATCTTGGCATTGCGGTGTGGGCAGGTAACTCATGAGACAGACAATTGAGCTCGGACGCAATACAATAGGGCGCCACGCAACGCCAGATAACAGGACACCCGCGCTAGAGCGCTCTTGATGACGATGATCGATTTTCTGCAAACAGTCCTAGCTCTGCTCGTTACCATTTCGATACTGGTGACTATTCATGAGTTTGGCCATTATTGGGTTGCCCGCCTCTGTAACGTGCACGTCATTCGATTTAGCGTTGGTTTTGGCAAATCAATTTATGTGAAAAAGGGTCGTCAGCCGGTATACGAAGAACAGCCCACCTATGACAAAGAGGGTAATCTTGTACCGGAGCGTACCCGCAGCAATGAGCCCCTGGCGCCGACCGAGTTTACTATTGCGGCCATTCCGCTTGGCGGATACGTCAAATTCCTGGATGAAAGGGAAGGCTATGTTCCGGATGATCAGATACATCTGGTCTTAAACCGAAAAACCGTATGGCAACGCATCGCTATTGTCTCGGCAGGTCCTATTGCGAATTTTCTGCTGGCGATTGCCGCTTACTGGATGTTGTTTGCGTCCGGCGTTACAGGTGTCATACCTGTATTAGGTGAGCTTGACCCAGAAAGTGCTGCCGCGAGGGCCGGGCTGAAACAAGGTCATGAGATTGTCGCAGTTGATGGCAAGGCTGCAAAAACCTGGAGTGAGGTTAACCTGGGGCTGTTTGATCGTCTTGGGGAAACAGGCGAGATCGTGCTCACGGTTGTTGAACCCGGTTCGTACGACGCGCAATCGAACTACAATGTGCCGGTCACACAATGGTTATCGAACAGTGACTCGCCGGTTCCAGCCCGTGATCTTGGGCTGGTTGTGCAATTGCCCGAGTTTCCAGCTGTGATAGGCGGCCTCAATGACGATGGGCGAGCAACCGCGGGTGGAGTTGAGGTCGGTGATGAATTTCTTAGCGTCGATGGTGTGTCAGTGATGGATTGGCCGCATCTGGTTAACGTTATTCAGGCGAGCCCTGAACAAACGCTAAAGATTATTGTCCTGCGGGCTGGTCAGACCATGAAGATCGATCTTACTCCCAAGGGTATCGAGCGAGACGGGAGTATCCTTGGTTTTATTGGTGCGTCACCTCAGCCGGTGAGCTTCCCGCCAGAGATGCTACGTGAAACGCGATATCCTATTTATTCAGCATGGATGCCAGCAGCAGTGAAAACCTGGGAGGTAACACTATTTACCCTCGCGTCGATAAAGAAGATGATTGTTGGTGCTATCTCGCCAAAGAATCTGAGTGGTCCAATTACGATCGCGCAGGTAGCCAGTGCTACGGCTGAAAATGGATTCGAGAGTTTCGTGGGGTTCATTGCATTGCTTAGTATTTCGTTAGGTGTGATTAACCTTTTACCGATACCGATACTAGATGGTGGCCACTTGGTTTATTATTTTATTGAATTGATAGCCGGGCGACCGGTTCCGGAAAGAGTTCAGGCGTGGGGGTTCCAGATGGGAACGTTCCTGATCATGGGTATCATGATGCTGGCTTTTTATAACGACCTTACACGATTGTAGAGACATATTTGTGGTAAAGCTCAAAGATTCCCTGGGAAAGTATGCCCGCTCACTTATCCTTTTAGTCACGTTGTTTTATTGCACGTTGTCTTTTGGTTTCGTCATATCGGATATACGTGTTGAAGGTCTGCAGCGAGTCTCTGCAGGTACAGTGTTTGGTGCAGTGCCCTATAGCGTGGGTGACAATGTTGGTGCTGAAGAGATCAGGATAATTGCACGTTCCCTGTTCCAAACAGAAACGTTTGATGACGTTCAGATAGGCCGTGATGGCAATGTGCTTGTTATTGTCGTTAAGGAACGGCCCACCATTGATTCCATTGAGTTTGACGGTAATAAGGCGATCAAGACGGAAGCCTTGATTGAAGGCCTCCAGGGTTCGGGATTATCGGAAGGTCAAATTTTCAAGAAAGTCACTTTGGATCAAATTGCATCGGACCTGGAAAGGCAATATGTGTCCCAGGGTCGATATGATGCAAATATTGAGACCACTATCGAGAATCTACCTCGAAACAGGGTGGCCATTAAGGTCGACGTTTTTGAAGGAAATGTTTCAGGTATTCGCCACATCAACATCGTTGGGAATACTGTTTTCGATGATGAGACCCTGATTGAACTGCTTGAACTGAAGCTTCCCGGGTGGTTGTCGTTTTATACAAAAGACGACCAGTATTCACGTGAGAAGCTGCAAAGTGATATCGAGGTGCTGGAATCTCATTACCTCGACCGTGGTTACCTGAATTTCAGGGTCGACTCGACCCAGGTTTCGATCGCGCCGAATATGGAAGATGTCTACATCACCGTTAATGTTATCGAGGGTGATCAGTTTACAATCTCGGCTGTAGAGGTGGCAGGTGAACTTCGCGATATTCCGGAAGAGAATATCCGCGCGATGCTGCTTACTCGCGAAGGGCAAACCTTTTCAAGACAATACATGACGTTTAGTGAAGAGAGAATTGAAACGGCGCTGGGTAACGCAGGTTACACCTTTGCGAGTGCAACCGGTGAGCCAGCGGCTAATGATGATGGCGAAACGGTCACCGTGAAGTATTTTATTGATGCCGGGAAAAGAGCCTATGTCCGAAGGTTAAGTTTTCAGGGCAACACGGTGACTCAGGATCACGTTCTAAGGCGCGAGATGCGCCAGATGGAAGGCGGTTGGGCTTCCACTGCAATGATTGAAGGTTCAAAGATACGTCTCCAGCGGCTCGGTTTTTTCAAGGACGTGAGCGTCGAGACACCTGCGGTGCCAGGTACAGATGACCAGATTGATGTGAACTATACGGTCGAGGAACAACCTTCCGGTTCGATTTCTGCGACCTTAGGCTATGCGCAGCGTATGGGATTGATTCTGGGGTTGGGTTACCAGGAATCGAATGTATTCGGTACAGGTAACAGTATCAATATTGGAGTCAATCGAAGTGATTACCAGCAGGCACTTAACGTATCTTTCTTTGACCCTTACTACACGGTAGATGGCGTTAGCCGAGGCTACGCAATGTTTTTCCGGAAGAGTGATTATGAAGAACGGAATATTGCCAGCTTCTCTACAGATTCCTATGGTGTAAACGTCAGCTTTGGCTACCCCATCTCGGAGATATCTCGTATCGGCCTTACAGTTGGTATTGAACGAACGGAAATCAAGGAAGGGGTTATTCCAGCGCAGGAAATATCTGAATTCCTGGAAAAGGAAGGTAATGAGTTTGACCTGGTTTCGCTGACTGCGTCTTACAGTATGTCGGCGCTTAATCGTGGGCTGTTACCCACTGCTGGTCGATCGCAGTCCGTGTCATTTGAAATGACGGTCCCGGGAAGCGAGCTCGAATATTACAGGTTGAATTACACCGGCCAGGTTTTCTACCCATTATTCAACCCGTTTGTGTTGAGGCTCAGGGCCAATCTGGGTTATGGCGAAGCTTATGGGGGCACCGAAAACTTTCCATTTTATAAGCACTTTTTTGGTGGTGGTATGGGATCTGTGCGGGGTTATGAGAGTAACTCCCTTGGGCCAAGGTCCACACCGTCTCCGCAGGACCAATTCAATGATCCCGACCCGATTGGGGGTAATGTATTGGTGGAGTTGACCGCAGAAGTATTGTTTCCATTGCCGTTTATAGAAGACCAGAGCCAGATGAAGTCAGTGCTATTCTTCGATGCAGGTAACGTTTTCAATACAAACTGCCCGGACGTCAGTGTTTACTGCCTGGACCTGGATAAGGGCGAACTCCGGTACAGTGCGGGCATTGCTGTGACCTGGATTACGGGCTTTGCGCCCATTAGCTTTGCCCTGGCATTCCCGCTCAATGATAAGCAGGGTGACGAGTCCGAGTCATTTCAGTTTGAATTGGGTAAAACTTTTTAGAAGATCTGCGGTCTTAGTATCTGCCCTTTGTAAATCGAGCCTTTACGGGATAAAAGACGTTGAATCGGATGGGTGAATGTGTAAACATCCGCTTCCGTCGGGTTCCGACGTATACCAAATAAGTTAATGAAGTTCCCCTGAGGAGGATATTGTGCGAGTAAATCAAAGCATTTTGGCTATTCTGGCCACATCTGTCCTGGCGATGGCCTCATCATCTGCCATTGCGGAAGCTAAAATCGGCGTCGCTGACCCTCAGAGAGCGATTCTGCAGTCAGAGATAGGAAAACAGGGTGTTCAACAGATCAATGGTCAGTTCTCAGAGCAGGACGACATTCTGAAAGAGATGCAGACGGATATCACTACGCTTCTCGAAAAGCTCAAAAAAGACACTGAGCTTATGAGCGATCAGGAATTCCAGAACCTTCTTCAGGAGATTTCGGTTAAGCGAAATCAAATGTCGCAACTGCTTCAAGAGCTACAGCGAGTCAAGTTGGAGCAATCTGATCGATTGATCCAGTCCCTTACCCCCCGGTATCAGGAAGCCATTGAAGCGTTGGTGCTTAGCGACAAGTATGACCTGGTCTTGCCACGGCAGAGTGTTCATTATCGTCATGAACTGTACGATGTGACTGCTAAAATTACCGAAAAAATGAACGCTCTGGAAAAGTAACAGTTGTTACTCGGTGAAACTGATTGATATAGCAGAGCAGTTTCAGCTTGAAAGCCTTGGCAATACCGATGTCGAAATAACAGGTATTGCGGGGCTTGAAGGTGCATCAGAGCACCAGCTTTCCTTCCTTTTTAGTCCAAACTACGGTGACTTGCTAGCAGACAGTCAGGCTGGTGCGGTTGTTCTGCGTCCTGAAGATGCAGCGCTGACTGACAAGCCACGATTGCTATCTGCGAATCCTCGGATGGCCTGGGCACGCATTGCGTCATTATTTGACCCCACGCCACTTGCGATGCCGGTTATAGCCCCCAGCGCAGTGATCAGCGATACCGCTTCTATAGGTCAGGGTGTCGCAATTGGTGCCGGTGCTGTGATCAGGTCAGGTGCAAGGATAGAAGATGGTGCCCATATTGGTGCTGGCTGCTACATCGGTGAAAGCGCAAAGATTGGCAAAGACTCCCGGATTAAGCCTAACGTCGTTGTATACCATGATGTCCAGGTCGGGGAGAGCTGCATAGTCCATGCGAACGCCGTCCTTGGCGCAGATGGATTCGGTTTTGAGTTCGACGCTGACACTGGAGACTACATAAAGATACCGCAGGTGTTCTCGGTGATTGTGGGTGACAATGTCGAGATAGGTGCTGGTACCACGATTGATCGTGGAGCATTGAACCACACGACGATCGGCAGCGGGTGTAAGCTGGATAATCAGGTGCAGGTGGGTCACGGCACTTCAATTGATCACCACACTGTTATATCAGGATGTACAGCAATAGCAGGCAGCACCAGGATAGGCAGCTATTGTCTAATTGGTGGCGCTGTTGGAATCGTTGATAATATAGAAATTGTTGATCATGTCGAGATTACTGCGATGACACTGGTCAGTCAGTCGATCCTCGAGCCGGGACGCTACTCATCGGGAACTGGTTTGATGCCAGGTTATGAATGGAAGCGAAGTGTTGTCGGTTTCAGGAAGCTGGATAACATTCTCAAGCGTATAAAACGCCTGGAATTGGATCAGTAGTATCCACCATAAGAGACTCATCATGGACATCATGGACATCATGGACATCATGGAAATACAGAAATATCTACCTCATCGATATCCATTTTTGCTGGTGGATCGTGTTGTTGAGTTCGAGGAAAACAAAAAAATAGTTTGCATAAAGAACGTGACGATCAATGAACCACAGTTTACTGGCCATTTCCCCAATGCGCCGGTGTTTCCAGGGGTCATGATTGTAGAGGCGCTAGCCCAGGCATCAGGTATCCTCGCGTTCAAGAGTCGAAACCGAACACTGGATGATGGTTACGTTTACTATCTCGCGGGAACCGACAAGACCAAATTCAAACGATCCGTTGTTCCGGGAGATCAGATCAGACTGGAAGTTGAAATCCTCAACCTTCGTAAGCATTGGATGAAAGCAACGGGGAAAGCTTATGTCGATGGCCAGCTTGTCTGTTCGTCCTTACTAACCTGCGCTGAACAACAGGTGGGCTGAGCATGACCTCGATGCCGGGGCGTTCCTTGACGATTGCAATGGTCGCTGGGGAAATCTCAGGCGACAACCTTGGTGCCGCTCTGGTAAAGGAAATCACCAAGGCTTCACCCGATGTGACATTCGTCGGGGTCGGTGGTCCAGCGATGATCAAGGAAGGCTTCTCCACAGAAATTGATATTGAAACCCTGTCTGTTAATGGTTTTATCGACCCGCTACTCCGTTTACCTAGCCTTATTCGACTGCTGCTTCATTTACGCGACCGTATCGTTGCGTGTGAGGCAGATTGTTTCGTGGGAATTGATTCGAATTTTTTTAATCTTTTGCTGGCTGGAATGTTGCACAAGCGTGGTATTAAAACAGTCCACTATGTGTCGCCGACCGTCTGGGCATGGCGTCAGCGTAGAATTAAGAAAATAGCTCGTCATGTTGACTTGATGATGACACTTTATCCGTTTGAAACGGCTGTGTACGAAGCCAACAATATTCCCGTTGTATTTGTGGGTCATCCCAAGGCAGACGAGATTTCGCCTGATGAAGGCAGGCTTAACCAGGTGCCGATAAGAGAGCAGTTGGGGATTGCCCAGGATGAAGTTGTTCTCGCCATACTGCCCGGAAGCCGCGCACGGGAAGTTGACCTGTCAGGCCGGGATTTTCTGGCAACAGCCTTGTTGCTCGGAGATGCCATTACTCGTTTTGTGATACCTGCGGCGAACCGAAAACGATATGAGCAGCTGCAGCTAATGCTCGCAGAATTTCCAGAGCTCGATGGCAAGGTAACACTTCTGGTGGGTCAATCAAGACAGGCGATGACTGCCTCTAATGTCGTGCTGGTTAACTCTGGGACCGCGACCCTGGAGGCTATGCTTCTGCGGAAACCCATGGTGATGTCTTATCGGGTCGGCAAAATAACTTACGGTATTGTATCCAGGCTTGTGACGACTGAGTGGTTCGCGCTGCCTAATATTTTGGCGGGTCGCAGCATTGTGCCGGAGTTTATACAGGACGCTGCTGTTCCATCCGTGATGGCTGGTGCAGTCAGACGATTGCTGGATGAAAAAGAAGCAAGCGATGTCATAACAACTTTTGATGAAATTCATCGGTTGCTGAAGAAAAGCGTTGATCCTGGTACAGAGGCTGCTAAAGCCGTTCTTGGTTTGTGTGAGAGCTGAATGTATAGAAGAGAATATTTTGCAGGTGTCGATGAAGTGGGGCGTGGACCACTCGCCGGCGCTGTCTACGCGGCAGCGGTGGTGCTTGATCCATTTATTCGCCTCGATGGCCTAAGGGATTCCAAACTGTTATCAGAAAAGCGTCGCAATGAGCTTGACCTGGTCATTCGCGAGAAGGCGCTGGCTTTTTGTGTAGCGAGTGCAGACGTGAGTGAGATAGACGAGATCAATATATTGCAGGCGAGTATGTTGGCGATGGAACGTGCAGTTTCCGGGCTCAACGTCCCGGTAGATTTCGTGATTGTCGACGGTAATCGGATACCGGATCTGCCCTGCGAAGCAGAATGGTTGATAAAAGGCGATTCGAAAAGTGACGCCATTAAAGCTGCTTCAATCATCGCCAAGGTTGCCCGAGACAATGAAATGAAGCGCCTTGATCGAATCTATCCAGAGTATGGGCTTGCTCAGCACAAAGGTTACCCAACCCGGGCGCACCTTGAATCCCTAAAGCGACATGGCCCATCACCGATTCATCGCCTCTCTTTTGCGCCCTGCCGAGAGGTGGCTGAGCAGGAACAGGTGAAATAAACTCGTATCAGTAAACACAGAAGACTAAGCTCGGGAAAACGCGCTGTAAAAGGAGTCAACATGTCACTACAAGATGAACTAATACTCGAACAAATCCAGGTGGGCCCAATGGAAAATTTCGCCTATCTCATTGGTTCCAGGGCGACCCGTGAAGTCGTGGTGATCGACCCGGCCTGGGATATCCAGGGACTGCTGGACCTGATTAACGAGCGTGACTATAAACTTACCGGTGCGCTGGTCACCCATTACCATCCGGATCATTGCGGTGGGAGTTTTGGGCAGAACACCGTGGACGGGGTTGCTGAACTACTGGAGCTGAATCCAGTGAAGGTCTATGCCCATAAGCTGGAAGCGGATGGCGTTAAAAAAGTTACAGGTATCACTGACTCCGAGATAGTGAAAGTTGATTCAGGAGATAAGCTCGATGTCGGTGATGTAGAGGTCGAGTTTTTGCATACCCCCGGGCACACGCCTGGTTCCCAATGTTTCAGGATCAAACAGACGCTGGTGTCAGGCGACACGCTCTTTATCGATGGATGTGGCCGGGTAGACCTGCCAGGGTCAAACTCTGAGGATATGTATCACAGCATCCAAAAACTGGCTTCATTGCCTGATGATACGATTTTGCTACCGGGCCACAATTATTCGGCTGTCCCGCATGCCACGATGGGAGACACAAAACAGCACAACACTTATATGCGGATCAATGACCTGGAAACCTGGAAGACGATGATGGGCGGTTGATTTCGCTCTATAATCGCCCTGGAGTCGGTAAAAACTGGAAATATACAGACCTACATGAACTCGATAAACGGGAGTGTATGCACCTCATGGAGAAGGGAAGAGTGACAATGTTATGAAGACCCTAGAGAACTTCGCTTGTTATGACCAATTCAAAAAAAAGATCCAAGGAGTGCGTGCCACCAGGAAAGAGTTTGAAGACGGACAGCAATACCAGGCATTAACTAACCAGAGGGATGGGCGGGAATATAAGAAATTGAAATGGACGGCGCTTCATACATCCAAGTGTATTCAGGAAGCAGTTTTCCTGTTGAAGGAAGAAGAGCCTTCGCTGAGTAAAGAGCAGCTTAAAAAAATATTGCAGGCCGAAAGTGTAAGCATTTGGTTTCCATATGGCGTTCGCAAAGTAGAAAAGGCGTTATCCGTTAATGGTTCCGCGTTTCATCAAGGTGGTTGGGATCGATTGGCAAGGGGTGAGCCTCGTTTTTTGGGTGATAGCTCGACCTAGCCAGCCAATTATAGGGCCGCCGTATCCCTGAATAGCAACCGTTTTAAAAAAGTAAGTGCCGTTCGACGTGGATTGCCGCTAGTTGCCCTGGGAGCTGTTTCAAATATTTCATTGCCTTCGAGAAAGAAAACACGCTTTTCAGCGAAAAACCGACGTCACGTCGGCCTTCAACTTCCGGCAAGTTCATCATCGACCAGAGGAAAAATTTCAACGCTCCCGCCCGTATCGAACCTGGCAGCTTTGCAGAGCTAAGTCTCGCCCCCATCACTATTGATGACCCAGGGTGGAAAATTAGAAAGCAGCTGATCCGGGTGTTCTTGGGAACGGAATCGTGTCCCGTATGTTTTCCATACCGGTGGCGTAAGTCAGCAAGCGTTCAAACCCCAGGCCAAAGCCTGCATGAGGTACGGTGCCATAGCGGCGCAGGTCGCGGTACCACCAGAGTTCCTCGATCATGACTTCGTCTTGCATACGGGCATCTAGTACATCCAGGCGTTCTTCACGCTGGCTGCCACCAATAATTTCACCAATGCCAGGTGCCAGCACGTCCATGGCAGCAACGGTTTTCTCATCGTCATTCAGGCGCATGTAAAACGCTTTGATTTCTGCAGGGTAGTTCATCAGTATCACAGGCCTGCCGACATGTTTTTCCGTGAGGTATCTTTCGTGTTCCGACTGCAGATCGAGGCCCCAGCCCACAGGAAACTCGAATTTCTCCCCGCTGTTCTTAAGGATATCGATGGCCTCCGAGTATTCCATGCGCTCGAATTTATTGTCGATGATGGATCTCATTCTATCGATGACTGTTTTGTCGATACGCTGTTGGAAAAATGCCATGTCGTCTTCCCGTTCTTCCAGTACGCGGCTCAATACGCTAGTAAGGAGGTCTTCAGCAAGGTCGGCGTTGTCATTCAGGTCAGCGAAGGCGATTTCAGGTTCAACCATCCAAAACTCAGCCAGATGGCGGGAGGTGTGAGAATTCTCAGCGCGGAAGGTCGGCCCGAAGGTATAGACCCTGGACATAGCCAGACAATAAGCTTCAACGTTTAATTGGCCGGACACCGTTAGAAAAGATTCAGCACCAAAAAAGTCCTTACCGAAATCCACTTTCCCGTCGGCGACGGGCAGGTTCATCATATCCAGGGTGCTGACCCGGAACAGCTCGCCGGCACCTTCACAGTCGCTGGCTGTGATCAGGGGAGTATTGATCCAGTGGAAATCCCGTTCAAAAAAGTAGTTGTGAATCGCATTGGCCAGGGTTGTCCTGACGCGCGTGATTGCACTAAAGGTGTTTGTTCTTGGCCTCAGGTGCGCAACCGTACGAAGGTATTCGAACGTGTGTCGCTTCTTCGCGATTGGGTAGGACTCAGGGTCGTCGACCCATCCCAGCACCTTGACCTCAGTTGCCTGTATTTCGAACTGTTGCCCCTTGCCCTCAGACTCAACCAGTTGTCCCATCACCCGTACTGCGCAGCCGGTGGTGATTTGTAAGACCTCCTCGCGATAGTTGGGGAGAGTATCGGGTACGACCGCCTGGATAGGGTCAAAACTGCTGCCATCATGAACGGCAATAAAGCTGATGCCAGCCTTGGAATCCCGTTTACTGCGCACCCAACCTTCAACCGTCACAGTTTCATCGACGGCTATCTTGCCTTTCAAAAGGCGTTCAACTGCAATTGAATTCATCTAAATTTTGGCCTGATATTTTTGCGAAGATCAAGCTGTAGATGATACCAATTCCGGGGACAGCTAGGGAGTGCTGGTGACTTATTCTCGAGGCAGTGGAAAAAGGAGTGTTATATTTCCTCCTCGTAAATAAAATTTGTGAGGCAAGTGTCATGTCAAATGAATGGCTAGAGCCAGTTGCCGGTTTTGAGCTTAACCGGGAAGAATCGATCGTCACAAAGGAATACCAGGCTGAAAAGCTGGCTTCCCAGGGGCTGGATCCCTCGTTGTTTGGTCATCATGTTGACCCATCGTTCTATATAGGTATCGGTATCAGGGTTGGGATTGCGAGTGGTATTTCAGCGGAGGGGAACGTCAATATGCTAAGCAGGATTGTCCAGCATCGACCCGTGGTACTGGGTGAGGCGTTGATATCGAAAGGCAGGATTGTCTCTGTTGAAGATGTCCCAAGGGGGTGGCGTATCTCAACCGATGTGTGGTTTGAGGGTAGCGACGGCGAAAGGGCCATTTCTGTGCCTCGGGTTTCGTTAAAACCGGACCCGTCGAAAGCTGGGCGTCGAGGCGCGGGGGAGAGGCCCGCTCCTGTGGTTGAAGATACCGGCATGTTGAAGGTAGTCAGTGAGCACCGCTTAACACCGCAAGGCACGAAGGGTTACAGCAGCGAAGGCAACGCGATTCACTACGAGATGGAAGCAGCAAACCTGGCAGGTTTCAGGGCGCCCATTATCGGAGGCGGGCAAGGTGTACACTTTCTGATGGCCGCTATCTGGGAACGTGGCCTTGAACAGGTGGATCTTGATATTTATTTTCGTCGGCCGGTTTTTTGGGATGACACCATTGCCGTGGGAGTCAGTAGTGACATGAGTGCAGTAGCTTCACTTCGGGAGGGTAAGGTGCTGACAGAAATGAAGGTAAACAACAGGCGCGAGCTTTGACCACACGAACAGCGAAACAGGCGATTGAGTAATTCCTGCGCAATCGGGGTGAAGCCACCTGGGCGCACTGGGTTGCGAAGACACCGGCTGGCGACATAGCGAACTGTGGCTTGTACGAAGCCCGGGATGGGCTGATGACCTGCTACAGGGATTACCTGAACGCGCCCCGGGGGTTGGGTTATTGCTGGCGTCCTATTGCAGCCTCAAGCGTGGTAATCACATGAGGAACCGGGTCCTCGATGTGGGCGAGTTCGTTCCAGATTTGCGGGAATAGTACGCCGACGCCGTCTCTGGCGATGAACGGTTCTATGTTGAATGGCATGTCATCAATCAGATAGGCATTGGGATGTGCGAGCCTGTCTTTGTGGCGGGTAAAGATAAAGTCCGTAAAATTCGACCCAAAGCGGTCGAGCAGCCATTCGAGTTTACCGGATACGCAACCGGGTGCGCCGGTTGGTGCGGTCAGAAAAACCACGTGACCGAGTCGGCCCAATTCCTCGTATAGGTGATCGAACCACGAGTAAGCTATAAGGCCGGACCAGAATTCGGACGCCTGCATATTACTGTGGGTGAAGAACTCCGTGGCGGTTTTGTCCATCAATGGTTCAGGGTAGAGTGATCCGGGATGTTCGTTCCGCCACCCTTTCAACATCTGGTCGGCATCGTAGCCCTGGGTTTTCATCGCTGCACCGATGAAATCGACACAGACCCCGTCCATATCCAGGTAGATCTCGGGAGGAACACTCATGCTAATAGAACCTTCGAAAAGTTACTTGTCGTAGTCTGCCCGGAAAGCTGCCCAACGATCAAATGCGTCGCTGATACCCTGGGCTCTCGCCTGAGTGCCCTCGCTGAATTCCGGATGAGAGAGAATCCAAAATTCATTTTCCTGAACGGCATGCAGCACCATATCCCCGATTAACGAGGGCTCAAGCATCCCATCCAGGCTTTGCTGCATGTTGGCGATTTCTTCTTCCGTTCTGAATTCATCTTTTGAAAGATCAAACACTGACGCAGCAGCACCGCCAAGTTGTGGTGGCCGGTTTCGTTCTGAGGTGTAAATACCCGTTGCGACAAACCCAGGGCACAATACTGAGACACCCACGCCGAAGTGCGCAAGATCGCCTGCGATGGCCTCTGACATTCCCACGACGGCGAACTTGGAAGTGTTGTAGATACTCAATCCCTGCATGCCAATAAGCCCGGCCATCGAAGCAGTGTTGACGAAGTGGCCACCTTCGCCGTGTGAAATCAAGCGATTCGAAAATACCTGCATTCCGTTGATTACGCCGTCAAGGTTAACACCCATGACCCAATCCCAGTCTTTGTAAGTATGATCCTTGACGTTTCCGCTAACGGCGACGCCGGCGTTGTTGCAGACAACATGAACCTTCTCAAATGCAGCTTCGGTTTCTTTGGCAGCTTCTTCAAGCGCATCGCGGTCTGTTACGTCAACCTTTATGGTGATGACATTGGCATTAGACTCGGAAAATTCTTCTCGAGCGGCCGCCAGCGCATCATCCTGGACGTCGGCGATCGCGACTTTCATGCCAGCGCCGGTGAATGATCGTGCCATGGCTAAACCAAGACCGCTGGCACCACCTGTAATGAAGGCCACTTTCCCGGCGACATCTTTCATGCGACTTCCCCCCATGGAGTATTGGAATGTTGAGCAGATAGCATGATACGTTAGTCGGCGAGGGAGAAATAGATGATTATCAAGTGTGATTACCGCATAGCCAGTGTGACCGATGGCTATGGTCTATTGCTGAGAAACAAGCATTTAAATGATGCGGAGCACCGGTACTCAGGCAACAGCGTGTTGTTTATCCACGGGGCTACCTATGGGTCTACGTCAACTTTCGACTATGAGATTGAAGGCGAGTCGTGGATGGACAAAATGGCGGGAGAGGGATTCGATGTCTGGTGCCTGGACCTCCTGGGGTATGGCGAGTCGGACCGGCCCGAGGAAATGTTGGTCGCGCCTGGCCTGAATGACCCGATTGTCGATACTGCTCATGCCATAGCAGAGGTAGACCGAGCGGTGGATTTTATTTTGAAAGACAGGGCTGTTCATCAGCTCAGCCTGATTGGTTACAGTTGGGGAAGTGCCATATGCGGACGGTACGCTGGGCAGTTTGAAAGAAAAGTAAGTCGCCTGGTGTTGAGTGGTGCGCTCTGGGTCGAGAAGGGCGCAACGCCGCGGACAATTAGTGCAGATATTGGAGCGTATCGAACGGTGGATGCTGCGTCCATGGCGAAACGCTGGGCGATAGGATTATCCGAGGATGAATTTGATGCCATAGTGCCCCCGGCACGAGTTTCCAGATGGTGTTCAGATACCGTGCTTGTCGATCCGATTGGAGACAAGTCCGGATTGCTGCGTGCGCCAACAGGAGTGCTCAAGGATTTCATGAATTACTCCCGTACAGGGGAGCCCTGGTATAAGCCGATGGCAATCCTGGCGCCGACGCAGATAGTGGTCGGTGAACTCGATAGGGAAACGACCCCTGAACAGGCAAGAAAGATTTTTGAGCAGCTTGGCAATGCCCATGAAAAAAGAATGACTGTTATTGGCGGGGGAACGCACTCGCTGCTACTGGAGGAACACAGGGATGCATTGCACAGCGTTGTGTCAGGCTTCCTCGCATGATTGAGCAGTCCGCCTGACCTGTCAGGCTACCTGCTGTGTTGACCTTTCTAACCAATCAAGGTCATCAGCTTCAAGTGTTGGCGCCAGCTTGGTGTGAACTTCTTCGTGGTAATCGTTCAGCCAGTCAATTTCTGCCTGGCTCATGATAGAAGTATCAACCAGTCTGGTATCGAATGGTGCGAAGGTGATTGTTTCGAATGCGAGCCAATCGTCTTCCCGAGCGATAACAATGACCAGGTTTTCACACCTGATGCCGAAGCAATCTTCCTGGTAGTAACCCGGTTCGTTTGAGACAACCATGCCGGGTAACAGTTCCTGTTGGGGTCCCGATTTGGTGATCCTCTGGGGTCCTTCATGTACGCTCAGGAACGCGCCAACACCGTGTCCCGTGCCGTGGTCGTAGTCCAGCCCTTCCTGCCAGAGAAACTGCCTGGCAAGGACATCAAGCTGAACACCCGATGTACCTCTTGGGAATACCGCACGAGCGAGCGCGATGTGACCTTTCAGGACAAGGGTGTACATTTTCCTGTGCTCAGCTGTGGGTTCCCCAATGATCACAGTACGAGTGATATCGGTGGTGCCGTCCGAATACTGTCCACCGGAGTCCACGAGATAGAGGTTGTTCATCTCCAGCATGGCCGGTGTGCCATTCATATGATTGTAATGACAAAGCGCACCATTTTTACCGGCGGCTGAGATTGTGTCGAAGGACAGGTCGTGAATGTCGGTGAGTTCGCGCCTGAATGATTCGAGTTTGTCTGCAAGTTCAGCCTCGTTGTAAAGCGTTCCTGATGTCACCTCTCTGTCAATCCATGCGAGATAGCGGCTCACGGCGGAACCGTCGCGTACATGGCAGTTCCGAATTCCACCCAGTTCTGTCTCGTTCTTCTGGGCCTTGGGTATGAGTACAGGATCCGTGGCGGCGATCAATCCTGCGCCGGCATTCTGGCATCTGAGTTGGCACCAGGCGTTTGCCATCGTCGGGTCCGCCATCACCCGTTTCCCCTGGCTACCGAGGTCATGAAGGGCTTGCTCCAGTTGGTCTTCTTCCTTAACGGTGACGCCTTTTCCAACGTGAGCGGCGAAATCGTTGGGTAGTTTGCGTGGGTCTGTGTAGATAACCATATCGCCTGTCCTGTCCAGTGTTGCAAATGCAAGCAGTACTGGCAGTCTTGGTACGTCTCCTCCCCGGATATTGAGTAGCCAGGCGATGGAATCGAGTTGCGAAATCAAAGCGATGTCGGCTCCGGCTTTTTGTATCTCGGCGCTGATCATCTGTCTTTTCTTTTCGCTGTTAACACCTGTGTACTCTTCACCAAGCAACATCGCTAATTTGTGATCTGGAACGGGCCGATCTTCCCAGTGCAGATCGATCGGATTATGATCCAGTTCAATCAATTCAATGTTTTTCGTGGTGAGTGCCTTTCCGGTGGCCTGGTACCACGAAAGCGTATGCATGCGAGAATCGATCCCAATCCTGGTGTTTTCCCCCAACGTTTCGCACAGCCAGCTCGTGGGTGGTTCCTCAATAAGATGATGGAACTCGAATGACGCCTCAGGAACCTGTTGTCTGACCTGTATTGTATAGCGGCCATCCACAAACATCGCCGCTCGCGTTTTCAGTACAACGGCGACACCAGCAGATCCGGAAAAACCACTGAGCCACTGGAGTCGTTCGTTTTGTGGCGGTACGTATTCGCCCAGGTATTCATCCGCGTGGGGAATGATGAATGCGTCCAGGTTTGATTTCGCCATTTCCTGGCGCACTAGCGCAAGGCGTTGTTGAATGAATTCGCTCATAGTTAGTCAGCCAGGTTTTAGTTTCGGTATTATATCGTGTTGACGGGTTCGTTACCCGGTTCGGTATTGGGGAGTTTTCGCCTGGTCTCTTGAGCAGAACGCAACCTCACGAGTGCCAGTTCACGAAAACACGCAATCAGGCTTTTACTGAAAATTCCCCGATTCAGGTGGTGTGACGATGATAATTCGTATTGCTGACCTGAGCTCTATCCCACAGATGGGTGCTTCAGTATTGGATCACCCGCCGCTTCCCGCTTGCCTTATTCAGGGGTTTTTCAAACCTGACCCCAGATAAAAGAAATAAGCGTTGTACTTTGACTATTTTTAATTATGATTTTATCAGGACATTTAATTTACCTATTTCTTGAGGAGGGGAACCAAGTGCAAAAAAACAAAAGACACTTCACGGTTAACGATTTAGGTAATTTATTCTATGGCCAAAAGAAACAGAGCACGCTCAGCATCTAATCGACAAAAACAAGAAGGGAGAAAAACCAGGCAATCCAACAGGCAATCCTCAACCAACTTCGGTAGCGCAGATATCTATACTTTGCACCCGACCAATTCTCATCTTGAAACAGCCTACACCCCTACCAGTATGCGGGAGCCTCTCGAAGCCCGCACCAAGTCCCAAAAAAGATATATGTGCGCAATCAAAAGTCATTGCCTGACCTTCGGTATTGGTCCGGCAGGGACCGGCAAAAGCTATTGCGCAACTGCTATGGCGGCGGAAGCCTTGGCGAATGGACGAATTGAAAGAATCATTCTTACCAGACCGGCTGTCGAGGCGGGCGAGCAACTGGGTCATCTTCCCGGGGACCTGGAGGAAAAGTTCAGCGTTTACATCGATCCGTTCCGCGACATTCTGAATGAACGGCTTGGCAAAGGGACAGTAGAATACAACCTGCGGCATGGTCGCATTGTCGCGGCGCCTTTAGCTTTCATGAGGGGCAAGACTTTCGGGGGTGATACTTTCGTCATACTTGATGAGGCTCAAAACACATCGATTGCCCAAATGAAGATGTTCCTGACCCGTATTGGTGAGGATTGTAAAGTCGTGGTGAACGGCGATGTGAAGCAGAGCGATATTCGCGGAAGTAACGGACTGGCGGATGCCGTTGGACGGCTCAGGGGGCTTCCAGCTATCTACATTCATGAGTTTGAACGTGATGATATTGTTCGTAGCGGCCTGGTACGGGCAGTAATCGACCGTTATGAGGTAGACGAATAGATCGGCGGCTCACTGGTTCAATTCGTCATCAGCATTAACCGCAGTGGCACTATTAACCACAGTGGTTCTGGGTTTTTCTTTTGGCGCGTTGAGCTGGCCAAGTTTTCTTTTCACACGGGCTGATTCAGGGTTTATTGCAAGCGCGGCTTCCAGAGCGGCAAGAGCATCATCCCGGCGCTTTAATCGAATGAGGGCTAATGATCTGTTGTAGTGGACAATATCAAGCGGGACATTCGCCAGCTCCAGCGCTCTGCCATAGTCCGCAAGTGCTGTGACGTATTCGTGGATCTGGTGATATACGTTGCCTCGATTGACATAGATCTTGCCCATTCCTGGCGCTAGCAAAGCGGCTTTGTTATGGTCCTTCATGGCTCTATCTAGTTGACCGTTTGCTGCATATATAATTCCGCGGTTGGTATGAGTAGCCGCAAGGTCCCGGAGGAGCAGGTTGTCCTTGCTGATTGCGTCGGTACAAAACTTGAGTCCGTGTGTAGAAAATGGCGTATTACTTTCCTGATAACAACGCGTCGCATTGTCGGACCCAAAGGTGGTTTTGTTTTGTGCGTATGCGAGTTGACTACTCGATACAATAATAAGGTAGATGATCCATCTCATGGTGTTTGGCTATCCTCCATTTCATAGATCGATTCGAGTGTGAATGCGAATTTCATTGGTGATAAGGAAAGGTAGTGGGTAGAAGCACAGGCAAGTTGCTTTAACCCAGTTGCTGTTGGCTCATCAATCGCGAGCTTTAAAACAAACACTTCTAAAATAACCTCACTGGATCCCAGTCACCGCAAAATGACTGGGTGTTTGACCAAATTGTGTGTGCTTCCTGAGTCAGGTCATGTGTCTTTACCAGCCTGATCTGGTCATCACAGAATTCGAATGCGGTAATGTGTTCGGCTTCAAAATCGATGACCGAGAAACCAGGCCAATGTTCGCCTTTGAGCGTTCCTGCGTTAATGAGGGTTAGCGTCTCAAAATGAATCAGGGTTCGAAAGTGCATATGACCATTAATGAGATACTGAAATTCCCCTTCGAGGATTATGTTGTCCAGCAGGTGGCTGCGTTCGATGGCCATCCGCTCTGTTCCAGGCCAGACCTTTCCCAGATCATCATCCGCCACGCCATGACATAGCAATAACTTCCCTATAATGGTATCCAGCATCACCTGATTTGGCAGCGAAGCCAGGTATGAGAGTGATTCTTTCGACAGCTCAGCCACGCTATGTGCGTCCTTGATATGTCTAGCTTTATCTTCAAGTATCCATCGGTCATGGTTACCTCGTACGGTGAATACTGCCGCGTTATCGAGTAGTTTGATGCTTTCGTTTGGGCAACCAATGCCATCAACAATGTCCCCGGTACAGACTATTGCATCTGTATCCAGACCTTGCAGGTGTGCCAGAGCCGCTTCCAGTCGATGATGCTCCGAGTGAACATCGCCAATGACGCCGAGCTTCTTAATTTTGCCTGCAGCGCTCATGTTTTCCCCGAGCGAACAAGCGAATCAACCATTTTCAGTCGTTCAAGAATGCTGGTTGCTTCCAGTATTGATTGCATGGTCTCGGCGTCGAAACGCACGAGCTGAAAAACTTTAAAGGAAAAGTCGGTTGGCGAAAGACCGAGCCACTCGTCGCTGTTGAACTCGCTAAGTTTGGCTGGATTATGTTTGCCAATCAGTTTGACGATAGAATCGGTGATGGACTTCTGGTATTTCATTAGCTCGTCATCGGAGCCAGGCTGGCATACGTCCTCAAGCTCACTACAGGCAATGATCCTGTAGGGTAGCGTCTGGACTTCATGGACAAGTTGCAGGCGCTTGCTCATCGAGATGTGAATGTAGATCCTGCCGTCAGCCGTCGTATCAATGATTGCGCATATTCCTGCTGAAAACACCTCATAGGGTTGGTAGGTGGCCTGATTGTTGTTGAGTGCATCCTGCATGCTCTGTCCATCTTTGGCAGGGCGGATTTCTTTTTTTGTATGGCAGACCGCGATCAAGCGGTCCTGCTCCACAGCATCCGTCACCATCTGGCGGTATCTGGGCTCGAAAACGTGCAAGGGGACAATGGTGCCAGGAAACGCAACCATGCCGGGGATTGGAAATAGTGCGACTTCGACCAACGATTTAGCCATAAGAGATTGTACGCATATATACGCCGGGAACAAAAGTCTGGATCAGTTAGGTGTCCCTTGGGCTTGCAGGCGGCGATACCTGCGAGCGACGCGTCAGCGAATTTAGAATAGTAGGCAGGTTCCGGGATGATCACCAAAAACCGGTCCAGGCCCGCTGCTGCGTGTCCGGCCGCTAGAATTTATAGGCTGTATCGAGGACCAGTCTCTTGTAGTCTTCTTCTACGCCAACATCCATGTTTCTTTGATTGTCGAAGAAAGTGAAGCCTATTTTCCACTGCTTGTTTATTGCCCAGGCTCCTTTAAACAGGTGCCCTTTGCCATCGGTTCCGCCTCCAGCAAAGTCTGAATCGGTGACCAGCCCCAGGACCGCGTCTGCTTCTATGTTTTGATAGATATAGCTAAGCTCCCAGGTTTTGGGTGCACTGGCTCCACCCAGCTTCAAGCCTGCCGCCCAGGCGGTATCAAGGTCACTCGCATCCTGGTTCTGGACGAGGTCAGCGAATAAAGCCAACGGTGTCTCGCCAATAGTTGTGCTTAATTGAGCGAACAGTTCCAGCTCTTCGTAGCTATTATTGTATGTGCATCCAGTGAGCGCGTCAGAATCGATGCAGGAAAAGGTGTTACCGAAGAATTCATCGGAGTCACCAATGAAGACTTCCCGATTTTTTGTATCGATCTCAAAGTAACCGACGCCTGCGACCAACTGACTGTCACCAACTGAACCTTTGAAACCTGTCTGGAAACCATAGGCGGTCTTATTGTCATTATTTTTGCTATCACTCTCAAGAAAGTTGGCGGCGGTGTTTAGAAAGTAGTTGCCTCGTTCAAAAGTGAATCCGAAACCTTCAGGACGATAGTCTCCATCCCAGAGCAACCCATGACCCGCAGGTCTGTAGAAAATATTTTTCATTTTGCCGCCAATGACATTGAAGCCTGGCTTTGCCTGCCACTTAAAGTAGGCAAGGTCGAGATTGATATCCTTGGTGGTGCCGCCGCCACCTAAAGTCTGGTTTGTAGATACGGCGTCATCACCACCCGATGCCAGCCCGATACCTACCTCAACGTTGTCTGCCGGTTTGGCGGTCACTGCAAGGCGGGCCCGAATCCGGTTGCGTTCCCGGGTATCACTTCGCTCCGCATCAATATTTTCATACCGATACCGGAAGTCGCCCTTGATCTTGACACTTTCTGTCCTGCCGGCAGGCTTACCGGTTGTTGCGAGCTTCTCAACAGTTAAGGCACTGGAAACGACAGATTCCTTCAACGCTTTGTTTTCTGCCTCCAATGCTTCGACCCGGTTTATCAAAGACATTAGCTCGGTTTTGAGGTCAGAAAAATCCTCGTCTGACACCGAAGCTTGCCCGACCTGGGCACAGGTCACTATTAGAAGCAGTGCTATATGGCGGATCATGGTTTGGTTCCTCGGAATAGATAGCTAGTTGTATATTCAGTAACGCTCGGAGACGTTAACGGGCTTTTGTTAAGTTTTTGTTAAGAAGGTGTTAAACGAGCCGTTAAATCAGTGTTTATGTTTGGCTGGTCTCCTGAAGCATCGATTTCAGGTGATTAGGCACTTATTTTAGGGGGATTACCGGGGAAAGAGTGGGTAATTTAAACCTGTCTTCAACAAATCTTAACCCTGTGTGTCTTTAAAGCGCTCCAATTCCGGCTGGGGTTGCAAGAAGAGTAAATATTAAGCTGCCTTACTTTGTGTATTCGTTGTCTATGGCTGATCACCGTAGAACGAGACGACGCCTCCAGTAACGGTTGTCCCTAATATGATGGCCCAACATTAATCCTTTAACATCTTTGCGGTGTTAAGCGCGCTGCTTCCAGCGTGGGGGAAAAAGTCTTCCGGGCTATCGATGCCACGCTGTGCAACGAGAGACTGCTTGATGGCTATTGCGGCACCTGCTGGGTAACCCGCAATAGTCGCTGCGATTTCATTGCAGCGTTCAACAACGCTATCGTCGCTCACACACTCGCTGATGAGCCCTAGCCGGAGCAACTCTGGCCCCTTAACCCGATCACCGAGGAAGGCCAGGCGTGCTGCCTGGAATTCGGTTGTTTTAATCTTCAGCCATGCCGCATTCATTGGGATGCCAACGCCCTGTTGAATTTCACCGATCTGAAGAAAAGCGGTTTCACCGGCAACGATGAGATCACAGGCAAAAGCCAGAGACGCGCCTGCGTTGATGGCAAATTTTTCCAGAGCGGCAATGACCGGCTTCTTACAGTGGTAAAGGGCCATGTGCATTGATCTTACATCCCCGACATCTTTACCCGTCCAGGGTGGTGGGGGGTCTGCCTGCAGAGCCTTGAGGTCGATACCGGAACAGAAGTATCCTCCTTCTCCCCGGAGGACGATGGCGGAGATATTGTCGTCTTCGTTCGATTGTTCGATGTGGTCGCGGATTTCGCCGGCCAAAGGTGGAATCAATGAATTACGCCGATCAGGCCGTTCGATGATTATCTCGGCCCAGCCCTCATGAATATCCAGTCTTGAAAATTCAGGCATTGTCGCTACCCCCTTGTCTGTTCTTGACCACCATAACCTTAATGGCAGAGTTTATCTTGCCATCATCACAGTTTTAGCGGGATGGCTCCCGTTCCTGCCTGCACGTTTTTCCTCGTTCAGGTTCGAGCAGTTACTTTCACCATGCGGATTGGTTGATATGCCGGGGAGCCCTGATGGTCATTAATCAGGAATGAAAAAACGCTCGAAGGTCGTCCACCAGAAGCTGTGGTTCTTCCGCCGCGCCAAAGTGACCTCCGCTCGGCATCAATGTATAACGCGCCAGGTTGGAATTGTTTTCCAATACGGCGCGCGGCAGATGTACAACATCTTCTGGAAACACAGCGAAAGCGCAAGGAGCTTCCAGTGCCGGTGAACGATTGTGTGCCATTGGCCAGGGTTTACTGAAATGTTCGTGGTACAACCGCAGGGATGAGGTGATGGCGCCGGTGCACCAGTAAAGGGCTGCGGTTGTGCACAGGTGTTCTCTCGAGAAGCTTGATTCAATATCTCCGTCACAATCACTCCAGTTCCGCCTTCGCTCCCAGATCCACGCGGCAGTGCCAACGGGCGAATCCATCAATCCATAAGCCAACGTCTGGGGGTCCAGCCTATGAACGGTGACGTGGCTGGTGATTAGTGGTCCAGCTTCAGTGTTGCGTTTCAGCATCCATGCTTCAGACGCATCGTAATCTTCTGGTCCCAGGGTCGAACGATCAACACCGGGAATGAGTGTAAGACTCATGTGGGCACCCAGCAGTTTGTCAGCGTACTCATGTGCAAGGTGGGCGGTGACCAGAGCACCCCAGTCACCGCCATGGGCGGCAAACGTTGTGTGACCGAGCTCTTCGGTCATCAGCTTCACCCAGAGGTTCGCGATTCGTGATACATCAACACCGGATTGAGTGAGGGGCGTCGAAAAACCAAAACCGGGCAGGGATGGCACGTAAACATTGAATGCGTCTTCTGCCTTGCCACCGAATGACTCGGGATCAGAAAGGGGACCGATCACATCCTTGAAGTCCCAGAAGGTCCAGGGCCAGCCGTGGGTCAATATGATTGGCGGTGCATCGGGGTGCTTGGCGGGTGCATGTAGGTAATGTAGTTTGATACCATCGACGGTCGCTTCATAGTGCTTCCAGCGATTCATTTCGACTTCCTGTTTGTTCCAGTCCCATTCTTCTACCCAGTACTCGACCATTTCCTTCAACCAGGATTGAGGTACGCCATACTGCCAGTCATCGCGGCCAATCACCGGGGGCCAACGAGTCTGTTTTAGCCTGGAATTCAGCTCATTCAAAGAGGCTTCCGACAAGGTTGCACTGGTTTGTTTTTGCATTCTTTACTCCCGTTTGGCGTCAGGTTAATTCAAATGTTGGTTCAGGAAAACAGCCCTGTGTTATCTTGGTGAAATCGAATAAAAGGATTGAAGGATGCAGGCACTGAAAGGAAAAGTGGCAGTAGTGACCGGCGCCAGCAAAGGTATCGGTAAGGGAGTTGCGGAAGGTCTTGGTGAAGCTGGCTGCACGGTTTATCTCACAGGTAGAAGTACCAGTAGTGACTCACCGCCAGGGCCGCTCACGGTTGAGGCAACCGCCGCTTCGGTTGAAGCATACGGTGGTACGGCGATTCCTGTAGTTCTGGATCATCATAATGATGAAGAAGTGCGCGCCCTGTTTGGGCGGGTTGAGAAGGAACAGGGAAAGCTCGATATCCTGGTTAACAACGTTTACCAGATCCCTAGCCCACCGGCGATGGATAAAGGATTTTGGGAGCACCCCATTTCGGTCTGGGACGACCAGTGCGGCGTAGGTCTGCGAGGATATTATGTCGCCTCTGTCCTGGGCGCGCCGATGATGGTTCGCCAGGGAAGTGGGCTTATCGTCAACATCTCATCGCGCGGCGGGCGGGAATACGTCTTTAGTGCCAGTTATGGCGTGGGTAAGGCGGGGGTAGATCGGATGGCACAGGACTTTGCTGTCGAACTAAAAGAACATGGGGTGACGGCTATCTCTTTGTCACCCGCAAAGGTGAAGACGGAATTCATACTTGATATGGTCGAGCAGGGGAGGACGCAACTGGACGCTGATGCCGCACAGTCGGTACGATTTTCCGGACGTACCATTGCAGCCTTAGCCAATGATCCTAACGTCTTGGAAAAAACCGGAGGAATCTACACCGTAATCGAAGTTGCCAACGCTTACGGCGTGATTGATCCTGATAAAGAGTAGCGGGATTAAAAACCCCGCAGGCTCTTATCCCTCAAGCTCTTATAGTGCGACTACGTTCTCTGCCTGGGGTCCTTTTTGACCCTGGGTGATCGTGAACTCTACACTTTGACCTTCGGCCAGAGTTTTGAACCCATCGCCTGTGATAGCGCTGAAGTGAACAAATACGTCCGGGCCTGACTCCTGGGCGATAAAACCGAACCCTTTGGATTCGTTAAACCATTTTACGGTGCCAGTCGTTGTTGACATGATGTCTTCCTAATTTCTTTACAAGTTCGTGCTACTACGTAGCGATTAGCAGAAGAAATGTATGACTAATACTTATGGAATCAGGAAGTAAAAACTTCATAGCAGTACATAAATAAAAGAGGTACTTTCTCGCGAAGGAGAGTATACGCAGCTTTTATGGCATGTCACAAGGTACAATGAACATGAATAATACTCATAATCCCGGGCTATGCCCCTGTGAATCCGGCCTGGTTTATGCTGGATGTTGCAGCGAATTGCATTCGGGGCGTGTGCTTGCCCAGACTGCCCTACAGCTAATGAGATCCCGGTATAGCGCGTTTACGCTTGGGAATACCGATTATCTTGTCAAATCCTGGCATCCGGATACCAGGCCCGCCAGCCTTACGATTGATGAAAGCCAGCGTTGGATTGGCCTGAAGATAAAGGCCGTATCTCACGGTGGGACTGACGAAGATGAAGGATCAGTCGAATTCGTTGCCCGGTATAAGATGCAGGGTAAAGCCTACCGCCTTCAGGAGAACAGCCGTTTCCGCAGGTTAGAGGGGCGATGGTATTACCTTGATGGTGAGCGACCTGGCTAGTCGACCGCGACAAATTCCATAGAGATAGAATTGACGCAGTGGCGAATATTCTTCGCTGTCAGCCCCTCACCTTCGAATACATGCCCAAGATGGCCGTCGCATTGCGCACACAGGATCTCGACACGATAACCGTCGGCGTCAACCTCCCTTCTAACCGCGCCCTCAATCTCATCGTCAAAGGCCGGCCAGCCGCAATTCGAGTGAAATTTGTGCTCGGAGCGATACAGGGGTGTATTGCACTGTTTACAGACGTAGTGGCCACCGACTTCGAAGTGATCAGTCAGTGGGCCGGTAAACGGCATTTCAGTGCCTTTGTGTAGCAGGACTTGCTGTTCTTCCGGGGTCAGGTCGTTGTAATCGGACATAGGGATCGTGTGATAGTGATGTGTGGAGTGGTTTTACCAGTGTTGGATGAGTACCTGCAAGTTGAAAATAGATTGTGCTAGGCTCTGATCCGCTAAATTCAAGGAGAGAGTCATGTACCAAAAACTGTTACCGGTTGCACTGTTATTGCTGGCGGGTTGTTCCGAAACACAGGAAACATCACAGCCACAGGTCTCTCAAGAGCAGCAGCAATCGCAGGAAATGCAGGCTTCCCAGGCGGTTAGTCAGCCGGAAGTAGCCGCTGAACCTGGCCTTGCGGAACAGGAACTTACTCAACAGGAACTCATTCCGCACGATCCTGGACAGGCGTATTTGTACATCAACGCGCAGAAACCTGGCGTGAAGGTAATGTCGTCAGGACTGCAGTTTGAAATAATTGAGTCCGGTGAAGGACGATCGCCGTTGGCCACCTCAAATGTCGTCACGCACTATCATGGCACCTTCGTTAATGGCGACGTGTTCGATAGCTCCGTGAATAGAGGTGCGCCTGCCGAATTTCCAGTGAACCGCGTCATTGCAGGCTGGACCGAAGCTTTGCAAATGATGAAGGAAGGCGACAAGTGGCGATTAGTGCTGCCTCCGGAAATTGCATACGGTGAAAGAGGGGCCGGTGGGCTGATTCCGCCTAATACCGTGCTGGTGTTTGAAGTAGAACTCATTGAGGTGAAGGGTTAGAGAAGTATGGTCACGCTAGAAGACTTCAGGGCTGAAACCAGAGCCTGGCTTGAACAAAATTGTCCGGAGGGCGCAAAAGGTCCGGGACAGACTCCGCTTGGCAGTAAATCCATCGAACTGGAGCCGGATGTTCGAATCTGGTTGGATCGCATGGCCAAAAAAGGCTGGACGGTACCCACCTGGCCCCTCGAGTATGGTGGCGCCGCGTTGAATAATGATGAATACAAGATTCTCATTGAAGAACTCAAACGGGTTGGTGCTCGAACTCCCCTGACTGGCCGGGGGGTTAATTACATAGGGCCGACTATCCTCGAATTTGGAACAGACGAGCAGAAAGCGAGGTGGCTGCCAATTTGTGCGCGGGGTGATGGCGCCTGGGCGATGGGTTATTCAGAGCCGGGTGCCGGTTCAGACCTGGCCAGCCTGTCTACCAAAGCAGTAAAAGAAGGCGACAACTACATCATCAATGGCAGGAAGACCTGGACCAGTGATGCCGTTGACAGTGATTACATTTTTGTTCTTGTGCGCACATCGCCGGACAAAGCCAAACATGAGGGTATCAGTTTGGTGTTGGTAGATATGCACCAACAAGGTGTCACTGTAAATCCGATAGCCTTGATTTCCGGTGCATCTCCCTTTTGTGAAACGCTGTTTGAAGATGCCATTGTGCCAGTCACCGATCTCATTGGTGGCGTGGATCGAGGCTGGACTGTTGGCAAGCGATTATTGCAGTTTGAGCGATCTACCCATGCAGGCATCAATATTTCGGGCTCCCAGGGCGGCAGGAACGAAGAAAGTCAGCTGCCAGAACTGGTAGCGCATTATGCCGGTAAAGCAGATGGGCGAATTGCGGATGCGTCGATAAGAACCTGGCTCACCCGGCATGACATGAACACTCATGCGCAACGGATTACTCAGCGTCGTGCGATTGCGGAATTACAAAGCCGGGCGCCAGGCTTCACCTCCTCTGCCGTCAAACTGACCAACGCACTTAACATCCAGGATGGTGATGAACTGCTAATGACAGCCATGGGGAATAGCGCCTATCACTGGGATACTGACAGTGGGGCTTCAGAAAAAGAGGTCGCTGCGGTCAAGAAATGGCTCTACCAGAAGTCGCTGACCATCGCGGGTGGCACCAAGGAAGTTCAGCTGAACATCATTGCCAAACGGGTTCTTGGGTTACCTGATTAAAGTTATGTTTAATGTAAGCAGATGAGACTTGCACTGATCGGTGCGGCAATCATGGCATCGCTGGTGGCGGGATATGTTGCTTATGTGACAATGATAGGAAACCCCAGGGTCGTCACAGATCTTAAAGAACACCCGATGGGTGAACGTGCTGAGCGCGCCATGCTCCTGACTTTTCCTGATGGCAAGACGATTCCCGTTAATTACCTTCGAGAAGATAATCGCGTTTATGCCGGCGCCGACGGTACCTGGTGGCGAGCGTTTGACGGCGAAGGCGCCGCAGTTACCCTGCTCATTCAGGGGGAGGCTCTGACGGGTCACGCAACTGTTGAACTTCAGGACCAGGAATTTATTGACGACGTGTTTTCCAGGCTAAGGCCAACAGTCCCGGAATGGTTACCCGATTGGGCGAATGGAAAACTCGTTATTGTCGATCTGAAAGTCTCTGCGGACTAATCTCGTAGACCGTTCAATTGATCCTGCCAGCCACTTCAGCAGTCAGTTCATAGGAGTGCAGCCGCGCCTTGTGATCAAAGATCGAGGACGCGATGATGAGTTCGTCTGCTTCGGTCTCTTTAAGAAACTTCTTGATTTGGTCTTCGATCATGTCTGCATTGCCTACCGCTGCGCATCGAGCCATTTGATGTAACATTTGTTGCTCGGGTGCCGACAGCGTGGCTTCAAAATTAGCGATGGGCGGCGGTAGCTTCCCTGCTGCACCTTTCCTCATATTGACGAAAGACTGTAACGAAGAAGATCGGAGTAGATCCGCTTCTTCCGGGCTGTCTGCCGCACAAACGTTATAGCCGAGCATGACATGCGGTTTCTCGAGTTGTTCTGACGGCTTAAAGTTTTCCCGGTATATCTCTATCGCCTGGTCCATTGCCGCGGGGGCGAAATGCGAGGCGAATGCGAACGGTAATCCCAGCATTGCGGCAAGCTGGGCGCCGAAAAGGCTCGAGCCCAGTATCCATAGCGGCACATTGGTGCCGGCCCCTGGCGTTGCGACAATTTTTTGGGCCGCATCGGGCTCTTTGAGAAAGTGCTGGAGCTCTGTGACATCTCTGGGAAAGTCGCCGACCTCCTGGGAAAGGGATCGCCTGAGAGCCTGCATGGTCAGCTGATCAGTACCCGGCGCGCGTCCAAGCCCAAGGTCAATTCGGTCCGGATAAAGCGAGGCGAGGGTACCAAATTGTTCCGCAATCATCAGCGGTGCGTGATTGGGTAACATGATGCCGCCAGCGCCAACCCGAATCGTTGAAGTGCCGCCTGCAATGTAGCCTATGAGGACGGAAGTCGCAGCCGAGGCGATACCTGGGAAGTTGTGGTGCTCCGCTACCCAGTAACGGCTGAATCCCCATTTCTCGACGTGTTGGGCCAGGTCGAGCGCGTTATGGAGTGCTGTTGTAGCATTGCTACCTTCGCAGACAGGTGCAAGATCGAGAACAGAAAAAAGCGGCATATGGTAGTCGGCTGTATGAAAGCGGATCATTCTAAACTTGCATCAGCGCTGTGTCTTGCCCATATCAGTTTCGGCTAATAATGATAGCTGTGCCAGGGCGTAGTAATTCGCAGGGAAGTTGGTGTTATATTCACCCTTGAAGGGAGTGCGCATTGGATTCGATTAATACAGTAACTGGAACCATTTCACCCGATGATCTCGGATTCACGCTGATGCATGAACATGTGATGGTCAGTGCCAGTGGTTTATGGGATCAGTATCCAGACCTGCTGGGACCTGATCGCGAGGCGAGGGCCATTGCGAGCCTGAAGGAGGCTCGGTCGGAAGGTATTGATACCATGGTCGATGCCACGACCTTTGATCTTGGGCGTAAGGCAGAATTGTTGAGCCGGGTTTCCAAAGAATCCGGGGTTAATATTATCAATGCCACGGGATGGTGGCTTGATGTTCCAAGGTTCCTGCAGGGGGTATCCCCAAACCAGATGGCAAAAGAGTTCGTTAAGGATATCGAAGAAGGGTTCAGGGGTACTGATATCAAAGCAGGTATCCTGAAGTGCGCAGCGGATCTCGAGAATGTGACGCCGCCGCTGGAAGTGATGACACGAGCGGTAGGTCGTGCTCATGCTGAAACAGGCCTACCCATCATGGTGCATTCGTATCCTACCGGGCAGGTGGCCCGACAACAGATCAAGATACTTAAGGAAGAAGGTGTCGATCTGACGCGAGTAAAAATTGATCATTCCAATGACACAACAGATATCGAATATCTGAAATGGATATTAGACCAGGGTTGTTACCTGGGTTTGGACAGGTATCCCGGTCGTCTGGTCAGTCCGCACATGAGGTCGGTGACCTTGAAGAAGCTGATCGATGCAGGTTACGCAGATCGCTTGTGCCCTTCCCACGATTGCATCTGTTTGGCGGTACTTAAAGAAAACCCCGATGGCAGCATGCCGGAGGAACACGAATTCGCGAGGCACAACCAGCATGCATACCTCTATATCAAGCGCCAGGTCATTCCCGACCTGAAGGAAATGGGGGTGGCTGATGCAACGATCGAAACGCTATTCGTTGATAACCCGCGACGTTTCTTTCGTGGAAGTTAGGAGCTGTCAATGAACCGGTTTTCTGAACTCGATGTTACTGCCTGGCGGGAAGACGGGTTTACGATCGTGCCGGATTTTTTTCCTGCGGCGGAACTTGCACCGGTGCTGGCTGATTACGAGCGGCTCTATGGTATAACCGGGGAGGGCGAGGGGCATGCCATTGACCGGAAAGATCCCGGTGACATTGGCGCGCTTGGTGATTTTCGCGATAAACAGTTTAAGAATATTGATACGCTGCCTTATGGGGGTTCAGCGGAGCTCGACCTGCTGTCGTTGCATCCCGCTTTGATTGCCTTTGCACGGTCATTGCTGGGTGTAGACGATGTCCACCTCTACCAGTCACACACCTGGGCAAAGTACACCGGTGAGACCGATTACGATCAGGATTTTCACTGTGACTTTAGTAATCACACCCTGGTTGTGCCATCAGATGATCACGCGCTTCGAACAGTTGATTTTATTATTTACCTGACCGATGTGACCGATGAGCTCGGTGCGCTGCATTACGTTCCCAGGCAAAAAGCCGCCGACATATTGGGTGATGGAAGAATAGGGGCATTGGACCCTTCGAAGCAGGTAGCGCTCCACGCAGTTGAACTTTCCGCAGCGTCTACCGCCGGTACGTTGGTGGCTCACAGTATTGATACCTTTCATCGGGGCACCAATCTGACACAGGACAAGGGTTACCGGTTCACCATGACGGTGGGTTACAAGGCAGCGGGCAACGATATGATCGCCTACCACGCCTGGCAACAAACCGGTAACAATGACTGGTCCCGGATCATGAACAGTGCCAGCCCGGAACAACTATGCTGTCTGGGTATACCTAAACCCGGTCATGCCTACTGGACGCCCAGGACCCTGAAGCTAACGCGGGCCAGGTGGCCTGAAATGGATATGCTGCCTTACTTCGTGGCTGCCGGAGTCGTGCCCTGATCGGGCTGTTCCAGGAATAAAGTAACCTCCCAAGGAAACACTGATGGCTGAAACCAACGCGCCGCTGGCGCGAACGACTATCTATGCCCATGGAATCCTCGGTTTGCCTCTGGCGGTCATTGGTTATCCGCTGGCTATCTGGATTCCGGCACACTATGCGGGAAGCCTCGGTATCGGCCTGGCCACAGTAGGTACTATCCTGATGTTGGCGCGGCTGACTGATGTCCTTACCGATCCGATTATGGGTGAGATTTCCGATCGCTGGGTAACACCTTTCGGTCGTCGCAGACCCTGGTTGCTAGTGGGTATGCCGATCATGATGTTCGGTGTCTACAAGCTTTTCATACCACCGGATGATGGTGTGAGCCTCTACTATTTTCTGGGATACCTGACGTTATTTTTTTTGGGGGCGACGATTATCGCGCTTCCTCACAGGGCCTGGGGTGCAGAACTATCGGTTGACTATCACCAGCGCTCGCGCGTCACCGCTGCCCGAGAGTTTTACGTTCTGATGGGCTTGTTGCTGGCGGCGACGGTGCCGATGGTGGTAGAAATCATGGCGGATGGCGGTGGTTCCGTGAAGTCAATTTTTAGCATCATTTTCACTGACGCCAAGGGCGCTTTTACCGGCGAACTGTTGGACAAAGAGGTCGTCGACCGAAAAACATTGTCAGGGCCAGTGTTAATAGGGTTAGCTTATACCGTTCTTATTCTCCTCCCGGTTTGCGTCTTCGTGGTACTAGCCGTGGTCAAGGAACCGTCGACTGAGGGTAGGCGTAATGTTGTCCCAATCAGAGAGGGGCTTAAGTATCTCTGGAAGAATGGCCCGATGCGCAGGGTGTTGATTATCGTCCTGATGGTGACATTTGGTGAAGCATTTAGAAATGCGGTATCACTCTTTTTCATCCGGGATATTGTTGGCGTGCCAACGATTGGAGCCGCCTACTTCTTCTATTTTACAGCCGGCCTTGGGGCAATCCCGTTCTGGTTATGGTTGGGTAGAAAAATTGGCAAGCATTACGCCTTTATGTCGACATTGGTCCTTGTGGCAACGGTGAGCGCTGCCAACCTGTTTCTTTCCTATGGCGACTACCTGCCATTTTTTCTGTTGTTCATTGTTAAAGGGTTTTGTTTCGGCGGGCTGCAATTCCTCCCCATTGCGATGCTGGCCGACGTGATCGATGTTGATACAGCCCGGTCAGGCGGGCACAGAGCGGGCACCTACTTCTCGATTATGGGTCTGACTGACAAGCTGGCGGTGGCGTTTGGAACGGGCTTCTCGCTCAATCTTGTAGGGTTACTCGGGTTTGATGCAGCTGGTGGTGTCTCAGGCAGTACCGAGGTCGGGGTGCTCGCGTTACGTCTGGTCTATTGCTGTGGACCTATTTTCTTTTACAGTGTTGCCATGGTATTTATTTGGGGATACCCGCTGACACCGGCACGGCACCAGAGACTGAGATTGCGTATCGAACGTAAAGCTGCTCGAATAGCGCGATTGAAACAATAGATCCCGGATCATCCCATGTTCAGGCCGCTGCTACTGATTGCTACCCTCGTGATGACTGCCTGCGAATCAGAGACTGAAGTTGATGGTCAAGCAGACGTTTCAGCAGAGGTTTCCCATTCTGCTGATGTCAGCATTGAGTGGTTTGGGGGCTCGATACAAGCAGCGTTTGATTCAGCAGAGAGCGAGGCTAAACCACTCTTTTTATATTGGGGAGCGGTGTGGTGTCCACCCTGTCAGGAAATCAAACATACGGTATTCAAGTCCCAGGAATTCATCCAGCTGACGCGACTCTTTGTGCCTGTCTACCTTGATGGTGACACCGATGAGGCGCAGGCCTGGGGCGAAAAATTCGGTGTGATGGGGTATCCGACAATGATTGTCTTCAACCCCGCGGGAGAAGAAATTACCCGTATCCCGGGCGGGATCGATATCTCACGGTACAACACAGTGCTTGAGCTCAGTCTTAACCAGATGAGATCGACCGCGGACCTGGTACAGGTTGCGCTTGTGGATTCAACGCGATTATCAGCTGACGAGTTTTACCAATTAGCCTATTACTCCTGGTTTCAGGACACCTCTGCGGTACCTGACGGCACCGATAAGACTGAACTGTTTTTTCGTCTGTCGACCAGCGCTCCTGAGGGGGAGCTGAGCAATCGTTTTTATATGAACTATTTGCTGACCCTTACTGAAAAAAACGACGCTGAGAAAAACGGTCAGGACAACCTGGACGCGGATCCCACTGTTGCCAAGCGACTGGAAATAATTCTGTCATCAAGTTCGCTAACTCTGGCGTCGTGGGATTCGCTCGCCTACTACATGGACGAAATTCTAGCATTGCCAGTCATCGATGATGCGCGCAAGGCCAGCCTTGCTGCGCTTTGGGCGAACAATATTTTCGATCTCCGGTTTGATGAAGCACTGTCCAAGGCTGAGAAGCTGGCAGGTTGGCTGCCTAAACTGCAGTTGGCTACCAGGGATGATCAACCACTTGCGGAGGATCTGCGAACATTGTTGCGGGCAGAGCTGAAGGCAGCCGACGAAGCAACGCCTGATAGTTTCGAGCGACAAAGTGTGATTAACCAGATAAGCCATATCTACCGGGAAGCGGGCCTGGTTAATGATGCAAAAGACTTGTTGCTGGCGGAACTCGAAAAATCTGCTTCGCCTTATTACTTTATGAGTGGTCTGGGCTCGCTTGCAGAAAAAGATGATCACTTCGAAGAGGCTCTGGCCTGGAGAAAAAAAGCCTACGAGAATTCAGTTGGCGAAGCCACCAGATTCCAGTGGGGTGCGAACTACGTTTTAGCCATGATCCGAATGGCGCCTGAAGATCACCAGGCTATAGCAGTTCGGGCCAGCGCGCTCTTATCTGAATTCCATGTGTCAGGTGAACTGTTTGCAGGACGAAATTTCCGTATCCTGAAACGGCTGAATAAAAATTTGCGCTCCTGGCGGGAAGAACAGAAACCGGAGACGCTGGCATTCGAACCTGAAGTAGAAAAGTTATGCGGTGATCAGAAAGAAGCAAGCGTGCAACAACAGAACTGTCGATCGCTGTTTGTTGAAGTTCATTTAGTAGCAAAGAAGGTGGCACAGGCATCCTGAGTGACTTATGAAGTCCCTGACTAATGAAGAGTATCTCGAGATGCGTGCAGGGGCCGATGTCACTGCTGCTGATGAGTATGGTGATAAAGTCCTCCTGCTGAAGGACGGCACGTACCTCAAGCTGTTTCGTGTGAAACGACTCTTCACTTCCGCACGGCTGTTTCCGTATTGGCGGAGGTTCGAGAAAAACTCAGAGGCCCTGCACTCTCTCGGTGTTCCAACGCTCAAGGTCATTGAATCAATACGCCTGCCAGAGCTTGACAGAACAGCGGTGCATTATGAGCCCTTGCCGGGCAATATCTTGCGTGAGGTGCCTGATTTTGATGCTGGGCTTGTAACCAGGCTTGGCGCCTTTATCAAAGAATTACACGACAAAGGCGTCTACCTTCGGTCCATGCATCTAGGCAATGTCGTGCTAACGCCTGAGGGCCAGCTTGGTTTAATCGATATTGCGGATATGAAGGTTTACAGGGGTTCACTTCGCAAGGGATTACGACTTCGAAACCTTCACCATCTTTGGCGCTATGAACAGGACAGGCGGGCTATTTCCCTTCACCAGCAAGCGTTCGTTAGCTCGTTCGATGCTGGCTACCGGGATGAAGTCTCCAGGATGTTCACGCCGGAATAAAATTTGTTCGCGAGCAATGTTAGTGCAGCTTATGACAACACGCGGAAAGTGACGGGCGAGTTTACAGAGATTCGCATGGATCCGCCCCACATCATTTCAGCGTTTGCGAACTGGAAACACGCACCTATCATAATGGAGGAAGGTGACGGCCCGATTATGGACAGGCTCCCTATTACCTGATGAAGAGATCACATGATGAACAGATTAAATGAGAAAGTAGCCGTTGTAACCGGTGGTGCCAGCGGGATGGGGCTATCAACCGTGATTCGTTTTCTTGAAGAAGGCGCGTCCGTCGTGATTGCAGACTTCAATGAAACAACCGGGGTCGCTGCCGTTGAACAAGCGAACCGTCTGGGATACGACGGGGCCGTGAGCTTCATCAAGACTGACGTTGCGTCAGAGCCCGATATTGTGGCGATGCTGGATGAAGCCGTGAATCGATTTGGGCATCTTGATGTGTTGTTCAACAATGCAGGCGTTGGTGGGGCGATTGGCCCATTGACTGAAACCACGACCGAAGACTGGGACTACACTTTCGATGTGTTGGCCAAGGGGGTGTTTCTTGGCCTCAAACATGGTGCGCGTCACATGCAGGCCCGGGGACAAGGCGGCTCGATCATCAATACCGCCTCTATCGCCGGTTTGAGTGGCGATGCGGGTCCGCTGGTATACTCAGCTGCGAAAGCGGCGGTGATCAGTATGTCCAAAGCCGCCGCCGTTGAGCTTGCCGAATACCGGATCAGGGTTAACGCCATCTGTCCTGGGTTTATTGCCACACCCTTGGCCGATGGCGGTAAGCCGGAAGCGACCAGGAAGTCTTTTGCTAAGTCCCAGCCCTGGCCAGACTACGGCAGGGGTGAACATATCGCCGGAGCAGCATTGTTCCTGGCATCCAGTGATGCGGAGTTTGTCACAGGGGAGTCCCTCGTGGTTGATGGCGGTTTAACTGCAGCAGGTCCTGAGCTCAGTCGAAAATTCCCAAAAATATCTGCGAGCAATTCCCATTTTTCCGGTGTTACCAAAGGGTCCACGGGTGAGCCACCCGAGATCAGGCGGCTGGATAAGTGAGCCGTTTTTGTGCCTGGAACGTTGCCGGCGAAGTATTGTTACCCTGCGTTTAGGGTGAAACCCTCGTAATTGTTGGCAGCGACTCTGGCACAGGTTTCAAAGTACAGGGGTATGCCCCCCACAAAGGGCATGAATACTCTGGGTTTTCCGGGCACATTGGCACCCAGGTACCAGGAATTGCACATGGGCATCAGTGTCATATTGGCGAATTCGTTGCCCTGTTTTACCCAGGCATCTTCTGCATCCAGGTTTGCTTCGATACTGGCGAGTTGCTGGGTACGTATATAGCCCAGGCATTCCATAATCCAGTTCACATGCTGTTCAATAGTCAAAATCATGTTTGAAAGCACCGAAGGGCTGCCGGGTCCCGAGATGGTGAACAGGTTCGGAAACCCGTAGGTAGAGAGGCCCAGATAAGTACGGGGACCCGCATGCCACTTTTCCTGCAAGGTCAGCCCGCCTTTCCCCCTGATATCTATTTTGAGCAACGTGCCGGTCATGGCATCAAACCCGGTGGCGAAGATAATGTCGTCAAACTCGTACTCAACATCGTGGGTAACAAGGCCTTTTGCGGTGAGTCGGTCAACAGGGTGCTGGCTCACATCGACCAGTGTGACGTTGTCACGGTTGTAGGTGGCGTAGTAGTTGGTATCGACACACGGTCGCTTGCATCCAACAATCCCGCCGGGGCAAAGCAGCTCCGCAACCAAAGGATCCGTAACGGTTGCGCGAATCTTTTCGCGGATAAATTCCGCGGCGATGTTGTTCGCTTCGACACTCAGTCCAAGGTCTGCAAAGGCGCCGGTGAAACCGAGACCTCCGAGTGCCCATCGCTCTTCAAGGCGTCTCTGGATTGTCTCAGCGTCGGCATCCCAGATCGAATCCTCGTGCTTCGGTCGCCGGGCACCGAAGCCACCGTGCATTTGCCGGTTTTCCTCACGAAAAGTACCGTATTCACTTTTTATTTCTTCAATATAGCGCTCGTCCAGGTCCTGATTATGTGCGGGCACTGAAAAGTTGGCGGTTCGCTGGAATACGGTCAGTTGTTTCGCCTGTTCAGCAATCACTGGAATCGACTGAATGGAGGATGAGCCGGTACCAATGATCCCAACCCTGCGACCGGTAAAATCGACACCTTGATGGGGCCACTGCCCGGTGTGGTAGGTATTACCCTTGAAATTGGCAATGCCCTCAAAATCAGGTTGGTTGATTGAGGAAAGGCATCCGGTTGCCATGACGCAGAATTGAGCACTGATTTTTTCACCCTGGTCTGTGGTCACCTGCCAGACAGAAGCATCTTCATCATAGTGAGCAGAAACCACCCGTGTGTTGAAAGAGATATGGGGCCGCAGATTGAAGTTGTCAGCCACGTGGTTGGCGTACTTCAGGAGTTCTGGTTGAGTGGCGTATCGCTCGGTCCAGTTCCATTCCTGTTGCAGGTCGTCATCGAAGGAATAGGAGTACTCCATGCTTTCAATATCACAGCGTGCGCCTGGGTATCGGTTCCAGTACCAGGTGCCACCAACATTGTCACCGGCTTCGAATACCCGGGCCGAAAACCCGGCGCCCAGCATCTTGTAGAGCGTGTACATGCCTGCGAAGCCTGCCCCGATAACGATGGCGTCGATTACTTTATGGCTAGTCATGCTAATCCCGCTATTAGGTCCACAGGATTATTGACCACGGTGAATCGCTTGTCAGCCATATAAATTCCGTCGATATCGAATGATTTTCGCCTCCAGAGTATCTGACGTGGTGTTACTTGTTATTAGAAGAGTGTTGTTGTGATGCCAGCTGTTGGTGACCAGTTAAATGGGATGCTTCCCCCCGATAGTTCTTCATACCTCTCATTGCGTTCATCAGTGTTGACTGAACGACATCCTCGACAATTGATTCATCTGACAGGCGCGAGAAGGCAAAGCGGTAGAGTCTGGGAAAGAATTGTTCAAAAAACTGATTAAACATTTTCTCGTCGCCAGTAACCAGACTGCGAGCTAGCTTCAAGTCATCTGCGTGCAACTATTACTCCGAAGTTTGTGTTGCTCTGTAAGGTAAGAGTCTACACTGAGAAAAATCATTCGGTTGTTGCCAAAACAAGTCAGGGTAGCTGGACAGTACTACTATCTGGGGTGTAGAGCTTTTCGCGATAGAGCACGCCCGGCAGCGATGCCCAAATCAGGGCCTTTCGGGCCAAATCCTGTTGCAGGGTTGTTGGGATCAACGTTTTGTTCGTATATAAGTACTGTTCTGCTGCTCGATCTGGCTGGTGGATAACCACATTTTCACCTTCCATGTAGGCGTGATTCTTGCCGAATTGCATGACGGCACGACCGTGATGGCCAGGTGGAATTGACAGGAGATTGTGACCCACAAAGGGTGCCGTGCCCGATACGTTTGCCAGGAATAGTAGTGTTGGCAGAAGATCGATATGGCTTGTGACCTTGTCAAAGTGACGGGGAGTCAGGCCATCAGCAATGATCAGGCCCGGGATGTGATAGCTCTCGATCGGGACAAGTGATCTGCCGCGGGGGCGTTCATCGTGATCCGCGACAATCAGGAAGATGGAATCCTTCCAGTATTTCGATTGGCTGGCTTTCGCCAGAAATTGACCCAGTGCATAGTCGGCGTACTTCACACCGTTATGCTTGGTATTTTTCTCTTCATCTACAAGTTCAATCTTGCCATCCGGAAACTCGTATGGGCTGTGAAATGATGAGGTGAAAATCAGTGTAAAGAAAGGGGACTGTTCTTCCAGCATTATCGAGTGGGCTCGATTGAACAGGTCTTCGTCAGAAACCCCCCAGGTTCCCTTGAATTCGAATTCGTCGTAATCATTGATGTCGATAGCAGTGTCGAAGCCGTTGGACAGAAAAAAGCCTTTCATATTGTCGAAATGTCCCTCGCCGCCATAGACAAAGTAGTTGCGATAACCCAGGCCTGACAGCGTGTGCGCCATCGTGTAGAAATTCCCCTGGGACTTGCCCAGTTTCAGCACGCTGCGTGAACTGGAAGGTGGGAAGCCGCTAACGATTGCCTCGAGGCCTCGTGCGGATCGAATTCCCGTTGCATAGAGGTTGGTCAACCACAGTCCTTTATCGCTCCAGGCATCCAGATTAGGGGTCAGCGGAAGTCCGCCCAGGCTGCCAACGAAACGTGCGCCAAGGCTCTCTTCCACAATGATGACAATATTTTTGGGGGAGCTGGGTTTAGAGTTATCGCCGAACTGATGATGGGTTGATTGCGGGTTGAGGTAATCATCCATTGGAACGGTGCTGATGTGTTGAAAGGACCGGATCACATCCTCCGGCTCCATTACTGGCAGTCCGCTGTCCCCTGAGTCTTCGTGCCGCAGACTATAGATGGAATATAACAGTGAGTAGGTGCTGTTCAGGAGTAGTTCGTTTACCAACTGGTCTTTGGATTTTGCAAATGTCGATGGATTCACGGGGCGATGTCCCAGCGTCGATCGAGCGCTAAGCGACAACATGAGGAATACGGGGATCAGGACAACAAATCGATAAGACACGGGGAACTCAAACCTGTCGCCGTCAAACCTGAGCTTTTTCAGGATCAGCAGAGCTATGATGGCAGCAAGACCAAGACCGATTATCGCTGTTGGCAGATACGCGCTGTAAACGAGTGAACTGACTTCCTGAGGGTGGTCAAGATACTCAAAGAAAATCCTGCCCGGTCGGGTCTCGAAAAACCCCATATAGGCGGGCGTGATTAGTTCCATAAAAACGACAATATATGACCAGACGACACACCAGAGCAGTATCAGGCGCGTGAATAGCCTGGAGCACAGCAGGCGTGTTGGGAACAGGATTAGCGCCAATATTGGCAAAAGCATGATCTGGGATACCAGGACAATATCCATGCGCAAGCCACTAATGAACAAGTGAACAAGATCCCCGCTATTCATGACGCGATCCCATTGCCATATCATCAGTCCTGTGCGGGAAAGGCCAAGAAATACCAGGATTGATATCGCCAGCCAGATCAGCTGTGCGATAGGTCGTATGAGTGAGTCTAATTTAATCAATGACAATGCCTGTACGTCAGTTTGGTGTTGCTACGACTGTGATGGGTGATCCCGCCGCTTTTATACAGTAATTTCGTTTTACAGTCGCTGCAACTGTGTCAGCAGGCCAGATCACGACCTGTCTTTTACCACTGATGATGGTATTCATTATCGCTGCATTAGTTGGGCCAGGACAGGTTCAATGCTGTTATTCTCGAAACGAGTAATGGGAAGTCAGGAGTTTTGGGCGTGGCGAGTCGATATCGAACACTCATTGTTTTGGGCATCGCTCAATGCTTTGGGCAAACAGCAGCGCCCATGATGGTTTTGCTGGGCGGAATAGTAGGCGCCAGACTTGCGCCAGATTTGTCCTGGGCGACCCTGCCGCTTGCAGTGATGGTTTTAGGGACCGCCTGTACGACCGTGCCTGCGACGCTGCTAATGGCCCGGTATGGGCGCAAGGCGGGGTTTCTGATCGCGTCAGGTTATTCCTCGACCGCCGGTTTGGTGGCGGCCCTTGCTATTTACGCGGGGAATTTCCCCCTGTTTTGTGTTGCGGCTTTTCTTGTTGGAAGCAACTCTGCCTTTATTCAGCAGTTCCGGTTTGCGGTCGCAGAATCCGTGCCTGCAGACCAGATTGCAAAGTGTCTTTCACTGTTGATGTTAGCCGGCATTGTCGCGGCGTTTGTTGGGCCAGCGGTTGCCAGTGGTTTCAGTCAAGTTGCGGGTTTACCGCAGTATGTCGGCTCGTTTCTGGGGATGAGCCTTCTGATCGGCTGTTCGTTTGTGGTCTTACTCGTTTTCTACAGAAACGTACCTGTGGATGAAAAGGAAGTCGTTGGTGATCCAAGACCTTATTCCCGAATATTGCGAGAGCCGAACCTGCTATTGGCCATGGGGGCTGCTATTGTCGGTTGGAGTGTCATGAGCCTGGTCATGACCGCGACCCCTGTCAGCATGCACGAAATGGATCACCACAGTCTGGAAGACACCGCCTGGGTTATACAGAGTCATATTCTGGCGATGTATGTTCCTTCGCTGTTCAGCGGGTTCCTGGTGAGCTGGTTCGGGGTCTATCGAATAATTACCGTTGGCGGCGTGCTGATGCTGGGCGTCCTCTTTGTTGCGTACGGCGATCCCGGGTTAATGCATTACTGGGGAGCTATGGTTTTGCTGGGTGTAGG
>Ga0206678_10000127_pt1 | contig 44132 bp, 56 predicted proteins | sample M180m12015metaG_FD_155453 | JGI IMG/M metagenome (GOLD analysis project Ga0206678, IMG submission 155453) | Ammonia-oxidizing marine archaeal communities from Monterey Bay, California, United States - M1 80m 12015 | ecosystem: Environmental > Aquatic > Marine > Intertidal zone | place: USA... | reverse complement strand
TAATAGATTTTTATCACTGTATACATTGTAAGAAACGTTGATTCCATGAACACGCAGTTCATGGGTGGGAGAGAAATTTTCAGTTTCTCTTCCACACTATAATTTTAGGAAAATGAAATCGAATCTTTAGAGCCGTATTTTTCAAACAACCCTTCATAACTGCTTAATCGCTCTGGAATGATTTTCATGTCATCGTCATACATTTTCGTGATAAAGGCAGCCAAGACGCGTTCATTATTTTCATTAAAAAATCTCACGCTGAAACTAATTCGCTCAGGTTTTTGTTCTTTAACAAATTCTGCTTTTTTGATTAATTCAGAATTTACATGCATGTGGCAGGGACCGTCATTTTCGCCGATATTGATCCATTTTTCTTTTTGTCTAATGGTTAGCTCATTGCTTCTAATCTCGCTAACTGCACCTTCATTTCTTATGACAAATAACACATTTTCAATTTTTACAAGGTCAGATAAGATTTCGTAAAGCATAACATTATGTCAAATTACCTTTTTTTAAGAAATCTGCAAAATCTTTATGATTTAGGTTCTTTTCTTGAGCAGTCTATGCATAATTTACCGACTTCAAATACGTAAAGAAGCTTATCACAATTTTTACATCGTCTTTCTGTTCGCGTTTTGTCATATCCATATGGCATCTGTAATCACTTTTTCTTCCAGCCTGAAGTCCAATTTTTTAATGAACATTTTGCTAATTCGCTTCTAGAATGATCTTTTAGTTTACGCTTGCATTTTGGACAAACCATGTTCATGTATTTACTCATGTATGATCACCCATTGATGCTATCTGTCAGTTCCATGAAATAAGCAATAACAAAATTTAATCCCTGAAATGCAATAAACCCAACAACAAATCCTATTACAATTTTTTTTGGTAGGGATAATTTATTCCACCAAGAAAGAGTCTTTTTTGCCGTAGTACCACACGATAAACAATAATTTCCGTTTTCAGCCATTTTTATGCCACATTTTTCACAAAACATACCAAACCATTCATTCGAATCAAATTAAGAATTTCTACGAGCCTGAAAACTTCGCATACTATATTTAGAGTAAAACGCTATTCAATACATTGTCTAAATATCAAAGTCGACGACCAGATATCAATGTGGGAGCGGCTAAATTAGTAATCTTAGGAATTATTGTTTTAATTATAATTGGAGTTATGGTTGGTTCTGCAGTATCAATTGTAGATGCAGGATTTAGAGGAGTATTACTTCACTGGAACGCCGTAGATTTAGTTGATCCTCCACTAGAGGAAGGACTGCATTTTATAGTTCCATTCCAAGATTCAGTTGTTCCACTTGAGGTTCGTACCCTAAAGTATACAAAGGCGACAACGTCGGCATCACAGGACTTGCAGACAGTGTCAACTGAGATTACAGTAAACTATCATCCAGACCCAACTCGTGTTAACTATCTGTACAAAGAAGTTGGTTTAGACTATGAGAATCGTATCATTCAACCAACTGTAGAAGAGGTTGTAAAACAGGTAACTGCTAATTATAACGCTGAAGAGTTAATCACAAAAAGACCGCTAGTAAAACAAGATATTCAAAATGAGATTTCTGCACGTCTCGCTGACTTTAACATTTCAACTGAAATTGTATCAATTACAGATTTCCAGTTCTCAGTATTATTTGCACAAGCAATTGAATCTAAAGTAGAGGCAGAACAACGCGCACTAAAAGCAGAAAATGATTTGGTGAGAATTGAGGTAGAAGCAAGACAGTTTGAAGCACAATCATTTGGTATTGCAGAAGCAAATATTGCTGAAGCAAGAGGTGAAGCAGAAGCAATTAACATAATCAATCAAGCACTTGCAAACAACCCATACTATCTAGAATGGCTCAAGATTCAGAAATGGGATGGAATACTACCGCTAGTTACTGGTGGTGATGGAGCAACTCCATTTATTGAAATTCCAACAGATAACAAAAGACCTTAGTTCTTAGGTTTATCTCGCAAATTATCATACATTGATAAAAATTGATCAGGTTCTTCTCGACGATAGCGTTTTGCTAAGCGATTAATTTCTGCATCAGATAGGTTCTCACCTTTATTTTCGTTAAACTCTTTGATAATCTCAAACTGTGTTTTTTTGATGTTGTATCTTTTCAAGGTACTATTGACTGAACTATTTGCCAAGATATCAAAAATAACAAATCTGTACACCAGATAACCAGATATGCCTAAAATTGCAACTATTGAGATTGGGATAATCCAAGCATATACCATATAGATAATTGGTAAAAAGACTATTTCATTGTTGTCTGTTAGAAAGGTTTTAGTTTGAATCAAAATTGATAATTTCTATTGGTTTGCACGCCAACAGGAGATTAATTTCTCTGCCTGAAGAGATGACAAATGTTGTCTTTTCAGGATTTATTCTATTTTCAATAAATGATTCTAAATACTTGGAAACTATTTACTAAATGCTGATGATTATAAATTAGACGAGGTTCTCTCTGATTGATTCCTCAAAAACAGTGATGAGTTTGCCGAATTATGAAGCATAGTAATTTTTGTAAAGGAGAAATTATTCTCCTTCCAATTCTTTGACTTTGTCAAAACATACACTTGCTTCATCTTCTAGCCCCGTATGCTTTAGCAATTCACCTTTGTTGTACCATGCATCTGCATACCCAGGTGATACTTCAATTGCTTTTTCATAACTAAGTATTGCATCATCGTATCGTTCCATTTGGGTTAGTGCAACACCACGGTTGTACCAAATTAGAGAATCGTTTGCATCTATAGATCCTGCCTTATCGTATGATGCCACTGCATCGTCATATCGTTCTAGTTCTACAAGAGAGATTCCCTTGTTTAGATAAATTTCTGCAGTTTCTACAATTTTTAGAGCCTTATCATAAAACTCGATAGCCTCTTTATGCTCATCATAATCTGCCGAGAGAATTCCTTCACTAACCAAAGCCTTGGCATCTGCTTCTGTTAATCCCATAAAAAAAATTATCGTAATTTTAGTTAAACATTTCTACTTTAATTTTTTACGTACTGGAATTCTTTTACATTTGTGAGGACGACCGGTGTTTTTGTCAATTGGGATAAATTTCCCCTCCTCTGTTTTAAAATCCTCATCAAAGTAAATTTTGGCACTACACCCTTTATCACAACTGTTAATTTTTTGATTTGAATAATCTGAAAATTTTATTCTTTCAGGAAGTTTCTTTTTGTCACATGTGGTGCATAAATCTCCAGTCATCCTATCATCACATTTTGGGCAAAACTTCATTGATTTATTAAAAAATTGTAGGTAAATGAATGATTACCTATACTCTCCACCACAATCGCCAATTGATGCAAAAAGATCATTCGCTTTTGATGTAACTGATTTAATCTTCTCATAGTCATCGTTTTGTAGTTTTAGAGAGAAGGTTTTGGTATTTTGTGTAATGTGATCTGATAATCCTAGTCGTGAGCCAATTATTGTACCTGCAACTGCAGGTCTATCTAATACAAAACGTGTTGCAATATTTGCAATCTGTACATCATACTTTTTTGCAATTTCATCTAATGTGACAAGTAATTCTTGGAAGAGTTGCCATCCTCCCCAAGCATCAATCACGTTCATATATTTTTGAAGACTGTATGTGTCAAGATCTGCCCGTGTTGGCTCTGTTGCACCTAAATATTTCTCAGTAAGTAATCCACCAAGTAAGGTTCCGTATGCTAATAGTTTCATATTGTGCTTTTTACAAAATGATGCCATCTTTACATCAGGACGTTGATCAATTATTGAATATTGAACTTGGTTTGAGACTAATTCTATTCCATTGTCAGTCATTATTTGTATTCGTTCTGTATCAAAATTGGTTAATGCAAGATGAGATATTTTACCATCATCACGAAGTTTTGTTAGTTGATGTAATGCATCAATGTAACTTGCATCATTATAGTCCCACCAATGAAATTGAATTACATCAATTACATCTACATTCATTTTTTTCATTGATTGATCTATGTAATGTTCTACAATAGATCTGGTCATTGGTCCAGGATTTGGAACAAATTTTGTAAAGCCTTGAATTTTTTCTAGTTCATCTTTTCCTTTCTTTTTTTCTAGTTCATTTCTAAAATCACCATAAAATGATTCAGCTGGTCCATAGATGTCGGCCATGTCCCAAGTATTGAATCCATTTTCATTATACTCTAACATTTGTGATATAGCTGAATCATGATCAATCTGACCATGTCCACCAGCTACCTGCCACATTCCATTTAAAATTCTACAAATTGACAAATCTTTTGCAAGTTGGATCTTTTCTATTTCAGACAATAATTAATCTAGAGATTTATGATAATTTAGTATAATCGGTTAGTTCAAAAAAAATAAACTGATATCATACTTCCAAACATTATATACACTTCAATTCTATCTTCATTAATTGGATTTATTCAAAAAAAAATCTAAAACTACGACTGATTTAGTGTGTAAAATATGTGGTATGAAATTTTCTGATCCTGAAAGAACAATGAGACATATGATTAGAGCACATTCAAAACCACAAAAAAAGAAAAGGATGGGTAGTGGTAAATATAATTAAATTCCATTCAAAACTACAAAAAGACTAAAAATTCTTTTTAAAAATTAAACTGAACGGAATAATCAATTCAATGTCTTCTTTATTGCATTATACAATGCATCTCGATGTTCTTCAATTATTCCTCTTATCTCAAATGTATCTACATAACCACCAGCTGATGCGCGAGTAGCCTTTAACAAATAATGTAATGTAGCCTCTTCAATTTTTCCTACATAGTATCCATAAAGAAAATCAAGTTCATTTTCACATTTCCATACTTTTTTTGTTTCTAGGTATGTTTCTTTGATCTCTAGAGGTATTTCTTGAATTCTCCTCGAGATATAGTCATTTAATGATTTTAGGATGGATGTATCGGTAATCACAGTCAGTATTATTCACAAACGGTTAATCAAGATAGCTGAAATAGATTTAACTTTAGTAATTTAGAAATTTTTTTTATAGCATGTCTTCACAAAGTACAATTCTCAAATCTTTTCCAAAAGAATTTGCCCCAAGACCACTTCAGGAAAAATTGATAAAAGAGATTCAAGAAAAGATTGATTCAGGTGTTAAAGTTGTCTTACTTTCAGCTCCAACAGGAATTGGAAAATCACTCATTGCTGCAAGTGTTGCAGGATATTTTGGAAGTTCGTTTGTCGTAACAGCATCAAAGCATTTGCAAGATCAATACACCAAAGATATGCCGTGGTTTAAGCCAAACAAAGGAATGCCAAATTTTGCATGTCATAGAATGATGGAGAAACATGGAATAGATTTGACAGAGAGAGATTTTGCTGTACAAAACAAATGGACCTGTGATATGGGTACATGTTTTGATAAAAAAACAAAAAAAGAATGTAAATACAAACCAAAACTTACCGACGTTGCAGAAGGAAAAATAAAATCGGATGACTGCTTATACTATTTACAAAAATATCAAAGTTTGATTTCTTCACATTCCATATGGAATTACGCTTCTTACTTTCAAATGATGAAGTATCAAAAAGAAAAATATGCCCAATATCTAAATAAAAAAGTTGCAATATTTGATGAAGCACATAGAATTGAAGATCAAATAATACAGTTTGTTGGAATCGATATTTACGAGAGAAATTTGAATGAATGTAAGATTGATGTAGAAAATTATGATTTAGAAGATATCGATGATGTAATGAAATTATCCGATGGATTGTCTGAATCTTATGCAAGACAGATTAGTAATTTGGAGGATAGTAGCGCTTTTGCTCAAAATCCAGATTATGAAGTGGTTCAAACTCTAGAAAATAAATATAAAAAATATGCCGAAGCACGTTCTGAAATTTATTCAAATAAGCAAAATTTCATCTTAAATAAACCATATTTTGATGAGGGTGGAAAATTTAGATCACTTTCTGTAAAACCTCTTGATATTTCAAAATATGTTAGTACATTTTTTGAACATCCAGTTCAAATTTTCATGTCTGCAACAATAGATAAGGAAAGTTTTTGTGAAAATACAGGATTTGACCCAGGTACGGTAGAGATTGTGGATACAGAAGTCTCACCATTTCCAATAGAAAATAGAAAAGTAGAGTTTTCAAATGTTAAAAGACTAAGTTACAATTCAACACGAGACGATGAATTACTAGTAATTAAAAAAATTGATGAGATAATGACAAAGTATTCTGATAAGAAAGGATTGGTCTTGACGTCATCCAAGTCAAGATGTTTTGAAATTTTAGAAAATCTTTCTCAAGAAAACAAAAAAAGAATTAGAATTTGTCATAGCTTTAACGCAAATGGAAAAACGCAAGATCAAGTTGTACAAGAACACGCAGAGAGTGAAAATGGAGTTTTACTTTCATCGTCATTGTGGGAAGGTGTAGATCTAAAAGAAGACTTGTCAAGATTTCAAATTGTTGCAAAGGCACCATATCCAATGCTGTCAGAGACTAGAACAAAGATAAAGATGGAAAAATATCCATTGTGGTACAAGGCACAAGCAATTATGAAATTGTTGCAGGGCTTTGGAAGGTCAATTAGGGATTATGGCGACTGGGCTGATACATATGTCCTAGATTCTGCAGCACATGAACTGCTAATAATGAATAGAAAGATGGTGCCACATGCATATCACGATATAATTTTTCCAAGTTCCTTCAAGGAATTTTTGGGCTAGTTATTCACAGCCATACTTTACAGCCCAATCCATACCACCAAACTCACTTCTTCCACAGAATCGAGGATCAAGTTCAGCGTGATCATTTTCCAAAAGCAATTCGTTTAGGGACGTTTCGCTACAAAATACGAGGCCGATTTGTCTGTCAAATGATGGCTTTTGTCCTCTGTCTAGTATGAATACAGATTCACTTCCAGCAGAACATTGTGATTCTGCAAAGACCTTTGCTTCTTCGCCACCAAGTTCTGTAAGCTCTGCTGCATTAACAAGTGCAAGTCTAATTCTAATCTCTTCACCATCATCTGAAAGGAATTTTACAGTGTCGCCGTCTACTACTTGGGCAATTATTCCAGTAGTGCAGATTTGATCATCACAGTTAATCGAAGTTTTAGGTGGTTCAACATAAATGGCAAGTGCAACAATTCCAATACCAATTACAGAAACTAGTATCATAGATAGTGCCTTTAGCATATTGCCCATGAATATTATTTTGAACAATACAATATAGATGATTTTTTAACTCATTTTTGTATAATAGATGTGTGTCAGATATCACACAGGCTAGAAGTTTTGCTAAAAGGAAACATTTAGGTCAGTTACGAAAAAATGGCAAGACAACAACATTTTCACATCTAAAAGATGTGGTACGAAACTTGAAAAAAATGAAGGTTACAGATGAGGAGATAATTTGTGCTGCGTGGCTACACGATACAATAGAAGATACAGATACAGACTATGATTCCATAAAAGACAGATTTGGGAAAAATATTGCAGAAATTGTGGTATCAGTTACAAAAGATAATCGCTTAGCAAAAAAACAAAGAGAAATAAAATATGTGAAAGATCTTAAAACTTCCAGTGCAAAAGCAAAACTTGTCAAAATTGCCGACATTTTAGCAAATGTAAATGATGCACCAAATGCTGGGAGAAACGCACAGTGGGAGAAACAGCAGTTTGTAAAAAAATCAAAGTATTGGAATTATGTTTCAGACGTAAAACCAAGAAAACTTGCAGAACTTTCATGGGCAAATGATGAGTGGAAGAGACTACAGGAAAAATATAATTAATTTTTTTGCTCGTAAATATTCAGAGTTGTTTTTGCAAAAGAACGACTGATATCATCAGGTATGATAATCATTATTCCACTCTCTTGTGTGACGTTGGGACATGTTCCTGAATGACTAGTTAGATTTTTTGCAAAACATCCAGGTTCAGTATAATAAAAAAAGGTTCCAGTTTGTTTATAGCTCTCATATTCAGAAATAGATGGAACAAAGTATAGATTCACTCCTATTGTTTTATCATCAATTCTAACACTATAATCAAAATTAGATACATCATTAATCATACAAATTGGAATAAAATGTGCAAATGCATCAGGCAATTTTGATTCTTGTTGCGCATCAGAATACAAAGTATTTTTTACATTTGGAAATTGAATATTGTAAGGATCAGTTGTTAGTTGTAGACCCATAGCAACCTCAATGTTTTGTCTTATCACATCAACTGTAGAACGATAATGATGTGGTTGAAAATTATATTGACATTGATTATTTTGGTGAGATAAACGGACAAAAGACTTGTCATGCATAGAATCTAGCTCATTTGTGCCATAATTGTCTGGAATGGTTTCATCAAATGGAATAAATCTTTGTGATTCATCTAATACAGCATTTGATTTGTTCCATGTTGATGTGATATCAAATACAATATTTGATGGATAACTATCCCAAACAGGATCAAAATGAACGTACAATGAATGTCTATTTACAGACATGTCTTCAAATTCCATTGGCATGTAAAATTCTACTACATCTAATAGAGCAAGAACTGCAGCAATTCCTACAACAAATAATAAAATTTTCATATGTTTTAATTTGGAAAATGTAGATTTTTGTGACAATGCACTACATGGACAAAAAGCTAATAATTAGCTTATTAGTTTTGAGTTGAGCTAGTTACCAAAGAGTGAAAAATATCTTCTAGATAAGAATGAAATTTCAGTACTCAGAGTAAAATGATTCTAAAAACTTAGTCTAATTTTCTTTTTTCACAAATTTAGAGCATGGGCAAGTGTCGACTAGACACTGTTTTAGATGTGCAATGTGCTTTGATTTCAAGTGTCTGCATGTGATGTTTTGACAGGTGTTTTTTTCAATCTCTTTTTTTACTATGGCTGCAGCAATTTTGTTTGCTTCTTCTTTTGACATTTTCTTCTTGTTAATGTAATAATGAACTACTTGCGACCAAAGCTTGTCTACCTGAAATGGAGTGACATTTTCCCACATCATGGTGTCTAATACGCATCTGTAATAGATAAAAATGATCTATGATTTTCATACATGTTTGACAAACATGAAGTTGAGAGAAGCCACAACGGAGGATGTTGGCTTCTCAGAATGTTTAAGCCTTATCACCTTTTGCCTTGTCTTCAGGGATGTATCTTGAAAGAAATTCATCAATCACTTTGAAGAAAGGACATTTGCCTTCATACATCATGCCATACTATACATGATAATTGCATAAAAGTTTGTAATTAATGGGTGTGACACTTGGCAGAACATTGAGAGAATTCCTCTCTTACTGCGTCTAAACACAGTATACATCATCAGTTCCGCAGTGTCACACGATTTTATTCTGTTGATGACATAATCATCGACATCGTTTAGGTGAAAATAATATTTAAGTTTGATAGTTGATGAATGACGTTCATGTTTATATCTCAGTTTTACATAATTCGTTCTTACTTTCATAAAGAGATTTAATGATATAGAAAATGATCGAATTATGTCAGTTTGGATGGGAGGAATATTCCTAAAAGATGAAGGTGGATACGAGATCGTTTTGAAATCATTGGTACATTATAAAAAACGATTACAAACAATACATGCAAGTCCAGAACTAAAAGAGGCAGCTGCGATGTTTGCTCCAGTTTTACAATCACAGGCCCAAAAAAGAATTCCAATGATTGACGAGACAAAGGAGAGAGTTGAACAAATGTTACAAGATTCACTACCTGCGCAGTCATTAGAGCAGGACTTGGATATTTTAGAAAAGGCACTAGAGTGTCGAAAAGCAGACATTGAGAAGGCACAAGATACAGGAAAAGAATACTTTATGCAATTATTGGGAGATTTACAAGAGGCTGTAAGAGATTTGGAACCAATTAAAAATGCGCTTGTAAAGATAAAACAGTATTCAGATTAGTTTTTCAAAGATTTTACATAATCTTCAAGTTTTTGTTTCTTTTCTTCAGGAGATAATGGTAAGAATTCTTTCCATTGTTGTTTCATCTCTTGTTTCTTTAGCTCTTTTTGTTCATCAGACATTGTATCCCATTGCATCTTAATTTGCATGAAATGGATTATCATTGCTGCCCGGTCTTGAAGTGAAATAGATTTCCAAGCATCACCCATTTCTTTGAATTGTTTTTTCTTTTCGGTAACTTGTTCAGGAGTCATTCCTTTGAAATAATCTTTCATTTTTTTGTTGTGTTTTTTATCAAAATTACGTTTGTTTTTGTAAGAATCCTTTGATTTAACATCAGATACGTAGAGTTGTTCGCCTGTTCCAGCATCAACTAGAACTTTGTTATGACCTCTATTCTCATCCATCATTACAATTTTGTACACAAGATAACCGTTAATTACAGAAAGTTTTCCATAAATGGCCTTACTATCAGGTACAGCATTTTCTGCTGTTGACATTGCATCAACTAGAGAAATGTTACTCAGCTCTGCAAAGTCTTGACCGTCTGCAATAGGAATTGTTCCTTGTATTGCAGGATAATTTGTTCTATCCCAATCAGCAAATGCGGGAGTTGCTGCTACGGATGTAACTAGTACACCAATTAACATCAAGGCTGCTAATTTTCCAGCAAATCTTGTCATAATAAATCGCTTTAAAATTACTATAAAAAAGGATCCTATAATTCATTCATAGTATAGTTTGAAAAGTTGTAATAATTACAACAAAAATTTGTAATTAGTAACCCTTTTTTCTTATAATGTTTGTAACAAAATATGACAGACCCTATTTGTAATTTGTGCGAAAAAAAACTTTCAGAGCATACATACGAAGAGTCAATCAAATGTGCAATGGAATTAATCAAACAAGGACACAAAAAAATTGGAATGGGTCAACATCGCCTACGACAGTCAATGCATGACTGATTTTATTATTAATTCAAAGTAAAATAATTATTATTCTTTCTTAGCTTCTTTTTTAGGCACATCTTCTGCTGCAGCTTCTGTCTCTGCTGGAGGTGCCTCATCTTTAATTTCTCCATCATATTTGCAATTTACTTGGAAGATTTCATCAGAAACAGTATTGCCTCGGATAAGTTTTCTTTTTCTCAATCCACGTTCAGTATCTTGTAGTCCAATTCCTTTTGATAGTAAGACACGTTTTCTTGCCATTCCATGTAGATCTCCTCTCATTGGAACGCCAGATTTGTCGCTTCCGCCAGTAATTTTCAATTTACCTGCTAATCCCACAATTGCTGCATCAGTTTCAGCACCAATTACAAGACCCATGAGTGGATTTGCATCACCTTCTTTGAGTTCTTTGGTGATAGATTTGCCTTTGATATCTGAAACGGTTAGTTTGAAATTAGCCATTGCGATCTCAAAAATTTGTGAACTACTAATTAACGTTTGGACAATTTTAGTTTGTAAAAAATCTTTAATTCAATTTTATCTTAAATTATACATGAAAGAAAAAGTCGAGTGTCCCAAATGTAATGAAAAGATGCTCGACGTACAGGCCTGTCATCTCATATGTCCTAGATGTGGATCGCACATGGATTGTTCAGATAAGGGATCAGTTTGGTAATCAAAAACCAGGTCTGTCAGGAATGTAATCTGCTGCCATGTTAAGTGCCTGGTCTTTCATAATTTCCAGATATTTTTCATATGATACTTCAAATTTACAATGAGGACATGTAACTTTGGTAACGTCGTCGTTGACTTTAGCTACATTTTCACATTCAGGACATCTCGCATCAAGCATAATTTTGATAACTGTTTAAACTATATAATTCTGATCTGGATATTACATTTCATTTAATGCACGTTCTATCATTCCACGGTCTTTAGCCGTTGGAGTAAATTTGATATAATCTTGATAGTCATGTTTTGCCTCATCCATCTTGTTTTGCTGTTGTCTGACATATCCACGATTCTTGTAGATTGGACCAAATCTATTTTCGTTAATTTCAATTGCATGAGTATAGTTTTTCTCAGATTTGTCAAACTGCTGATTCTTTAGGTAAAAATTTCCAAGACCACGAAAAGCAAGATAACAGTTTGCATTTTTCTCTAGACTTTTTTCATAGAATGAGACACATTCAGAATTGTTTTGTTCGTTTAGTACGCCTCCTAATAGACACAATGCAGTCGAATTATCTGGATTGAGTTGTATGGCTTTTTCTAGAGAATTAATAGTCTCTTGTGTTTGTTTTTGTATAGCTAGTCTTTCAGATTCAAAACAAAGCCTATTTGATTTTGTCTTATTCTCATCGGATTTGAGTGTAGAAATGATGTCAGTGGGACCTAACAAAACCATCAAGTAACCATCTTCAGACCAGAGTTTTTCAAATCTTTTTTCTGGAATTACGCCAACCTGAATGCCTTCATCAGATGGCTTTTGTTCGGGAACATAATGAAATATTGTCTTTTCTTTGTCGTCATAACCAGAAATGATTGATGCGTGCTGAACAACATCATGTAATCCAGGCAAGATGACAATTGGAGGAATCCCCATGTCAATTACTTGTTTTAATTCTGTAATGCTTGAGTGTAATATTAAACTGGAAAGTCCATGTCTTTCTGCAAGATTAATTCCCTCAATCAGTATGCTTCCATTCATTCCAGCATATTTTGATGCAATCTTGTTTGCTTCAGTCATTGGAAGATCAATGTTCCAGTATTTTGCTACTGCATTTACTGAGAGTGGCAGACAAATGTTGTCACTGTCTGAAATCGGAGGTAAGATTAGTTCATGTTCAGAGTTATCTTCCATACAAAATCACTCAATTAATCATTATTAATATCATCAAAGTTTTGTAAATTTCTTGATCATTACTTGACCATCTTTGGTCATCTCTGGATGGAATTGCGTGCCATAAATTGACAGTTCTTTGTGTTTAATAATCTCATTTTTACAGTTTCCAGACTCTGCTATGCAGTTCAATGAGTTGCCAAGTTTTGAGATTTCATATGAATGACTCTCAAAGACAATATCTTTTCCTATGCAAAGTGAATTTTCATTACAAGTAATCTCTTGTTCGCCTCTTATCGTAGAAGATTTCCGAATTGTTCCTCCTAGTGCAAGAGCTAAGATTTCTGCACCATAACAGATTCCTAGAAGTTTCTTTTTCTCACTTACTGCATGTAAAACAATCTTTGAGTTTTTTGCATTCATTTTAGAGTCATTGTGACGTCGACCAGATAAAATGTATGAGTCAAATTTTGCAATTTCGTCTGGATTAATATCATCGAACGATTTTTTCTCAAAGATTACGTCAGATTCAGAAAGTGTATTAGCTATATCTTTTGTAAAGACAGAACCATTATCTACTAAGAGTAGCACGATTAGTCTTTTCCAATCTGAATTTTGATGTAGTGAATTTCAGCAATTCCATCTACAGTATTAATTACTCCAAAGTAGAGAGATGTATCTTCTTCCCACATCAATACTCTAGATGTTCCTATAGCATACTTGCCAATGAACTCATTAATCATTTCCTCAGTTGCATCTTTATCAGATTCATTAAAGAATACAATTTCACCCTCTTCAAATGATAGTGGAATTTGAATTGCAGTTGGCTTTGTAATTGTCAAACCACTAGTGCTTATCATTTCCATAATTTTTTCAAATCTTTCATCCTTGTCTAATTGTATTATAGTTTCACCAGTTTTACTTGTAGAAACAACACCAGATAGCTTTTGTAGATATGCTTCAAATGCTTCTTCTTGTGTTTCGCCTAGACCAACATAATATTCTCCTGTAAATCCTGCACCAACTGCAGCAATTGTACCCAATTGTGCTACCGAACCACCAGCTCCTGCAGTATAGACTGGAATAAAGTAAGTATCTTGATCTCCTACACGGTACAAAATGTTATCACCAATTCTAGGATTTCGTAACAATGTCTTGAGTTGTGCAAAGTCAGGATCACGATCAAGTGCTTCTCTAACAGATGTTGGTCCCAAAAGTTTTGTTTCAGAGTCTAATGGAACTTCATAGAAGGTCATCTTACCAAGTTTATCCATATCATTTTCTACAATCATGTATCCTGCCAAGTTACGTCCTTGTGAACCACGAAGTTCTAATGATAGAAGTCCGATGAACTCAGTTTCTGTAAATCCAGGTGGTTTTGCTTCAATATAGTAAGTATCAAGTCCTCTAGGAATTTCATAAAACTCGTTTGCTTGGATGAATGTCTCAACATCAGTTACGTGGTAAATATTGTACATCTCTGTTTTCCAGTTGAATAATTCCTCTGGATAACGAATTTGTTCTTCAAGCCATGCAGGTGCTGGAATTATCTGATCTTCATATTGTGACATCATCATGTTTGAGAAAAAGTCATCGCCATTTTTTATCAGGCTAATGTCGCCATTGTATGTATCAACAAGTGCATATCCTGCAAGTCTAAGATATGGATTTCCTGCAGAGTATGGAACGTCTCTTGTATCAAATCCAACTATTAATGGAACAAGCCAATAGGTGTTAGTTCCATCAGTTACTGGATAGGAATCAAGTTCTTTTCCAAACATGTTATACAAGAAATAAGGATAAAGTGTCTGCATTCTTTCGTTAACATCTTTGTATCTCATAATGTGAAGAGACTCTCCAGGATATGAGAGGATAAAGTTTGGCTCAAAGATCCATGAAAGTGGTGGTGCTACATCAACTCCTCCGGCTCCATCATATTTTGCGCCGTTAAGTTCTGCACTTGCATCACGATTTACTGGATATCCAGACCATGTATCATCAAGTAATCCACCTTCACCATAGTAGATTGCTCTTTGTTGAAATAATTCAGAACTATCAACAATTTTTCCTTCAGTTGCTTCTAGGGTTAGAAATCCATCAGGTACGTGAGTGTATACAAGATGCTCATTGTACCATTGGTTTTCAAGACTTACAGATGAAGGAAGTATTGGTTTCATTGATGCAGTCCAGTAAAGTTTATCGTTAAATCTTAGAATATCATTATCTTCAAAGTCTACATAAGGAATAAGACCAATCTCTGGTTTTAGTTTTGCAAATGCAGCGTTCCAGTCCCACACACGAATCTTGCTTAGCACATCTTCATTTTCATCAATGTAAGAATCAATTAGATTTGGATTAACTGATGTAATTTGTACTTCATGAGTATTTTCATTAATCAGATCAAGTTCTGCAAGATGGCGATTAACACCAATTTGTTGTGCTGTGTATGGTCCAAGGTATTCTATCTTTTTTGCGTCTGCAACACTGTTGTTTACGCCCATTGCAATTCCTACGATTAGCGCAATGGCAATTATTGCTGCAACTCGGATGTATACATCACGCTTGAACATGTGTGTTAGGACACGTGCACGCATTCTGTCAAAAATTGAAAATGCAATTGCTGCAAATCCTACAACAAAGGTCCCACCAATTGCGTATCTTGTGTTATAGTCAATAGTATCTGTGAAAAACATGTTAAAGGCAGCCCAGACTATTCCTATTCCAATTATTGCTTCAAGTGTTGCCATGTAGTTTAGGTATCTTGGTTTTCCTTCCTTTGTGTCATGGAAGTAAAGTGTTATCACTTTGATTACATAATGAATTCCTACAAAGAGGATTAAACGAAGCCCGATTGCGCCAATGATTGGAGGAATTATAACTAGAAGTGAAGGAATCATTGGAGTAACATTGTCCATTGCAAATGTTGGATCATTTGGTGGAGTTACAAATGGAAGTGAGAATAATGTTGTAATGTTTTCAATTCCCAGTTCATTTCCTTCTACCATATACAATAAACCAAATCCAAACATGAGGTTTGCAAAGAATGCACCAAAGAGTAGAATCTTTGTTATTTGCCAAAGTGCAAAGTGTCCTCCAGATAATTTGAATTCTGAAAAATTTGGAATTGTTTGTTGAACCTGATCTTGTGGACCACGATTCATCATATTAATTGCGCTGGTTATGGCAAACCAGAAAATTGATGATCTGTTTACTATGTTGACTCGAAGTAATGCTATACTTGCAAGAGTGACTCCACCTATCAGTGAGAACATTAGTGGTTTTGTAAATACATCAGCAAATTCTGTTATATTCATTGACAAAACTACTGCTTGGTTTCCTGCCAATGCAAAGATTACAACTACAATTATTGCAATAATGCCAAGTTTGATAAATTTACCAGCATCTGGTGGTTGCTGACTACCACCTTCGTTTTTAGCGCTATACAAGATGAAAAAACTTGTTTTTTCATTTAATTAATACCTTATTAGTAGAATTGCAAAAAAATGTACGATTATACGCTTGATGCGATACCTTTGCACATCATATAGACTGCTGCAAACTTTGGAACAGATACTTGTTCATTGTTAAACGGTCCAAATTTTTTCTTCTTTAATGAAAACTCGATCGGACAATTTGTCACAACTTCAACTTCTTCATCATCAATAAAGCAAGCATCAACGTATGGATCAAACTTTTTCAAGTCCTCTACGAAAATTTTCGTAAGACCACTTTTACTGTTAATAGATCCAGGCAATCTAAAAATTCTGTGAATATCTTGTGTTACATTTGGATCAATCTTAATTCCAATTGAATCTCTAAAATCTTCTAGTCTTTTTTGAAATAGTGTATAACCGCCAGAGAGTACTTCTTGTAAAATTTTTGGACGGTTTGATTTTGTTCCGTACAAGTGCTTTGCAAGTCTTCCACCCCAACCATCATCCTCAAATTTTGGAAGAGATGATTTGTTCATGTTAAATTTTCTAAATCCAAATGTTTCAGGTATACTTCCACGAAACATAATGTAATCAGCAATCTCTGCTCTTTCCTTCGAGCCTACATCATCATATTCAGATTTTGAGACATAGATATGAAATCCCTCATTTCCAGAAAAAAATATCTTAATGTTTTGTTGGTCAATTCCCAAGTCATCTGTAAGAATTTGTTTTAGTTTGACTACCTCGTCTTTTGTTGATTTGATACAGTCATTGCAGGTAAGTGTCGTAAAGGAAAGTTTTGTTGATTGGCAGTTTGGGCATGATTCATTCAATGAAGAAATTTCATTACAATCAGAGCATTTGATTAACGTATTATCTTTAGGATGTTCCTTTCTTAGATCCTTAGCATCAATATCAAAGATTATCTCAGCGTTTTGCCAATCTTTTTCAGCCATCGGCAGATTAGGAAACATATATCGTGCATTAGAGCAGTAAACATCAGAAGGTTTGTTTTGCATTAAAAGTAGGTGAAGGTCTTTATCAGATTTGAGTGAAATGTGTCTATTCATTCCTCCATTAAATTTCTGGTAACCAAACTCTCGTTGGTTTGGGTTATCAGGAACATGTAGGAGATCAAAGTGTTCAAAATAAAATTTTTTGAATGTATCTTCAAGAAAGGTTACATCCTTTGCATTCATACTCTCTTTCTCCCAAACTGAAGAGGATTGATTATTGTATCACATGCAGGAACAGGAAAACAAAGATTTTGACTCTTCACCTTTTCACATGATGGACATTTGTATTCTGTAGTTCCAGATACACCAGAGAGTTGATTTAGCTGATAAATTGTAACTTTTGGATTATAGTCAGGTGCATTTTTGAATAATGGTGCAATTTGTTCCACTGTTTGACCTTTGTTTAATAGAAAAGTAGCAAGCATAAATCTTCCAGAATGAGGCAGGTTTTCTCCTTTTTCTAAAACTTCTATTGCATGTTTTATACAAGGAGGAAATTCTTTTGACTCTACTGTCTTCACCTCAAACTTTTTTGCAAGTTGTTTTAGTTTATCAACATAAGTCTCAAAGCCAATTATCATATCAGGTGAAGACGAAGAGTTGATTTTTGTATAGATATGTCTGTCTAGTTCTTTTCTTACCAATCTTACAGTTTCATGTGAGGTAAGGTGGACTTTTCCATTTACAACTTTTCTGTTAATTAATTTCCATTCTCTTTCATAGAAATTAATAGAATGTTTGAGATAATCACGAACAAGAATTGTAAATCCTTTGTCTGTTTTTTCTACAGTCATAGAAAATAATTCTTCAAGTATTTGTAGAGAAAGTTTGGTTTTTGTAGCATCTTGATAATTCATCAGATCCTTTTCTAGAAATTTTTCTGCACGACGAGCCTCTGCCAGAGAAAATCTTCGTATCAGTGTGTTCATGCCAGAGAGTTTTAGCAAGATTACAGCAATTAAAAATGAAAAAATCTCCAGAGGTAATGCAGAGTTATTAGATGAAAAATCAGATTTAAAAATTCGTCCTTCTGATGCAGTAATGATTCTTTCAAAGGCATTCTCAACAATTTTTTTTAGATCGGGATCAGTTCCAAATTGTTCTAGTGAAAATCCTTTATCACTTAGATATTTCCCTGCTTCTGCTAGAAACGGATACTTTACGATCTCGTCATTTCCAAGATTAACCATAACAATAGTGCACCAACTTAGTTTAAAAATTGCAATTAAAAAATTAGTATTTCCAGTAGATCTCTAGTTTAAATTATAATGAATTGTAGAAATAATATGCAGATTGGTGCCCATGTATCCATATCTGGCTCTTTAGACAGATCAGTAGATAATGCAGTTGAAAGAGAGTGCTCAGCGTTTCAGATATTTACCAGAAACCCACGAAGTTGGTTTGCAAAAGATGTGGATCCTAATGATGCTGAAAAGTTTAAAGAAAAATTATCAGATTCCGATATTGACAGAATGGCAACTTGTGCTCACATGCCATATTTACCAAATCTTTCAACACCAGAAGATGAAGGATATGAAAAATCAATCAAATCAATGATTAAAGAAGTGGAAAGATGTGACAAGCTTGGAATTCCGTATCTTGTGACTCATCTTGGAAGTCACAAAGGCTCCGGTGAAGAAAATGGAATAAAGAGACTTACAAACGCACTAAATGAAGTTGCAAAGACAAAGGCTGATGTAATGATTTTACTTGAGAACACTGCAGGACAAAAGAATTCTGTTGGTTCTGATTTTAAACAATTAGCAGAGATTTTTTCAAAATGCAAACCCGCAAAAAAATTTGGTGTTTGCCTAGATACATGTCATGCATTTGTTGCAGGATATGACTTGAGAACAAAAGAGGCAGCAAAAAAAACAATGAAGGAGTTTGATGAGACAGTTGGAATAGAAAATTTGAAAATTTTACATCTTAATGATTCCAAGGGAGAGTTAAATTCCAATTTGGACAGACATAATCACATTGGATTAGGAGAAATTGGAAATGAAGGGCTATCAGAGATGATAAAGATAATGAATGAGAATAAGATTCCAATCGTATTAGAGACACCTATAGATGACATAAGAGATGACTTTGAGAACATTAGAAAGGCAAAGTCACTTGCGTGAGTAATTACGCATTTATTCCATGATTGTTTTAGAGTTGTAGTATGAATTACGAAAGCGTCATGAAGCTTGCACTTGAAAGAGCGTTTTATTTTCCAAGTTGTGAGGTATATGGCGATGCACAAGCAGGTTTTTGGGAATATGGCCCAACAGGCGTAAGTGTGAAAAACAAGTTCCTTGAATTGTGGAGAAGAGAACTGGTAAGAAGAGACAGAATGCTTGAAATTGACGGCTCACAGATAATGTCAAAGTCAGTCTTTGAGGCATCAGGTCATCTAGGAAATTTTGCAGATCCAATCATAAAGTGTAAGAAATGTGGACTGACATTTAGAGCTGATAAATTAATTGCAGAGATTGCAAACGTAGAGATTCCAGAAAGTGCAGATTTAGAAGACTTTGATAAAATGATTCAAGAAAAAAATATTGTGTGTACAAAATGCAAAGGAGAGTTTGATGCAGCAAAAAAATTCAACATGATGTTTAGAGTTGGGATTGGTCCTGAAGATGTAGAAGCATATCTTCGACCAGAGACATGCCAATCCATATTTGTCGATTTTCCAAGATTGTTCAAAACTATGCGTGGAAAACTTCCATTAGGAATAGCACAAGTAGGTAAAAGCTTTAGAAATGAGATCGCACCTAGACAAAGTCTTTTGAGATTAAGAGAGTTTTATCAAGCAGAGATTGAAGTTTTTTGCAATCCAGGAAAATTAAATGAGTTAGAAAAATTCTCAGAGATTGAAAATACAACATTACGAATACAAATTTCAGATGGCATACAAGTGATGACTTGTAAAGAGGCAGTAGAAAAAGGAGTAATCCCAAACAAGTTTGTTGCATATTATCTTGGACTACTAACAGAATTTTATGAAAAGACTGGAATTGATATGGAGAAAAGCAGATTTAGAAAGCTTGGAGAGAAAGAAAAAGCATTCTATGCAGATGTCGCATTTGATTTTGAAGTAAACACGACAATCGGATGGTTGGAATTGGTAGCATGTAACTATAGATCTGATTATGATTTGTCAAGTCATGCAAAGATGAGTAAAGAAAAGTTTGAAGTTATGGACAATGACGACAAAGTTTTACCACATGTGTTTGAAATTTCGATGGGAATTGATAGAAGTCTTTACACAATTTTAGAGCATTCACTAAGAGAAGATAAGGAAAATGAGAGAATGGTTCTGTCAATCAAGCCATATTTAGCTCCAACTCATGTAGGAGTTTTATCATTGGTGAAAAAAGATGGATTGGCAGAAAAGACAGATGAGGTTTATCGTCTGATTAGAACAAAATTTGATTCATTTTTGGATCATTCAGGTGCCATTGGCAGAAGGTATAGAAGATTGGATGAGATTGGGGCACCATTTGCAATAACTGTCGACCATCAAACAAAAGAAGACAATACAGTGACCATTCGCAGGAGAGATGATATGGCTCAAGATCGTGTCAATATTTCAGAATTGGAGACAATTCTTGCTAAAGAGACAGCATATCCATAAGATATTTCTTTTAAGATATTGATGAAATTTTATGAAACTAGCAATTGTGATTCCTACGTATAATGAAGCAGAAACTATTCCAAGTTTAATCAAAGAGTTATTTGAAAAGATCAAACAATTAGTTGAAAAATTGGATGTTTTAATTATTGATGATTCGTCCCCAGATGGAACTGCAGACATTGTTAGGGAACTAGGAGACAAGTATGAAAAGATCACAGTTATACAAAGACCAAAAAAGATGGGATTAGGCGCAGCATACAAAGAAGGATTCAGATATGTCTTGGAAAAATTGGATTCAGAATTAATTGTTCAGATGGATGCAGACCATTCACATCAACCTAGTGAGATTCCAAACATGTTAGAGAAGATAAAAAATTTTGATTTTTTAGTTGCTAGTAGACATGTAGAGGGTTCAGATGTCATAGGATGGGGAATGTGGAGAAAGATGACACATTCTATTGCAGGTGCAATTGCAAGTGTTTGTGCAAAAATAGAGATCAAGGATTCAACTAGTGGATTTAGAATGTTTAGGAAAAAAACACTAGAAAAAATTGATTTTGATAAGATACGATCAGATGGTTTTGCCTTTCAAATAGAGGTATTACATCAACTAAAGCAATTAGATATGAAGGGATTAGAGGTGCCAACTGTTTTCATAAACAGAACAGAAGGTAGTTCAAAAATGGGTAGTAATGAGATGATGCAATTTATCACAATGTGCATTAGTTACATAGGTAGAAAATAAAGGAAGAAGGCTAACTACTCAAAACTAGAAGTTGATGTTGTTTGTTTGTATTCTTGAGTTGGAAGCTCCAGTGAAGGTACTGATGGGAACTTGTCACCGATTTGTTGCTCTGCAACTGCGGATGCTTCTTGAAGAATTTTATTTGTTTCTTCACTAGATGCATCTGATTCCATGTTAAATGAATCACCGGAGATTGAGTCGACCATAAGTCCATTTAATGTCTGGGTCATTGCGTTCAATTCTGAATCTGCTTCTGGCATGAATTTACCTAATGATGATTGTAGGCTCTTCATTGTGCCCATTGCAGGTCCAATTGCAACCATTGCATCACCGAGGTCATGAATTGTTGAAAGTCTTAATTGAACTTGTTCCAAAGACATTCTTGCTCCGCCAAGCATTTTCTTTACTTTTCTAACTTCTGCTAGTTCGTTTGATAAAACAGTGCTTGCACTTTTATCGTGGTTTTGAACTGCTGTGACAACACGTTGGAATAATTGTTGATCTCGTTGTTCGAGTTTTCCTAACATACTGTCCATCTTAGAAGTTTGTGCCTGTAATTTGTTAACAGCATTCTGTATTCTTGGTTTCAATGCTCCTTGAGGTTTCAAGGTATCACGAAATTTATCAGATATACCTGCTGATTCTTGGCGTGCCCATGTTTTATGGAATGATGGCATTGTGTAGTCTCGAAAAAATTGCTCTTAATCAGAAGTGTGGAATAAGATCAACACTAGACTAAATTTAGCTAACTAACTACGCATGAATGAAGATGAAAATTGTTGTTTTTGACTCGGGACTAGGTTCTCTATCAATAATTAAAGCAATCCAGAAAAAGACAAAATCAGATATCATCTATCTAGCAGATAGAAAGAATTTTCCATATGGCACAAAGACAAAATCACAATTATACAAAATAATCACAGATACAATTGAAAAAATTTCAGAAAGATTTGATCCTGATGTAATAGTACTTGCATCAAATACACCATCATTACTTTTCAGAGAAAAATTACCAAAAAATGTAATTACAGTTTTACCTCCACTTGAAAAAATTCAGAAAGCAAGTAATGTTGCAATACTTACAACAGAAATTGTTGCAAAGAGTAAAGAATTAGATAATTACATAGAACAATTCAGTGATTTGGAAGAGGTTTTGAAGATAAATTGTTCAGAATTAGTTGAATTGGTAGAAAGTGGAAAATTTCTAACTCATGAAAGAGATTGTGTTAAAACTATACTAAAAGTATTGAAAGATGAGTTTAAAGAAAATAAAATTAAGATTGCAACATTATCTAGTACACATCTTCCATTTCTTTTACCATTTTTGAAGAAATATTTTAGAGGAGTAGAGTTTTTGGATCCAGCTGAAGATGTTGCAATAAAAATTTCTAAACTAGAAAAATCAAAATCTACAAGAAATTCATTATCTATCTATACAACAGAAAGCCCAAAAGCCCTACAAAGAAATCTCAAAAGTATGGGAATTTCTAATAAAGTTAATCTTTTTTCTTAGATTTCTTTGCTAGTCTAAAACCATGAGAGAAGGTTTTATCATATAATTTTGAATATTCATATGATTTTGGTTTTATTACATCTCCAATTATGACAATTGCAGTCATTGTAATTCTTTCAGCTTTAACTTTTTTTGCTATATCTGTAAGTGTTCCAAGAATAATTTTTTGATCTTTTCTACTTGCTTTGTAAACTACTGCAACAGGAGTAGTCTTTTTGTATCCACCTTCGATCGCTTCTTTTGTAATTTTATTTAATAGATGAACACTGAGATAAAAAATCAAAGTTGCTTGATGTTTTGCAAGTTCAGAAATTTTTTCACGTTTTGGAACTTTAGTTCTTGATTCTGCACGTGTAATAATCATTGTTTGTGTAATTCCAGGTAAAGTTAGCTGTGTTCCAAGTGCAGCTGCAGATGCTAAAAATGATGTAACTCCAGGGACTACAATTGATTCTATTCCTTCTTTTTCTAAATTATCAATCTGCTCTCTAATTGCACCATAAATTGCAGGGTCACCATCATGCAATCTAACTACAGTTTTTCCTTTTTTTGAATTTTTTAAAAGTAAATCAAGGATTTCTTCACGAACAAGTTTCGCTGCATCATGTTTTTTTCCTTTTTTATTATATTTCAAAATCTCAGAAGGAATCAATGAGCCTGAATAAACTATGACATCTGCTTTCTGAACCAGTTTTTTTGCTTTTATTGTGATTAAATCAGGGTCGCCTGGACCACAGCCAACAAAATATACCTTAGACACGTTTTATCACCAAAATTGAAAAGTACTTTGTAGTAAGAGTGTCATCATTTACATCACCTAGTCTTAATTTTCTAATAATTTCTTTGTCTGTTCCTAAATCTTGACCAATTGCAAATATAGAATCATCAGGGAATCCAGATTCTCTAACTAGTTCAATCACTTGATCAAAATAGCGACCATCTTTAAGAAATACTAAAACTTCAGAATGTTTTGCAATCTCTTTAACAGAACTCAGATCATAGCATGATGGAATTATTGCAACTTTTTCTGCACCTTCTGCTATACTTATTCCAACTTTAGATGCAAAGGTAAACATCGAAACAATTCCAGGTATTACAGTAATTTTCATATCAGGATGATTTTGACTGATTTCTCTGTGCATGTAGATCCATGTACTGTAAAGATATGGATCACCAACTGTGAGATAGACAACATTTTTTCCTGACAAAACTTTTTCTGCCATAATTTTTGAGTTTACTTTCCAGTGTGATTCAAGAACATCTTTGTCTTTAGTCATTGGAAAAATTAATTTTACAATTTCTTGATTTTTTGATTTATCAATTAATGAATCAACAACTGATAAAGCAATGCTAGGTCTATCTTCTGCTGATGCAGGACACATTATAGTATCAGCATTTTGAATTGCATTTACTGCTTTTACAGTAAGTAAATCTGGATCGCCCGGACCCACACCGATTCCTGTTAATTGAGACATAACAGACATAAAATTATGCCTAATTAAAAAGCTAGATTATTTTTTTGTTGCCGAGATAACAGTTACTGGGTTTCGTGCAAGCATCATTGTGCCTGTTTTGGTCTTTCGACTTTTTCCAATTGTAATTTGTGTGATATCAACTGATTCAAAATCTAATTTTTCAATTGTTTGTAATACAGAATAAAGTGTTTCAATGAGTATAACACCAATTACAATTCTTCCACCAGATTTAATTTTATTTTGACATAATTCTACTATATCTTTTGTATCACCACCTGTTCCACCAATAAATATAGTATCTACTTGAGGTAGTTCAGAGATTTTATCTTTAGCATTTCCTTCAATTAACGTATAATTTGTAATTCCAAATTTTTTTAGGTTTTTTTCAGTTAGCTCTATTGCATTAGGATCAATATCAACACCAATTACCTTACCTGATTCTTCAACTTGAATTGCAGCTTCTATTGTTACAGAACCACTACCACACCCAATATCTAAAACGGTTTGTCCTGCAGAGAGTCTACCTTTACTAATTTGTATAGCACGAATCTCTTCTTTAGTAATTGGTACAGATTCTGTTCTCTCAAATTCTTCATCTGGAATTCCAGGAGTTTTTGATTTCCACATTTTGTAATTATATACCTGGAATGACTGATTGACTGGTGCCAGTGTTAACTACAGTGTAAGTAAATATCCAGAAGAATAGATACATGAATACAAAACTACCAATTCCTGTTGTAATGTATTTTTTCTTTTTTGCAATTTTAATTCTCCAAGATTTGGCAATTATTGCAGTGGCAATAAACAACATAATCATAAAACCGATTGATGTCCAACGTTTTTCTTCCACATCAACGATATCCTCAAATGCAAATGTAGCTATTACACCACCAGCTATTGCAACAACAATTCTTAACCAAAATAATCTGTCTGTGAGTTTTTTTGTTGCAGACTTGTCTAAAGGATCATCAGCAGGGTCAGGTTTGGTCTCAGATTCTTTTCCTTCAGAAGGTTCTGTTGCTTCAGAAGGTTCTGTTGCTTCAGAAGGTTCTGTTGTCCATTTAGCAATTTCTTTTTTCTCATCTTCTGTTGCTTCAATTTCAGGAATATCGTTTTTTTCATCCTCAGAATCTGATTTATCAGATGTAAATCTCTTTTTTTTGAACTTTGCCAATGAATTTCTACGTTGACTCAGAAATGCCTCGTTTAAAATCTTTGGCAGTCACTAGGCAATAGTAAGAGTATAATTTCCAGACAAAAGTGCAATACCATGACTCTTGCTGGAATTGAATTAGTTTATCTTGTAAATGACATAGAGGAGAAGACCAGTGGATACTATGCAAGTAATATTTGGGGAATAAATCGAAATAGTCTTTTATTCAAATTGCATCATACAACAAAACCAGATATTATGCTAATGGTGTCCAGCATAGGAATGTGGATTACAGATAAAAAAATTGATACAATTGAACCAAATAAGATGCTAAGACGACTTCGTAGTGATCTTTTACGAGCAAAATTAACAAAAATTGAACAAATTGGAACTGAAAGAATTGCCTACCTAACATTTACAAATTTTGAAAAAGCGTTTATCTTAATTATAGAGTTTTTTGGAGATGGAAACATAATTTTGTGCAATGGTGATAAAAAAATTCTAGCACTTTTACATTCAATTGATGTAAGACATAGACAACTTCGTGTAGGATTAGATTATATTCCACCTCCAGAAGATGGACTAGATGTTTTAAATTTAACAAAAGAATCTTTTAGAGAATTATTTTCTTCTAGTGGAATTGGAAAGACTATAGGCAGAGGATTAGGTTTACCAAAAAAATATGTTGAAGAGATAATCAGACTCTCAGGAATCGATTCTAAAAAACCAAGTAATGAAATTACAGAACAGGAGTTTGATGCATTATTTGAGATTATTACATCAACTATCTCTAAAGTAACACTAGGTCCACATGATCCATCTGTAATAATCGAAGATGATGTACATGATGCATATCCAATAAGGTTTTCAGATGATAATTTGAATGCAAAGAAAGTAAATAGTTTCAATGAAGGATTAGATACTGTATTTACTGAAGAAATTTTAGAAAAGGGTAAATCATTATTCAGTAGTCCAGCTGATAAAAAAATAGAATCTCTAGAAAAAACATTAACTGAACAGAAAAATGCAATCAATGTAGTAATAGAAAAATCCAAAACAATATCAGAAATTGCAAATTTACTTTTTACAATGACATCACAAGGTCAGCATAATGTTAGAGACGAAAGCATTACCATTTTACTAAAAGAAAAAAATGCAGAAATAATTAGTGAGAAAGGGATTCCTTACATGAAGATTAATGAATCAAAGATTCGGATAGATCCTGATTCATCTCTTCCAACAATTGCTTCAAAATTATTTGATGAGTCAAAGAAACAGAAAGGTGCAGTAAAATCAATTGAGAAATTAATGAAGAAGACAGAAGAAAAATTAGAAAAAACAATTGAAAAAGGAGAAATTGCAAAGGGTTCGGTTGGATTCAAAGAAGTAAGAAAGAAAAGCTGGTATGAGAGATATAGATGGTTTTTCACATCAGATGGGATTTTAGCAGTTGGAGGAAGAGACAGCTCATCAAATAGTGCAATAATTAGAAAATATCTAGAGAATAATGATAAGGTCTTTCATGCAGAAGTTCATGGTTCACCGTTTTTTTTGCTGAAAGCAGAAGATGAAGAATTACTTCCACTAAGTTTGGAAGAAGTTGCACATGCTACAGTTTGCTTTAGTCGTGCATGGCAAATATCTGCATATGGAATGAGTAGTTTCTGGGTCAACCCCGATCAGGTGAAAAAAGGTGCACCAGCAGGACAGTCAATGGCTAAAGGATCATTTATGATTAATGGTACAAGAAATTTCATCAAAGTTTCATCACTAAAACTTGCAGTTGGAATTTTTAAAGAAGATGAAAATTATTTGATGGTTTGTGGCCCACCAGAACCAATTAAGAAAAAATGTTTGTGTTATGCAGTAATTGAACCAGGTGGTTCAACAATGTCTGATGTTGCAAAAAAGATTAGAGCAGAATTTGATAAAACAGATGAGGGATTTAAAAAAATATTTCTAATTGATGATTATGTTAGAGTATTACCAACGGGTTCAAGTAAAGTTACAGAAATGGGTTAGTTGAAAATTTTTTCAGATTTTGTATCAATAGTAATCTGATTACCATCTTGTATGGAATTAAATTCTTCATTTGATACTACAATCATTGGTATATTTGCAAGTGCACAGCCAGATGCAACAGTGAGATCTGCTTTTTGACAAATCATTGCAACAGGTGCTGATTGATTAGATTTTAACGAGTAAATAGTGTATGCACCAACACTACTTCCAATTCCATGAGGGAATACTAGTACTGTGTCTTTAACTGATTTTTCAAATATATCATATTTTTTGTCGTGGATTACGCCTGTTTTTTTATCAACTGCACCAAGAAAATTAATTGGGCTAGTAGTTTTTAGAACAGTTCCTTGTGCAACTCCTTGAACAATTATTTTACTCATTTTGTTTCATCTTCAATAATTTTAGTGAGAGGTTTTAGATTTACATTAACACCTGTTGAGTTATTCAGATAGTATGCACCTTTGATGGAGTTAGTGGTGACAGCATCAGTCTCATTAGTATCAATTAATGGAGTAAGACACGTACAACAATCAGATAGAATTTCTCCTCCGGCTCTTTCAATTTCATTAATGTAATCAAGAGTACGTGCTTGTTCTTGTACAGCTCTTGAACAAAAAATTAAACAACGTTTTTCAAATGATTTACCCTTTAGCATCTTTGATAAATCAGATAACTCTTCCAATCCTAATTGAGGACTTCCAAGAGTGATTATGTCACCTTTTTCAGCAGTATTTAGTTCATCAAAGACTTCGTTCATCTCTTCTTTTCCAAAATCGACCTTTTCAGATTTTTCATCTTCAGAATCTATAAATTGGAATTTTGCGCACGTACCTGAAGTTCCCATTCCACCACACAAGGCTTTACAACTACGCCTGTTTGGTTGCGATACACCAGAGATGTTAACAGATGTATCACCAACTTTTCCTGCAAAGAATCCAAGCATGCCAAAGTCTAGTTCATTTGGATTATCCATCTTCATTCGAATTGTCATTGGTGTTGTAATGTCATCTTTTCGTAGATCAGAGTAAGGAGATTTACCAGTAATTGCGCTTGCAAGTGCACTAAATGCACTTTCTTTGTTTGTCTTTAATCCACCAAGTGAGTTTGCGAAGATGGCAGCATTACTTTCAGCAAATGAAACTTGGGTATTTTTTTCGGGTAGATCAAATATGTCGTATGGAGTGCAAGAAAAGGTTGGTTCCACACCCATCCTAATGTAAGAATCACGAATACTTGCCTGTTTTTTGATAAATTCATCGTCTATGTGATTAAATTCAGAAATGTGATCAAAATCAATTCCCATAGGATTAACAGTTGCTTTTACTTTAACACGAGCATCTTTACTTAATTCTCTAAGAAATTGTTCGCCAGCATCACCAATTGTATTATAATTGACACCTGAAAGATGTGCCCATTTTATAGGAATTAGTTTTTCTGCATTAGTTGCCTCGCCTGTTGCAACTAGTATTCTGTATGCAGTTTGTAATGTATCACCATGTTCTCCATTTAACGCAGCATTCTCTTCAGATGTTAACTCCATAATCATTACAAAGGTTTTACAGATATAAGACTTGTATCACATCAAACATATATGAAAAAAATTCTAGATGGAATGCATAAAACAATGAATGCAGTCAAACCTCCTAGGATGACAGCATTACGAGATTTACGTGATGCAGAAATACATGGTCCATTCAGCATATTAATTGGAACAATATTATCAGCTAGAACAAAAGATGAAAGCACTGCTAGGATTTCCAAAGAATTATTCAAGAAATATAAAACTGCAAAACAATTAGCTGGTGCAAAAATCAAGGATGTTGAAAAAATAATAAAGTCAATAGGATTCTATCATGTAAAAGCAAGAAGAATAATTGAAGTTTCTAAAATTATTGATACAAAGTACAAGGGAAAGGTTCCTGATGATTTAGAAAAATTGGTAGATTTACCAGGGGTTGGAAGAAAAACTGCAAACTGTGTACTAGTTTATGCATATGAGATTCCTGCAATCCCAGTAGACATTCATGTTCATAGAATTTCAAATAGACTTGGATTGGTCAAGACAAAGACTCCTGAAGAAACAGAATTTGCATTAATGAAAAAAATTCCTAAGAAATACTGGCTTGATGTAAATGATACATTTGTTATGTATGGACAAAACATTTGCAAGCCAATTTCTCCTATGTGTGAGGTTTGTAAGATAAGAAATGGATGTAAATATTATAAAACTAATTCCGCTTCTTAGAAACCAGTAAAAATACTACTACACATCCAAGTGCACCTACTACCATGAATGGAAACATATGAAGTGGACCCTCTGTTGGATCACCAGAAATAACTTCTAGATTTAAGAATCCATCTGTAGTTGCAGGTGGATCTTGTGAACCTTTCATGCCCCATACAGAATATGCTTCAATTGCAAGAGTCTCAACATCTAGATTTGATATTACAATTCTTTCTCCATTGTTGATAGTTAGTCCGGCAGAATCAGAATATGCCAATATCACTTTGGCCCCAGGGAGCCAACCTCTCTCGAGTTTGTCATGTACAACAACATATCCCTCTTCAGGTAATTGTACAGCAACCCAAAAAGGTCTATCAGGAATGCCACCCATTCCTATTTCAACAAATTTATTTTCAATATTTGCATCATACAATCGTATCACTGCAGTTCCTTCAGGATTACCATACAGTAATTTATTTTCAAGATTCACTTGCCAAGTTCTTTCGTGAATTTCATCAAATGGAATTATTGTTGCATCTCTTGAAGGTATGTTAAAGTCATTCCAATTAATGTCAAATTTTGCCATAGAGAGAGAGTCGTTCAGTGCCATTTCTTGTCCAAATGCAGGAAAAAACATTAGAGAAGCAAAAAGAATTATCGGTATTTTATAATTCATATTCTAAATTTACCAGATCTTGATAAAAATCTACTCAACAAATGGTTTATCAAAGTCAATAATTACTTTGGCAACTTCAGGTCTTAGGATAAATTCTGATGGTGATTCGCCATTGTTAATCATCTCTCTCATTTTTGTACCAGAAATTTGTTCCCTATCATCTGCACTATGTGGACAAACATTTGGATTTGTAAATGTTAGACACTTTCTGCAGTAAAAGAATGCTGGGAAAAAGATTGGTTCTATTTCAAGTTCTGGATAATCATCAAATATTTTATGTGCTGCAAATGGATCGTAGAATTTTCCAACTCCAGCATGATCTCGTCCTATAATGATATGAGTACATCCATAATTTTGACGCATTATGGCATGATGAATTGCTTCTCTTGGTCCAGCATATTTCATTTCCGTATGTAGAGTTGCTAATTGACACTTATTTTCTGGATAGTATTTGTCAATCATTGTTTCGTATGCTTTTACAATAATTTCGTCTTTAAAGTCACCAGGTTTTTTCTTTCCAATTAATGGATTTACAAATACACCATCACGTGTTGTTATCGCATTTTTTTGTAACATTTCATGTGCTACATGTGGAGGATTTCGAGTTTGGAATGCAACAATTGTTTTCCATCCTGCTTTTTCAAATAACTCTCTTGTTTGAGTTGGAGTCATTCTATGTTTTCTAATTTCAGTCTCATTTTGGCTTTGAATATAATCAATTTTTCCACCTACAAGAAAGTCTTTCATTGAATTAATTTTTGCAACACCAGGATGCGATTCATCATCTGTTCCATAAACTCCATTCATGGTAGCTTGTTTATCATAAGAGTAGACATCTTCTACATGTAAAATTGCAATTCCTGTTCCATCTGGATTTTTAAGTAATACATCGCCAGCCTCTTTCATTTTTTTACCGGTATCATCATCAACGTCTAAGACAGTCGGCATAGTCCACGCTATACCGTTTGCAAGTCTTCCTTTTGAAATGACGGATTCAAAATCTTGTTGGTTAAGAAATCCTTCTAATGGAGAAAATATTCCATCTGCAATATTTTCTACATCATTTGCTAAATCTGCAGAAATATCAATTGAAATTAGTCCAGATGGATCAACATCTTTGACTCGATTTACTAATTTTCCACCGTGTGCATTAATCAATATGAAACTATTTTGTAGGATTAATTTAATTGTCGTGATTCATATGAAGGCCACACTCTTTGTGTTCATCATTTTCCCACCACCAACGACCTGCTCTAATATCCTCACCGATCTTAATTGGTCTAGTACATGGCTCACATCCAATACTAGGATAGCCTTCGTCTAGAAGTTTATTGTATGGACAGTTATTGGTTTTGACATAATCCCATGTTTGTTCATATGTCCAATTAATGAGTGGATTGACTTTAACAATATTATCATGCATTTCATCAATTTCTAACATTTTTGCAGTTGAGCGATTTTGATTTTGATCATTTCGTAAACCAGTTATCCAGCCATCAAGTGTTTTGAGCATTTTATTCATTGGGTGAACTTTACGTATAGCACAACATAGTTTTCTGTTTTCAATACTATCATAGAAACAGTCTAAGCCTTTTTCGTTAACCATTTTTTCAACTTCTTTCGTATCAGGTAAGAGAATTTCAATTTTTGTGTTATAATGTTTCTGAACTTCTTCTATAACATCAAAAGTTGCTTGAGGTAATCTTCCTGTTTCAAGTGTGAACAATCTAGCATCAGTATTAATTTTAAACATCATATCAATTATTGCGGCATCTTCTGCACCAAAACTAGATGCCTTTGCTAATTTAGGATGAAGGTTATCAAACGCCCATTTCAGACAATCTTCAGAAGTAGACAGAGTTTTGTTTACTTTATCTAGTTCCTCTTGAGTAAATTTTCCCATAAATCTCAATAACTAATCAAGTATTATAATTATATCAAAATTAGCTCAAGTTAAGAGAGGTTCTAAAATATAAACTCCTTAAAAATAACAAATGAGATGACAGAAGATACGTTAGTAGTTGTTTATCCATCATTATTTGCAGAAAATAATGTTGATCAACTAATAGAAAATATTAAAAAAATTTTGAAGATAAAAAATCTAAAATTTAGAAAAATAACTAAAGATGATTTTTTAATTTGTGTTCATGCAGATGATCCTGTTTTTGTTTCTAGTGCAATTGCATTATTATTTGGTATAAAACAAATTGTAATTGCAAAAAAAATAAAAAATGATTTTAAAACAATTGTATCACAAGTTGGAGAACTTGGTTCAAATCTTCTTTTAAAAGGTGAGAAATTTTTTGTTAAAGCAGATGGAAATGCAAAAGGATTTGTTATAAAAGATTTAGAGTTAGCTGCAACATCATCCATAATACAGAAAAATCATAAAATTTCTGCAAAACCTGGAACGGAATCAAAACATGACAAGTTATTACAGATCTATGTCACAAAATCAAATGCATATCTCTGTATTTTTGTAGATGAAGGATTAGGTGGTGCAGCAAATAATTCTCAATTACAAAAATCAGTTTGTTGTATAACAGATGAATTTTCAGCTGTTAGCTGTTTGGAGACAATCAAACAAGGTTTTGAAGTAAAACTTTTGATTTGTTATGAAACACGAGAAGATGTAATACATTTAGTCAAAATTATGGATAAAATACTTCCTAGATTACTAAGATCAGAAGTAGAACTAGAATTTCATAAAATATCAAAATTTGGGAAAAAATCTGACGATATACTATCAAAAAATTCTCTTATTACAGATATTCTAATTAATTCTGCAAAAGAAAAGAAAATTTCTCATATATCACTTACAACTTCACCACTAATTTTTCCATCAACATATGTTGAAACATTACAAAGAAGAGTTTTTGGTGCAGGTATGATTCCACATATCTCATTATCTGGAATTGATTCTGAAATTATGAAAAATGCAAGAGAAATAGGAATGGAAAAATATGTTTCAAAAATTGAAAAATTACTAAGAACAAACTTTACAAAATCTAAACCAAAGTTAAACAAAAAAGAAAAGACAACAAAGAAAATCATCAAGGTTAGATTAGGACCAAATAACGTTCACACAATATTGGACTCCTTAGAAATTGAACATTGAAAATTTAAGCGGGAATTTTGGATTAAAGTTATGGCAAAGATAGGACAATTCATCTATCCTTGGGGAAATGGACACTATTCCAGAATGATGAGATTAAATGAAAAATTAAAAGAACTGGGTGATAATGAGTTTCATTATTTTAGTAAAGGTGACATTTACAAAAAATTATTAAAAAAATTTCCAAATGAAAAAGAGAATGTTCATGAAGTATTGATGCCTACTCCAATTGATGGGAAGTTTGGACCAAGTTTAACAAAATCTATGCTAAATTTTCTATTGCCTGTAGAAGAAAATAAACCTCTAGTAACACAAATTTCAAGTTATCTTAAAGATGAGGCCAAACTGTATAACAAAATTGGATTTGATTTAGTAATTAATGATGGAGATATGGGCTCAAATGTATTAGCAGAACGTCGAAATATCACTAGTCTGTTTGTAACTAATCAATTTAAACCAAAATTATGGAAATCTAGATTATATTTTAAACCAGCATTGAAATTTGTAGCAAAACAAATCTCCAAAGCGTCTAAAATTCTTGTAGCAGATACTGAACCACCATTTACAATGTGTGAATATAATCTAAATTTTACAAAAGATGTTAAAGATAAAGTGATTTATGTTGGACATTTTGCAAACATAAAGAAATTTGAAAGAACTGAAAAAAGTGATTTAGAGAAACTAATTTCAGATTCAGTATATGGTTATTGGATGAGAACTGGAAACAAATCAACTAATGATGGTACAGGTGAAAGATATGAAGAGGCATTTCATCAGTCTGAGATGAAAAATGAAAAGAGAATTGTTTCACATGCAAGAAATGATCAAAATGTGGATAGAGTTTTAGATAAAGATGGAAACCAATATTCAATATCAGAAGCATATGAAAAAAAAATAGATTGGATTCAGATTGATAAAGGATTTCTCTCGGAACAGGAGAAAGAAACAGTATTGGATTGCTGCAAGTATGCCGTAGTAAATGGCTCACATACGGTAATGGGAGAAATTTTAGGAAGTCATGCCAAGCCAATAATTGGAATTCCAATTTATGATGAGCATACCAATCAGATTGAGTGGGCAAAAGAAAAGAATTTGGGGTTGTTTGCTCGAAATAGAAATCAAATAATCGGAGCAATAAGAGAAATGTATGAAAATTATGAGGAATTTACTAATTCTGTTAAGGAATTTTCGAAGAATTTCAATGGGAATGGAGTAAATAATACAGCAAAGATTGTAACAGAAAGTTTAGAAGACAAAAAATAATAGGTTTTAAAAAATAATAGAAATGTACTGGTGCGTGGTTGTCGATGGGCGAACTGACCGCAAGGGATGAAGAGTTAATCCGCGCATCAGTCATTTTTTTGATCTAAAAAATGAGGCAACACTCTTATGTAAAAATACAAAGAAATCGATATTGGTAAACTGCCCTGAGTGTGTAAGTAGAGAAATAACAAAGAAAAAAACACAGCTAGAAGCAGAATTTAACGCTGAAGAACAAGAAGATGGCTATGAATTTAGAGCTCCACCATATAGAGAAATAGAAGATACCATAGATTTTGAAGGATTAGGTCTAATAATGAAATTGGATTCTGCAACAAAACATTTCATTTGTAAAAGATGTGGTCTATACGCAACAAGAGAACAAGTTAGCGACATTAGATACAAATTATCTCGTAAAGAAAGCACAAAATCAGATAAACAATATGATTATCTAGATTGGTGGCAGAAAAGCAAGTCAGATAAAGCCAAAGAATAGTAATTTTTGATGATAAATGGCTAAAAAAAAGGACGAAGTTCCAGAAGATATCAATAAAGAATTAGAATCACCAAAATTTGGAAAACCAAAATCACTAACCAATACAGGCTATGTTTTAGATATTAATGAAAAAGATAAGAAAGTTGATCTACAATTGTATGAATCAGTACAAGGAACATCGATTATTGAAGGATTGAATCTTTCAAAGGATGTAAAACTAAATGATTTAGAAAAAGGGGTTATGTGTGAATTCAAATTAAATGAACTGAAAGCAAAACTAAGCAAAAAAACAGTGGATTATCTTGCTGAACAAGGAATCAATCTTACGGAAATAATTCAATACGAGTTAGCTGAAATAAAAATTATAGATGAAAACGCCTAAGAGTCTCTTTTATCAAGCTGTTTTCTAAAAGCAGTTCCAATTATCGGATTAATTAAAAATGGGAATGTTTGTTTAAACCAAATTCCAATTCGTACAAAAGATGGAACAACAATTTCTAATCTAGATGAGTTTGCTGCCTTTATGATTGCATTTGCGACAGTTTCAGAACTTAAGGAAATCCCAGTAGCAAACTTTGTGAAATTTTTGAAAGATGGGTGATCAAATAAGCTAGTTCTAACCATTATCGGACTTACAACAGTCACTCCAACATTAGTTCCATGCAGTTCATGGTGTAATCCTTCAGAAAATCCCAACATTGCAAATTTTGTTGCGCAATATGATGCAATACCGGGCACGCCGAAGCTACCTCCAACGGACGCCACATTAACCATATGACCAGAATTTTGTTTTAGAAAATATGGTAGGAAATATTTTGTACAGTTAATCATACCAAAATAGTTTGTCTGCATTTGAGATTCAATATCTTCAATAGATAGTTCTTCTACTTTACCATAAATTACAAATCCAGCGTTATTTACTAGAACGTCAATTCGAGAGAATGTTTCAATTACTTTTTCAGACATTTGTTTTACTTGTTCTTTATCAGATACATCGCAAACTTGTACTAGAATTTTTACAGAATATTTGGAAAGTTTTCTCTCAACTTCATCTAGCTTTTCTTTTCTTCTTGCAACAAGCACAATATCTGCACCTTTTTTGGCAAATTTTTCAGCTGCTGCTTCACCAATTCCACTAGATGCACCAGTAATTACTACAATCTTATTTTTGAAATTCATCACTCATGCAGAATTTGGTTTGCTGATTTTACTTAATGCTAATTTTACCAACAAGATCCATGTGACAGCAATTGGGATGTAGTATGTGGCAATTCTCCATCCAATTACAGCATTCCATTGAAGTGGATCAACATCAGCTGATAAATTAAATGGATCTAGATTGTTAAGATAAGCAATTATTCCAAATTCTGCCAATCCTGAACCACCAACTGTAATTGGCAGATTAGCAATTGCATTTGCACCCATTACTGCCATAATTGAATCAAAGAATTCTACTGCAAAACCTACACCGTCTGCAATTATTAAAAATGAAATTCCATAACATATCCAAGATATAATTGATACAAAGAATCCAATAACGAATACTTTTTTTGATTTGCTAGAATGAAGATTTTCTCTACTCATTATACAAACATCTTTAATCCAACCATTGGTTTGTTTAACATATTTTTCTCCACGTTCCTTTCCTAGTGTAGTAGCAATGTATGAAATTACTCTAGGAAGTGTGAATGTATGCTTTGATGACATGAAAAATAATACAATCCATAAACCGGTTATAGGAATACTTGTTCCTAAAACTACTGCTCCAACTAGATATGCACCTGCAGCTAATGCTAGAATTCCTGCCATGATTGAAAGTACACCTGCAGCAAATACCTCAGTAACAATATCTAACAATGCGACCCATGATGCTTTTGATGTTGAGATTCCTTTTTTTGTCATGTAGTAAATGACTGCAAATTCTGCACCGACAAACATTGGAGTTGTAAATTTGATAAACTCACTACCAACGCGCATTGCAGTTAGACGTTTTATAGAATCAAATGGACCAAGAAAAGTTCGTGCAATGTATGCAAGCTTTAGTCCTTGTAATCCTAGTTTTGTCATTATAGCAAGAACGGCTAGTGTGAAAGGAATTACGCCTATAGCAAAGATATCATCTGCATTAATATCAAATTGAATAGCAATGATTATGATAGGAATTAGGGTAACAGGAATTACTGCCAATCTCCAGTTCATTGCTGAAATTTTAAGAGATTCAAATATAAGCGAATAAAAAAGAAATTTTGTCGAACCATTGAAAGTTATTTTTGTTACAGGCACAGCAGGGGCGGGAAAGTCATTACTGACTTCAAAAATTAAAGAATATTATGCAAAAAATTCCACATTCCCAATTACACTGAATTTGGATCCAGGAGTTGGAAGTTTACCATATTCCCCAGATATCGATGTTCGAGATTATATTGATCTCAATACAATAATGGAAAAATACGAATTAGGATCAAATGGGTCATTGATAATGGCAAATGATCTAATTGCTACTAAAATTGATGATATACAAAAAGAAGCAGACACGATTAACCCAGATTATCTAATTGTTGATACTCCAGGACAAATTGAATTGTTTGCCTATAGACAAAGTGGTCCATTTTTTGTAAATGAGTTTGTTGCAGAAGAAAAAATGAGTTTATTTTTGTTTGATGGAACAATGGTTTCATCTCCAAGTAACTTTGTGTCACTAACATTATTGTCAACATCAATAAGATTACGATTAGGATTGCCAACAGTTAATGTAATTACAAAAACTGATCTTATACAAGAAAAATTAGAAAAAGTGCTAAGCTGGTCTGGAACAGACTCACAGTTAGAAGCAGATTTGGCTGGTGAACTAAATGGAGATACGTTTTCTCTAGTATCAGATATGTTATCAAGTTTAAACAGACATGACTTTCAGCAAGATTTGATTCCAGTTTCAAATCTAACAGGAGATGGAATGGTAAGTCTGCAAAGTGCACTAAGCAGAACTATTAACTTGGGCGAAGAATTAGAAGATTAATGGTAAAATCAGTAACTGTACGTGCTCCTTGCTCTACTGCAAACTTGGGTCCAGGATTTGACGTGTTTGGAATGGCACTTGATGCACTCTATGATAATGTTGTTCTGACAAAGAAAGGAAAGGGAATTATCATAGTAAGTTCAGATAACATTCCATTAAATCCATCAAAAAATACTGCAGGATTAGTTGCATCTGCAATGAAAAAGAAATTCAAGATAAATGATGGTATAGAAATTAAGATTAAGAAAAATATTCCAGCTGGATATGGAATGGGAAGTAGTGCAGCATCAGCTGCTGCATGTGCAGTAGGTATTAACAAATTATACAATTTGAAATTGACTAATGAAGAATTGGTTGAATTTGCCGGAATTGGTGAAAAAGCTAGTGCAGGTACAATACATTATGATAATGTTGCTGCATCAGCATTAGGTGGATTTGTGATAGTTAAGACAACACCTTTGAAAGTTGTAAAGATTCAACCTCCAAATGACTTAGTTTTATGTGTAGCAGTACCAAAATTGAAGGTTCCTGCAAAGAAAACCAAAGTTTCAAGAGGAGTTATTCCAAAAAAAGTTTCATTATTAGATATGATAAAAAATATCTCAAATGCGTCAGGAATAGTTGCAGGTTTTTCAGAGAGAAATTCAGAATTAATTGGAAGATCAGTACAAGATGTAATTGTCGAACCAGCAAGAAAACATATGATTCCAGGATTTGATAAAGTGAAAAAGAATGCATTAGCTGCAGGTGCATATGGAGTTACAATTAGTGGTGCAGGACCATCAGTAATCGCATTCACAGATAGAAAACATGATTCAAAGAAAATTTCTAATGCAATGAAACGAGGATTCAAAGATGCTAAAAAAGAATCTAATGTTTTTGTTTGTAAACCAAGCAAAGGTCCTATTATCAAAAAAGGAAAATGAAAAAAGCAGTTATCATTCTAAGTGGAGGTTTAGATTCAGCATGCATGATGTCATATTTGAAAAAAGGATACCAGTTGTATGGAATTACATTTGCATATGGTCAGAGAGCATCTGAGGAGATAAAGGCTGCAAAACGTATTGGAAAATTACTAAAATTAAAAGAGCATAAAATTCTTGATATTGGTTTCATGAAGGAGTTGTATGGTGATAGTAACGTTTTGACCAGCACAAAGAAAAAGATGCCTAGTACGTTTGAATATTCTATTGTAGTTCCTATTAGAAATGCAATATTTCTCTCAATTGCCACAGCATGGGCATTTACTCTAAATGCTGAACTAGTTGCATATGGAGCACAAAAAGGAGATACAAAATACCCAGATTGTAGACCAGAATTTACTAAAAAGATCCAATCTGCATTAAATCAAGGGGAATTTGACGGAATTAAAAATAAAATTAGAAAGGAAATTAAGATTTGGTCTCCATATTCAGAAAATATTTCAAAAAGTGATTTGATAAAAAAAGGCTACAAGGTTTTAGGAAATGAGATTTTCAAGACATGGAGTTGTTATTTGAGCGGCAAGATGCAATGTGGTAAATGTGAATCCTGCAATAACAGAAAGATTGCATTTACAAAAGCAAAGATTGAAGATAAAACCAAATATTTGAAATAAGTTTAGAGTATTGTTCTTTTCAGTACAAATCTACGAGCGCCCAGATACCATCCAGCAAATATGATACCTACAATGCCCCAGAATATCCAGTTAAGCATTGTTTGTTGCATCTCTGGTTCATCAGAAATAGAACAGTTGGTTTCTTGTGATTCTTGTTCACATTCCCATCCATTCATAACCACATAATCTTCAAAGAATGGGTTTACTTGCCATGAAACAACAATTGCAAGTGCAATTACTATTGCGAATTCAATAACCGACCAACTGAAAAATGGCCAGGATTCACTTGGAACATGAATGTTATTTCTTGCAGGCATGATGAATTGCTGATTAGGGGATTATTTAATTTTTGATAAGGGATTATTTAGCATACATAGCTTTTAGGAGCTCTTCTTTGGTCTTTTTATCTTCAAATGTTCCTCTAAATGCAGATGTTGTAACTTTGGTATCATTTTTGACACCTCTCATTTTCATACATAGATGTTCAGCATCTGCTATCACAGCAACTCCTTTAACACCTTGTGAATACAACTCATCTGCAATATTTTTGGTAATTCTTTCTTGAATTTGTAATCTTTTTGAGAATTTTTCTACAACTCTAACTAGTTTAGAAATTCCAAAGACACGTCCATTTGGGACGTATGCAATTTGTATGGTTCCGTAAAATGGCAACATGTGATGCTCACACATTGAATAAAATTGAATATTTTTTGCAACTACAGTTTCAGAGTCTTCCGAGAATTGTACAGAGAGTTCAGAATCAGAATCATAACCTGAGAATATTTCACCGTATGCATCAGCAATTCTTCTAGGAGTATCCTTAAGACCCTCTCTTGTTGGATCTTCACCAAGTTCAATAATTAATTCACGAACTAGTTTCTTAATGCGTTCTTTGTCCATGTGATGAATTAGTTTCAAAGGTTATTTTAAAGGATGTGGATTTTTTTAGGCACAACTACTCGTGAACAATTATTTCCTTTTTGTAGAACAAGCCAGAGATCATAAAGACCACACCCAATATTCCAATTAGGCTTCCAACAAATTCTATTGTAGAGACTACTCCTTCAGCAAGTGGTGCTATGAGTAATGCTATGAATGCTCCAAAAATCACCATCGGTAATCCAACACCAAAAATGATTGCTTTTGAAGTCATAATGAAAAACGAGATTGAAATCTATATGAAGTTTATGTTAGTTCTTGAACGATTCTCTCTGCTTTTAGCAATAGTCCCTCTATTAGTTTAATTTTTGAAGTGATTTTTCCTTCTGAAACATCTAGATTATTTTTTGTATCATGAATTATGGATAGTGCTTTTTCTACATAATATAGTGCTGCGTTACTTCCTATTGCTTCAGAATGAAGGAATTTTGCTTTGGTCTCTAATTGATTTAATTTTCCAATAAATTTTTGGTTTTGAGATAATTTAATCTCATCAACATCAAAGTTTGCCTGTCTTAATTTTTGTTGTGTTTCTTTGATATTATTATTTATAGTAATAATTATTTTGATGTTTTTTGTGATTTGTGAAGTAGAGTTTGAAGAAGCAAGATGGATCTTTGTATTTTCTAATTGTGAAGCAACATCTAGTAAACCAGAGTTCTTGGCTTGTACAATTAGCGTATTAATTTTATCAACATATCGTTCTGCTAATGCCTGAGCTTTTATGATTTTATTTGCTTGATTAATTGATACAAGATGTTTATTGATATCAAGTCCTTTCAAAGCAATCTGATCAAGTACTTGTTTTGTCTGATCATTTTGTCCTTTCTCTGCATTTTGCTTTCCAAGTAGAAGAAGATGCTCTATTTCTGAGAAGTCAATATCTGCATCTAATTTTTGTGACATTTGTTTTAGTTTTTGAATATTCATCTCATATCGTTTTAAAATTTGAGGGTAATCTGGTAATGCTTCATCTTGTGCTTTGTTTACGGCAATTTGGTTTAGCATTAGACTAATTTGTTTGAGATTACCCATGGATGAAACAAACAATTTTCGAGCAGACTTGACATCTCCATTTTCAATTGCTTTTTCTAATTGTTCAATCTCATATGCACTTTTATCATAAATATCAAGTACAACTTGTTGGTTCTTCCAATCTTGTAGGTTTGAATTCTGCATTTCATTAATTTTTAACTTGATGTATTTTTTTCCTTTTTCAGCAATTATTAACATGTAATCTAAATCAGATGCAGCCTCAACTTGCATAGCTGAGGTTGGTATCATAAGACCAGCAAAGGCAAAGATTACAATTATTCCATAAATTTTATTCATTTTTGTCAGTCTCCACGTTTGTTAATTTTATGAGATTTTGTAGATCTTTTTTAGTAATTTCAATTAATTCATGTCGTTCTAATCGTTTTACTGCTCTCCACATTGTTGTTCTAGGCAAGAGGAATTTCTTTCTAAGATCACTTTCTAATGCACTGCCACCATTTTCATGAATAAATTTGATTATCTCTTTATCATCTTCTCTAAGATCTGGCATTTCTAGAACTTTTTCAATATTGAAAGGCTCATTCTTTTCTTCAATTACAGTAGTTTGAGGCGATGTAACAATTTGTTTTGGCTTATTTTTCATCTTGATTGCGATTGCTGCGATTGCTGCGATTGCTACAGCGGCTCCACCTGCGACATATATCATAGAATTATCATCTTTTGTTACAAAAGTTTCTTCAGGTGATGAAACCTGGGATGATTCTGCAACTGCTAAAAAGTATGTAATTTCAGCCATACCACTTGGAAGTAAAATTTGGGTTCTATCAGAAGTAACATCCATGTCAATAGGAAATGTTGACATTCCAACAATAACAGAATTTTGTGGCATTATTACATTAAATTCAACTGGGGAATCTATTTCGAAAGACCAGATTTTTCCATCTTTAGAAATTAGTGAATAAGTATCATAATTAATCAAAATATTTGAAGACCCCAGAGTCTCAACGTCTAGAGTGTTATTTTCAGATTGAGCAGTCAGAGGAAAACCATTTTCATCTTCAACTACTAAATTTTCTAACGAATCACCATAAAGTGAAACTTTGGTATCAGGAAGAAATGGATCAGATTCTAAAGAATAAGTAACATGTGTAGATCCATCAGGAAAAAGAAAGAGATCTAGGGTTCGATTTGAGCCAAAAGAGTGCTGTAGCGGTACCGACATAGCAAGCAGAATTAGGACGAAAACTGCTAGGGGTACACGAGCCATCAAAATCAGGGCTTCGGTTGGGCTTAAAAGCATTCCATCATTCTTGGAATCTTCCAACCAACCACAGCAAGCTGACTCTTGGTTCATTTCTAATACCTTAGATTCATCGAGTTTAGGAGATTTTGGAAGTTTTTGAATTCATCAAAGAATTTTAGACCTTTTTCAGTTATCATGAATTTGCGGTTTCTATCATCACGTCTTGTTTCGACTAAACCTGCATTGATCAATTTTTCACATTTATCAAGAACGGCATAGTGAGATAGGTTTGCTCTTCTGGAGATAGCAGACACAATAACGCCTTGCTGGCCTCCATTCATGGTAACATCTAAGATGTCTCCCATTATTCCCATTTCGGATCTGTATTGTTGTTTTGACATGGTCTAGTTTAGGATCAAGAGCTTTATGAGGAACATTTTGAAATCCCACAGCGGAACGCATAGCGGAACAGGTTTGAAATGGGTAAAAAGTGGGTAAAAATGGCAATTTTGGTGGCGGGGGCGGGAAAAAAGGTATTCTAGAAAATCAATTTGCGCGGAATTTGTGCCTGTTCGCGTACTTGTGCCCTACGCGGAATTTCCCTGATATTACAAACATTTTCTAGAAGCTCTATAATTTTCCCAACATTTGGTTCTTCTAGAAGCTCTATAATTTTCCCAACATTTGGTTCTTCTAGAAGCTCTATAATTTTCCCAACATTTGGTTCTTCTAGAAAATCAATTTGCGCGGAATTAGGCAGAATCCCTGTAGTTAGTTGTGCGGAAAAAAAGATTTTGCATGTTTTTATTTGAGGAAAATGAAGTTAATTCGTGACTGGATTTATGGACAAATTCAAAGAAGAGGA
>Ga0206678_10000126_pt1 | contig 44279 bp, 42 predicted proteins | sample M180m12015metaG_FD_155453 | JGI IMG/M metagenome (GOLD analysis project Ga0206678, IMG submission 155453) | Ammonia-oxidizing marine archaeal communities from Monterey Bay, California, United States - M1 80m 12015 | ecosystem: Environmental > Aquatic > Marine > Intertidal zone | place: USA... | reverse complement strand
TGGCTTCGGTGCGGGCAAGGACCTGAGCCAGGTCGATTTTAGGGTCGCTGACAATGCTGACTACGTTGAAGACGATTTCAATGACGTCATTTATGCCGGCGCCCGAATCAGTGGACTCTATGATTTTAATGATGACTGGAACCTGTTGCTGTCCTATATGCATCAGGAACTGGAAACCGATGGCGCCTTTTATGCCGATCCGAATCTGGGTGACTATGAAGCCCAGCGTTACATTAATGAATCTAACGACGACGAGATCGACAATTTTGCATGGACGCTCACGGGCCGGATCGCGAACCTGGATGTGATCTACACAGGGGCGTTTACGGAACGTGAGATGGACCAGGTGATTGACTATACCTCATACCTGTTCGTCGGCCAGTACATGCCTTACTACAAGTGTGACTATGTGGTTTATTCTGGCTTCTATGATGGTAATGACCTGGCTGGTTCAACCTGTTACGCGCCCGATGCCCATGTTCCTGTGCATGCCGAGCTGGAGATCCAGACACACGAGATCCGGTTTTCAACGGATGCGACCAATCGATGGCGTGCTACTTTCGGCGCGTTCTACAGTGATATGGATCTCGAGGAGCGGGTCGATTTTCGCTATATGAGCCAGGATGTACTTTTTGCCGGGGTTGCCGGATTTGCCGATAATTTCTCACAACCCACCGCATGGAAGTCCGAGGAAGGGGCCTATCCTAAAAATACTGCGTTTCGAAATGACATTCATCGAACCGATGAAAATTACGGAATATTTGGCGAGATCACAGTTGATATCAGTGAGCAGTTCGCGGTAACGCTCGGTGCTCGATATTACGACTATGAAGTCGATATGGAAGGAAGTGCTAACAGTTCCTTTTGTAACTCTCTGGGGTTTTTTGGCAACAACGACGCCAACGCGTTTGGCACAAATATCAGTGATTTGTATGACGGCGACGGACAGTTCACCAATATTTTCAGCTGCGCCTCACCGCAGCAAACATTCACGGAAGCAGACCTTACGCCAGATACCGACTCGAGAGTCATCGGCGGTGTCCGTGCCCCTGAGGTTGCTGCAGACGATGGCGTAATTGGCAAGATCAACCTCTCCTGGACGCCGGACGACAATCAGTTGTACTACATTACGGTTTCAGAGGGATTCCGTACGGGCCTGCTCAACAGGCCCGGCGGTACGCCCAATCCCCAGGGAAATTTCACGGTTCCCTATGACCTGGCTTCAGACGAGTTAACCAACGTCGAAATTGGCTGGAAAGTTGATTTGCTCGATGGTCAGTTACGGTTGAACGGTAATGTGTTCCTCATGGAAATCAAGGACATGCAAACGACGATCTTTGACACCAGCATCGTTAACCTGTTCTTTTCGGATAACGCTGCAGATGCCGAAGTCAAAGGCATCGAGGGCGAAATTATCTGGGCACCGAACAGCATCGATGGCTTGACCGTGGCCGGCGGATACTCCTTCCTGGATTCGGAGATTACGAAAAAGATCACACCTACCGACGATATCGTCAAAGGTGATGAACTGGCGTACGCACCGGGTTACCAGGGTAATCTTGCGGTTCGGTACGAATGGCAACTCAAGTCCGGTCTGACCGCACATGTCATGCCACACATATCGTTTTCCGATGACTCCTGGAGTGACGTGATCCGAATTAACCGGATCAAGATTGACAGCTGGATGTTGGCTGGACTAACCGTGGGTGTTGAGTCTGATACCTGGTCAGCTACCTTGTTCGTTGATAACCTGACTGATGAGAAAGCGGCGATGAGTACCTGGTTTGGTGCAGACGTTGAACGAACCGTTTACGCGCGCCCTCTGACCGCCGGCATACGTGCATCTTACAATTTTTGATACACTAGCCGAAAAACAGGACCAGTAAACACGCCCCGTTAAGGGGCGTGTTTTTCGGTAAGTAAAATAGTGGATACAGAACCGTTATCAGGGTCCTTGTCAACGTCGTTAAGTGCGATCCAGCAAAGAATCGTCGCCCGTGAGTTCGACGGTGCGCTGGCAGATCTCGCCGAACTTCGTGAATCCCATCCAAACAGTGAAGATGCGCTCTACATGTCAGCGCTCTGTAATCGATACACACGCCACTTTCAGGAATCACTGACGCTACTGAGCCGACTGGTCGATCTCGCACCGGACAGTGGTCGCGCCTGGCAGGAAACCGGTCACACACACCGTGACCAGGGTCAACTTCAGGAAGCATTGCACGCCTATACGCGTGCCTGCCAGCTAAACGCCGCGCTTGAAGGCAGTTGGACGTCAATGCAAAAGATCGCAACCCAACTGGGAAGAACGCAGCAGGCAGTTTATGCCCAAAGCAATATCGAAAGAATAAAGAAAACACCTCAGCCACTGGTCGTGGCGGCGGACATGATTGCTGAAGGCAAGTTGCTTCGAGCAGAAGACATCTGCAGGGATTTCCTGAAAAAGGTGCCACATCATATCGAGGCGATGCGCCTGCTTGCAGATATCGGTCTCAAGCTGGGAGTATTGTCAGATGCCGAATTTCTGCTCGAAAGTGCTGTCCTGTTTGCGCCGGACAATGCGCAGGTTCGAATGGATTACGTACAGGCGCTAACCAGGCGACAGTTTTACGACAAAGCGCTAGCGCAGTCGAAACACCTGCTCGATAGCGAGCCGGATTCAGCGCAATTTCAATCATTGCATGCGGTGAGTGCGGTTCAGGCAGGCGACCTGGATACCGCCCTGGTTATGTTTGACAAGGTGCTTACAACACTGCCCAATGATCCAAGGACCCTGACCTCCAAGGGACACGCGCTGAAAACCCGCGGCGACTTTGATCTTTCCGTCGATAACTATCGACAGGCATTGCTTGCCCATCCAGAGCATGGTGAAGCCTACTATGCACTGGCCAACCTCAAGACCTACCGGTATTCAGATGCTGAACTTGCAGCGATGCACGCCCAGCAGGTCAACCCGCAACTGACGCATATGGATCGCGTCTACCTGTCCTTTGCCCTGGGTAAAGCCTATGAGGATCAGGGAGACTATGAGCGGTCATTCAGCCAGTATGCGCGTGGCAACGCGCTTAAAAAAACCCAGAGCCGTTACGACGCAGAGTTGACCACCCGGGATATCCAGGCGCAGATTTCGGTCTGTGATGCTGATTTTTTTCGAAACATGGACGGTACCGGTCATCAGGCGACTGATCCGATCTTCATTGTAGGCCTGCCACGTGCAGGATCCACGCTGCTGGAACAGATCCTGTCTTCACACAGTCTGGTGGATGGTACGCAGGAGTTACCGAATATTCTGTCCCTGTCTCAGTCGCTGCGGCGACGTGGCCGTCAGGAGTTTGGCAGCGACTACCCCCAGATTCTTGAAAAACTGGATAAGAATGAACTGGCAGAATTTGGCAGGACTTTCATCGAGGAAACCAGAATCCATCGACTTGGCGCGCCCTATTTTATTGACAAGATGCCGAATAATTTTCGCCACATCGGTTTAATACGACTGATGCTCCCGAACGCCAGGATCATTGATGCCAGACGCCATCCCTTGTCCTGTGGCTTTAGCGTTTTCAAACAGCTTTTTGCCGAAGGACAGGAATTCAGCTACTCGTTGGAAGATATCGGCCGGTATTACGGCGACTATCTTGAGCTGATGGATCATTGGGACAAGGTACTGCCGGGGTTCGTTTTAAGAGTTCAGCACGAGGATGTCGTCGATGACCTGGAATCGCAGGTTCGACGAATACTTGAGTTCTGCGGGTTACCGTTCGAGGAAAGCTGCCTCAATTACTATGAAACCGTGAGGGACGTGAGAACGCCAAGCTCGGAACAGGTACGCCAGCCCATTTTTAAAACCGCACTTGAACAATGGCGTCATTACGAAGCTGAACTTCAACCGCTTACTGCGGCGCTCGGGTCTGAGGCATTGGAGCGGTATCCTATTGAGCACTAATCGGCCACGCAACCCGAGACTTTAAATTTTGGATGAAGGTACTTGCGCCTTCGAATGCTGTGTATGCCAGCAGCATGGACATGGAGAGGGCGGCAACTACGTAAAGAGCAGCTTCTGTCCAGTTGGAAACGATTCCGGTCATTACCGGCCCCATGATCGAGCCGGCGCCGTTCAACAGCAGAAACAGCGTAGCGATTTCAACGCGTGACAAGTGACTCTTTGCATTTGCCTCAGCCGCACAAAGCGCGTACAGACTGAGACTCGTCCCGCCAAAAAGAAACAAGATGATTGCCAGATGTCCTGTGTTCTGAGGAACCACCAGTATGCCGGCAACGGCGACTAACGTGCAGGCTAACGAAGCGGCGGTGATAACCCTTACTCTGCCGATGAGATCTGCAAGGTAGCCGAGCGGCAACTGAAAAACGCCGCCTCCAATAACCATAGCCAACATCACGGAACTGACAGAGGAGGCTTCCAGACAATTTTTTTCCGCGATGAGTGGAGCCATCGTCCAGAGACTGCCTGTGACCATCCCCGACAGAAACGATCCAGCTCGAGCAATGGGCGGTAGAGCATAGATGGACGCTGTTCGAAATTTTTTCTGTTTCAGTGCCATGGGCTGGTCACCACAGAACAGGCCGACAGGAACGAGCGCCAGCATCATCATTACAGCAGCGCCGGTGAAGAGCATATTGACAGGTAGCAGACCATAGAGAACCTGGCCTCCGGCGATGGCGATTAAGGTCACCATGACGTAGACCGCAATTAATCGGGCACGCTGATGATCGAGAGCGTGCTCATTGAGCCAGCTTTCAGCGGTCGTGTAGATGGCCGCCAGGCACCAGCCATTGGCAAGTCTAAGTAGTATCCACACGGGCAACAGTTGGATTGCTTCAAGCGTTAGGAGGCTGGCCGCGGTGAGACCGGCAACTGTGAGAAAAACACGGATGTGTCCTGCGCGGGACAGAAGTTTTGGCACACTCAGACAGCCCAGAACGAAACCCAAGAAATAGGCAGCAGCGGTCAGCCCGATTTCCGTATCGGTCCAGCCGATTGCGCGCGCATGGATCGGCAGTAGTGTCAGTTGCAATCCATGCCCGGTCAGTAGTATGCCGATTGAAACCAGCAGCAGTTTGATGCTCTTGGCCATGATAGTGCTTGTCCTGTGAATTGGTTTAATCGCGCGTATTGTATGGATGGGCTCGCTGACGTAAATCAAAATAAATTTGATGCGACGTAAAAAAAATGTAATATCGCCAGCCCACCTGGGAGTATCCGGTCATGGATATCGATCTGTTGAAAACATTTGTTGAGGTCAACCGCACGCGTCATTTCGCTCGTGCTGCTGAGAACCTATTTGTGACCTCCGCTGCCGTTTCGGCCAGGGTAAAACAGCTTGAGAGCCAGCTTGGTGTCCACCTTTTTATTCGGCAGCGCGGAAACCTGAGACTGTCCCTTGAAGGCGAGAGATTGCTGCCCCATGCTGAGACAATGATCGCCGCGTGGGCGAGGACTGTGCAAGAGGTTCAGCTGCGACCGGAGGTCGATGCACGACTTGCACTCGGATCAACACCAGGGATCTGGTTGTTGTCGCTCCAGGAAAGATTGGCGGAAATCAGAGAAACGACACCAGAGATAGCGATTCAGGCGGAGGGTCATTCCTCGGAAGAATTAGTCGGGAAGGTTATGAACGGAACCCTGGACCTGATTATTCTCTACGATCCACCAACCAGTACGGATCTGACATCTGTGAAAATCGGTGAGTTGAAGCTGGGACTGGCTGCTTCCGTAGAGGGCGAGAAGCTGAATGAAGCGATCACTCAAAATTACATCTATGTGGATTGGGGAACGGCGTTTGCCAACTTCCACGCGAAGCGGTTTGGTGAAAGTGCGGTCGTTGGTCTGCAGGTTAACATGGCCAGTATTGCGCTTGAGATCCTGTCGCGGTCATCTGGTGCGGCGTATCTGCCTTCAAGCCAAATAGCATCGAATGACTTCCTTCATCCGGTGAAGGGCGCACCAAGCTATCGCCGGGGTATTCATGCCAGCTACCGCGAATCGTCCGAGAGACTCGACACGATCAGAACGGTACTGGAACAGGTGAAGGATCTCAGAGTTTGACAGGATCAGATTCTGATCGGAAGACGAAACCAAGGAAAGGTTGGCTTGCTTGTTCGCTGCATGGGACAGAAGAGATCTCGTCGCAGTGAGAAGAGAAGCTCATACAATGTTGAGCAGTGTGGCGAGCTTTGGTGGCGATGATCTCGCTTGGCGACTGAGAAAAATAGAAGCGGCTTCTCGAGCTAATCATATACCTGAAGTGATTTCTTATATGAAAGATATTGAGCGGCGTCTAACTTGATGATTGAGGATGTAAAAGCATATTCGTCTTCTTGACGAAAAACTGATTGGAGAAAATCAATGGAAGATGTAACGCGACAACTTATTTGTGTGGTCGACGATGAGCGAACGAATGAATCGGTCTGGAGGTCGGTGCCGCAGACTATGTCAGTCAGCCTGTTAGTGCACCAGAGGTGAAGGCGCGTATATCGAATTTCTGGAGTAGCTGGTATGTCAGCGTGATGCAAAAATTGATAGCCTGAAAGACCAGGCGAGAAAAGTCCTAGACCAACAGTTTGTATCGTAGTTAGATGAATGATTTGGCAACAGAATTGAGGTCAATTTTATTTTATAAACTCAAAATTTGCGCAAAACTATAGTACAAAGCTATGTTATTCGTAATAGTCGTCGGGCGTTGTCAGCCATCAACATCAGAAAATCCGGGGAATGATGAATCTCAGCCTGGTCCCAGCCGGCGAAATTAGTCCCCAATACCAGCCGGTCGGTTCCGACGACGTCTGCCAGGAGCTTAAAGGATCGAGGGTCATGTACATTGGAATCAAACCACAATTTGGCAAGCATCTCCTCAAACGCGCCGTCCTTACGTAACGATTCAGGTGACCAGGCTCGCACCCTGCTAGCCTGAGCCAGCCGACCAACCAGATAGGGTACTGCGCCACCACCATGGCTAACACATATATCAAGACCCGGATGGCGCTCTAAGACCTCGCCAAAGATGATTGATGAGACCGCGATGGTTTCTGATGCGGCGAACCCGGTGGTTAAAGCCAGGTCAAAACGGTTCAAATGTGGGTCTCCTGGTGGGCCTTCGATTCCCGCCGGGGCAGGGTGTATAAACAGCGGTACATTCAGTTCGAGGCAGGTTTCATATAGGGGGTCCAGTGCGGCCCCATCAAGCGGTTGTCCGATATCTGTACCAATGTATGCGGCGAGCAATCCAAGCTCAGTGACGGCTCGACGGAGTTCTTCGCATGCTGCCGGGATATCCTGCATGGGTAAAGCGGCAAAGCCCGCCAGCTTATCAGGGTGTTGTTTTACCAGATCAACCAATATGTCATTGTGCCGCTTACAGAAACTAATCGCGCTGGGGGCATCGATATAATGAAAATAGGTCAGCGGATTAGGTGACAGAATCTGAAAATCTATCCCCGCGGTTGCCATACGCGCTATGCGTTTGTTGACATCCATGAATGCACTGTCCCTGTATTTAACGCCGTGCAGTTCATATCCGCCGACTCGAAACAACGAGGGTTGACCTTCCGTTTCAATGAGTTCCGGGCCATGCTCCCCGGCTGCACCCATGGATTGATCCAATACTGCATGGGCGTGAACATCAATCGATTTCGCTAACTTGATACTATTGTTGAACTGCTCGTGCATGTTTTTTGCTACCACCCTTAGTTGTTTCTCTCGATTATTGGCCCGCTGGCCGTTCGCGCGGCAGCTGTGCCAGCACGCTATTAATGACGCCGCCGTCAATGGCGATTTCCTGACCTGAAATATAGGCCGCGTCGTCAGATGCGAGGAACATAACTGCCTTCGCTACGTCTTTCGCTGTACCGAGCCTTCGCAACGGTACACCATCACCACGTTGTTTCCGCACTGCCTTGTCTTTAAAAAAAGGCGCGGACATTCCCGCGTCGATAAACCCCGGCGCAACCGCGTTTACGCGAATGCCGTATGGTCCCCACTCGACTGACATCAGTTGTGTCATTTGGGCCAGGCCTGATTTAGTGGCGCCATAAGCGCCCGAGCCCGGAGCGGGGTGGATGCCACCCATGGAAGTGATGTTAACGATCGCGCCGTTGCCAGCGGTTTTCATTCTGGCTGCGGCCTCTTTGGCCACGATGAAGCTGCCGACCAGGTTTACGTTGACGACGTCCTGAAAGTCCTGCACCGCAAGATCTTCAAGTGGTCCAAAGCGCACGAGTCCTGCGTTGTTAACAAGCAGGTCCGGAACACCGCCGAAGGCATCAAATGCTTCTCTGACGGATTTCGGGTCAGTAATGTCAGCGATAAGAGGTATAACATTATCAAGACGGTCAGCGAGCTCATTGACGCTGCCTGGCTGCACGTCGATAGCCGCGACTCGATAGCCAAGGTTAACGGCGAGTTCTGTTATACATGCGCCGATACCTCCACCGGCGCCGGTGACAATTGCATTTTTCATATTATGTTCTACTGGGTTGATGACTCTTCATGATTGGGCCTGTCCAGAATAACCGGATAGAAACCCCAATTTGGTCGCTCCGTTTTTTCATCCATTTTCGGCGGTTTTTCAGGATCTGGGCGTGCGCCGTGTTCCAGTAGTGCGCTCGCGATCAATGTGATGGTGCCGTACTGGTGATCCAAGGGGTTGGAATCGGGTTTGGGTGTGACTCCGGCTGCAAGAGTCCGGCCTATACAAGCATGCATGCCAAGGCCAAATGAAAGCCCGTAGGGCGAGCTGCCCTTGTCAGTCTGTCGATATGGATTGAACTGTGCAGCGTCGGGCCCGAATATCTTTTCATCCCTGTTCGCGCCAAGTAGATCGATGGTGACCAGCTCGCCGGTCTCCACAAGCTCGTCAGTCGCGAGGGTCAAAGGGCACTCAGCTCGCCTTCTGGCGACAGGGCTCGATGGGTGCAGTCTTGCACTCTCGTGGACGCAACGCTGCAGCAACATTGGATCTGATCGTAATTTTTGCCTTCCACCGGCATGGTCAGTCGACCATGAAAATATCTCGTGCATCACATGCACAAGCGAATGAATGCTGGTCTGGGCACCGGCGACGACAAAAAATGCCATCTCACGAACCAGTTCCTGGCCATCGAGTTCAATCTGGTCCTCGTTGCGTAATAGAACAGTCAGCACGTCCCGGGGTAGTTCATCCTCGACAACTTCGTCTGCTTCACACTTGCTAATGAGTAAAAATCTGCGCGCCATTGAGGGCTGCAGAAATTCCTGATCAAAGGCCGATAATGCATCCCTTACCTGTTGGCGGATCTTTTCCCGGTCATCCTTTGAATGCGCGAGAGTCGTGCCAAGGGCGAAGGTGCGCATCAGCAACAAAAGGCGGTCAGTTTCATCCTGGGTGCCCTCCGGACGATCGATCCCTGCGAAGTCGCAGGTTAGATTCATCAAAGAACGGAAACCGAATTCCACGAGATCACCACCCCCGCCTGACACAAATTCGTCAATGGTTACCCTTAGGGTGTCGGGGAAAACTTCTTTTTCATAGTGCTGAAAGAACCCGCGCCGGAAGACCTTGTTTTCGAGACTTCGACGCGCCCGGTGTTTTTCCCCGTGCAGGTTTACAAGAACGCCATCCATCAGCACAGCACCCTCGTCGTAGAGCCCCTGGCGCAGGTCACTCTGACGCAGTGTCTTGGCCGCCTGTTGATAGTCTGTAATAGGCTTAATGCTCATAACTTTTCAGGGCCTCGATACGCAGTTTTGATGTTTACAGCTGCGCACTTATGCCACCTGTTATTTTCATTGATAGTGATTGATGATGCATGGAATTGCAACGTAGCTTGACAGGGTTTGAGCGATCTCCTAGCGTTAGAAATACAGCGCCGAAGAGCCTTGCCACGATGCAATATGCGATCAAGATCTCACCCCAACTGACAACCTGGAAAGACATGCTTGCCGTGTGGCAAGAGGCTGACAAAATGGATGTGTTTCATTCGGCCTGGAACTTTGATCACTTTTATCCTATCAATGTTCCTGATACGAGCGGTCCCTGCATGGAGGCATGGACGACGCTAACAGCGCTTGCTCAGGCAACGACTCGAATTCGTCTTGGGTGCATGGTGACGGGTATTGTTTATCGTCATCCGGCGCTACTGGCGAACATGATTTCCAGCGTTGACATCATTAGTGACGGGCGTCTCGAACTTGGTATCGGGGCCGGGTGGAACGAGCAGGAGTGTAATGCCTATGGCATTGAACTCGGCACCCTCACCGAGCGGTTCGACCGGTTTGATGAAGCCTGCGAGGTTCTTCATTCAATGCTAACGAATGAAGTGACTAATTTTTCGGGCAAATACTTTAACCTGACCGAGGCGCGCAATAATCCGCCGCCGGTACAGAAACCGCATCCGCCAATTTGTATAGGCGGCAATGGGGAGAAACGAACGCTGCCGAACGTCGCACGGTGGGCGCAACATTGGAACTATGCCGCATTCGATTATGAGGGTTGGGTCGCTAAAAAGGCTGTGCTTGACGGTATTTGTCGAGATATTGGTCGTGACCCTGGGGAAATCATGACATCAGTTCATCAGACGGCGACGCCTGAGGGGTTGGGCGAACTGGAAGAAAACTGTTTTAAATTCAAGGAAGGTGGCCTGGACCTGATCCTGTTCTATCTGCCGCCGCCACATACGCCTTCGATTCTGCAGAAACTGGCTAGCATTGCGCAGCGAGTGGGGTGAATGTTACTTCTCTCTTAGCCCGGCCTCGATCATCCGGGGCAACAATTCTTTTTCAAAGTGTGCAAGTCCATTGGCGTAGTCAACCCAACTGAGTGTAATGCCATCTATACCTGCATCTGAAAAAGCCTGCATACCTTCGACTACCTGGTCGGCAGTTCCGATTAGGGGCAGAGCGCCGTAACCAGCAATCAGGTTGGAGGCCATTGCTTCCCAGCCATCCCCAAGCGCACTTTCTGAATTGGGGATAAGCACATCGAGCAGATTGCGAACGCCCTCCCAGTCGCCCTTTTCATTAACATAGTGATTGTGGAAAGCCCTGGCTTCCGCTTCGGTTTCACGGCAAACAATATACGCTTGGCCGAACACCTGTATGTCACGGTGGTAATCTTCACGGGCCATGCGCTTGACCTCTGCTGCGATCTCGCCGGCTGATTCGATAGTCTGTGCGACAACAAAGTTCAGGTCCGCATGCTTGGCTGCAAAAAGCTGGCCACGGGGGCTGTTGCCCGCGCTCATGAGCACAGGTCCCGGTCGCTGTACTGGTTTGGGTTCTGAGTAAGCCCCTGGCGACTTGAAATAGGGCCCGTCATAATCAAATTCACCTTCCCGCGTCCACAACTCTTTACAGAGCGTTATCCAGTCTTCAGCGACATCGTACCGTTCGTCATGTTCGAGTTGCGGGGTACCAAACATGGCAATTTCCCGCTCATTCCAACCGGCAACAACGTTCAGGCAAAATCTGCCGCAGGATATGTGATCAATGGTGGCGACTTCTTTGGCGGCGCGCACAGGGTGTACTGTGGGTATGTGGAAGGTCGAAAAAATCCCGATGCGTTCAGTGACTGCAGCTAACCCTGCAGCCCACGTAAAAGGGTCAAAGTTACGGTGGTTAAAGTTCACTTCACCACCCATACCGCGCCATCTGGCTACCGGGATCATGGCTTCGATGCCTGCACGATCAGCTGCCTGGGCAATATTAACTGATTCATCCCATTCCGCCTTGATTGTCGAGGGAACTGACGTCATCGAACAGCCTCCGGAGACATTGACGCCAAATACTCCCAGCTTCAATTTGTTGGGGCTGCTTAGTACGGGATTGGTACTTTTGTTCTGTTCAGTCATTTCAGCTTCTCGCGTTTCGCACTTAATAAAATGCAACCAGTCCGATTTTCTACTATCTTGTCGGTAGGGCTTTGCTTAATGTCTGATGTCATAAAAGGCGTTGAAGACATCGCCGTCAAACGGAATGACATTAAAGCTCGACAGGCCTGCCGCCGCGGTCATTTCGCGCGCTTTTTGTTCATGAAAGCCCAATGTTCCCAGGCCCGCGCCGTCAGGTGTCGAAAGCCCCGCAGACATGCAAACCAGAACGGAAAATGAATAAGCCAGCGTCGCCATCGGGTTATCCCGGCGGTTTTCTGCAAACGTGGGTAATCCCTTTACATCAGCACAGAGCCAGGAGCCGTCGCGTTTAAGTGAATTCTTGATTGCGTCGATCAGTTGCCTCGGATGGGTAGAATCGTGTACGACATCAAAGGTGGTAATGAAATCGATGGAGCTGTCCTCGGGAAGAGGATCAAAGGTAGGGTTATGCAGTTTGACGTTACTGACGCCAGCAGCAGCAATGTTCGCCCGCGCTCTTTCAAGGGCGTGCAATGAAATATCGTAGCCGATGAACGTACTTGCCGGGAAAGCTCTAGCCATAGCAATGGTTGATGTGGCTCCGCCGCAGCCGACGTCGGCAACACTCGCGCCCGCGGTGAGACGTTCAGTGATACCGTCAAGACGGGGCAACAGTGCCGGAACCAGGTAGTCTGTCTGAAACTTTCGACTCATTCTTTCGATGCCGCAGGCGCAACCTTCTCCCTTGTCATCAAAACTTTGGCCAAGGCCGGAACGAAAACACTCAGGCAGATGTTCCACTGTATCGAACATGGCAACGACAGATTGGATCATGCCGCCCATGTATGCGGGGTGATCTTCTTCTGCAAGGACGGCTTTACCTTCCTCACTCAGGAAGAAACTGTCTGCTGTCCCGTCATACTCTATCTGGCCAATACAGGCTTGTTGGTATAGCCATTCCCGGACCCAACGTTCTGAAAGATGGGTTGCCTCGGCCAGCCCCCCGCTTTGCATCGGGCCTTTTTCTGCTAGTGAGCGATACAAGCCCAACTGGTCGCCAATCATGGTCAGGGCGCAGTTCAGTCCTCCTGTGACGCTGTTTGATACTTTGCCCGCGAAGGCCTGCAGTGCTTCTGGGTTACTGTTTGTCATAAGAGCCTTTTTAGGAAAATGAGTTGACCTTACTCTATGAAGAAAATTCAGCGTACTGACTTTCAGCGCCGCGGCGGGAGTTAATTGGAGGGAACTCAGTTTAGCTGCTAAGAGTATTGATAATGATGATTATAGGGGCTCTGGATGTTAGTTGTAAGAGTGCCTGATACGATATCTGTTGAGTCTAAAATGTAAGCGCTGTGGCGAAGGCTATGGCGAAGGCTATGCCGAAGAAAGTCGACCTTAAAATCCGGAGTCCCGAACAATGACGCAAACCAGAATCAATGAACTGGTGAGCACCCTGGGGCTCACGGAAATGAACCTTGAATCCGGCCTTTTTCAGGTCGTCAATGTTTCAAACGTTGAACTCGATGAGCAGCCTGTCAACAACGTGATTTATTTCATGCTGACCAGGACGATGCCACAAAGTCATCTGCACTATATGGAGTCAGATGACGTGCAGATACTCATTGAAGGTGGGCCGGTGGATTACTATCTGTTTGCCACAGACGGTTCATGTGAAAAAGTTACGATGGGTTATGACGTCTCTCTTGGACAGCGGCCCATCGTGATCGCGCCGGCGGGATCTGCGAAAGCGCTGATCCTGCATGAGAATGCTTCGCACCTGCTTATTGGCTCTGTCGTTTCACCGGCATGGTCACCGTCCACGACCCGCTATGGCGCCGGGTCTGAGTTCCTGGACACATACGAAAATAAAGCACCCTGGGCTTCGAGGGTATTTCTGAAGAGTCTGGCAGGACCAAATTTCGAATCAGTAGAAGGTGGCGAAGAGGCAGCCCCGGTTTTCCGGCTGGACGCGGCGGGCCAGTTTATTTATCAGGGCATGCAACTCACTGAAGAACAGTTGTTTCATGAAGCGAAGCGCCTTCTAAGAATCGGACAACGACCAGTTATCACCGGTGAACACGCAACTGACAGACTGGCTGAACTTAGGCGACGTCTGGCATCTTTATAACGACGAACCTTCCCGCTTGTGGAACTGCGCCAGGAGAACTTCTGCGCCCTGGCACAATTTAGAGCAGTTATTCCAAATAGTTTGTCCTGATGCTGTTGAAGGCTTCGTCGCTGATGCCGATACTCTGAAGATACTCAAGAGGGCCGCCCCAGCGTTCTTCGATGCCGTCCAGAAAATCACCGATAGCATTTTCCGGGACACCCGCGGCACGCATCATGTCTTCGCGGCTCATGCCTTCCGGTAAACCGATATGCTCCTCTATGAAGTTGACCTGTCTTTCGACATCGCGATTGGTGAGCTGGTAGTCGGCTTCGATCCAATCCCGTTCGACGCCGAGTACAGACAAGAGGAATGCAGTCGATACGCCGGTTCGATCTTTACCGGCAGTACAGTGGAGTACCAGGGGTCCGGTTGATGCATTGGAAAAGAGATCAAACAACCTGACCCAGGCGTCCGGACCGAATTCCAGGTAGCCGAGATACCGTTTGCCGGAGATGCCCGTGTCGCCGACAAGGCGACTCAGTGTGTCAGTGCCGCCGTCTGGTATCACCGGGATGTTGTGGTGTGTCGCGCCCATGTCCGACAGTGGTCCTTTCCCCTGGTCGCGAATTTCGTCGGGTTTACGCAGGTCGATTTGGGTGCGGATGTTGAGTTTCCTGAGCTCCCCTAGATCGGCCTGGGTCATCCGGTCCTGTCGACCGGCACGATAATACCGGCCCCAGCGAACTTTTTTACCACTGCTCGAGGGATAGCCACCAATGTCCCGAAAGTTAAAGCTAGCCTCGAAGGCATGATGGCGGTGGGAAAGGTTGATCAACATGTTGTTAGGTGTCTTCAGAGAAGTTACCCACGATACCATTCGCGTCGAAAAACCACACCCACCGGTTAGCTAACAGGGGTTTCTTAGATCTGTAAAAGAATGCCGTTACCAGATTCACAAGGAAGCCAGTCTATGCGGCATTGTAAATTCTGGAGACGCGACATTCTTGTGCGAGACAATATCAAATAGAGCCACTCCGGATACGTTACTAATCCAGCCACACAGGCGGTGGAGACCTCCATTTATCATGGTGAACCCTGCTTAGTTCTTCTTGTTCTGCATGCTATATCACCCAGTCCGCGCTCGCGAAATCAGTCCTCTGCAGATGGGGCGGCCTTTGCCATCATGGCGCGGGGATCGTATTGCCAGTCACCGTCATATCGCGGCGCGTAAATTTCATAGGCTTTCATCATTTCGTCGTAGCGCTGCTTGATCCAAACCACGTTATAAGGATGTGAGACGACGTAGTATTCGCCGGCAAGGATTTGCCGCCAGGCTATCGAGATATATTCTTCGACGTCCATGGGTATGTCGCCAGCTGCCTCTGTCATTTCTGATTGTACGAAGCCTGGGCAGATGAAAGAAACGTCAATGAAATCCGGTACTTCTTCACGCAGGGCGTCAGTCATGGAATGAAGGCCATGCTTGGCGCTCTCATAGGCGAACATGCCCGGCACAATATTAAAAAACGCATTTTCCGAGCCAATGTTGTAAATCGCGGCGGGTGTTCCCCGTGTAATGAAACGCTTGCCGAAAATCGAGGCGCCGTTCCACACCCCCATGTAGTTCACGTTCATGATCTGAAGCACTTGGTCCCTGTTGGCGTCAATGACCGTGGACGGGGGAATCACTACCCCGGCATTGTTCATGATCACATCTGCGCCGCCAAATTGTTCTTCCGCAAAGTCTGCGAGCGCCTCTACCTGTACATAGTCACTGACATCGCAGGTGAAGCCAGCGGCTTCCACGCCCAGGTCTTCCAGGGTGACGACGGCAGTATCGAGTTTATCCTGTCGACGACCGGCGATAATGACTTTGGCACCCGCAGTACCGAAACGTTTGGCAAAGGAGAATCCAATGCCGGTGGCCCCCCCGGTTATGACGACTACTTTATTGTTGAAGTCCTTCAAGGCATGTCTCCCCGGTGTGTGCATTAATGTTTGGCTGAAAGCCTGGTGGAAACAGCCTGGCGCGAACAGAAAGAATATACCCGTTCTCAAAAAATCAACACGACATTGTACTACCCTGACCCCAAGGCATTCGACCCCAAGACATCACGCCTCCAGGACATCAAAAGGTACACTGCCTCTGTTCTATTTCTTGAATCTTAGTTAGTCTAGCGGTACACCAAACGGAGAATGAAAATGGCTTCCCAGCATCAAGCTGATTACGACGTAATAGCAGTAGGCGCCGGTTTTTCCGGATTAGGTCTGATTCACCATATGCGTGAAGCCGGGTTATCGATCCAGGTATTTGATAAGGCTCCGGACATTGGCGGCACGTGGGCCTGGAACCACTATCCCGGCGCCGCCAGTGACAGTGAGTGCTACTACTACTGTCTGACATTCTCCAAGGAAATCCTGCAGGAGTGGAAGTGGTCAGTGCGTTACCCCGGTTGGGAAGAAAACCTCAGGTACATGCATTTCGTCGCAGATAAATGCGATATGTGGCCGCACATTCAATTGAATACTGAAATTGTCAGCGCGGACTTTCAGGAGAGCAGTGGGTTGTGGCTGGTTAAAACCGGGGCCGGCGACGAATACACCTGCAAGTACTTTGTTAGTGCCATGGGCATGATTTCTGAACCGGTGATACCAAAATTCAAGGGTATGGAAAATTTCAAGGGCGCTTGTTTCCATTCTGCGCGCTGGCCGGAGGGACTGGATTACGCGGGGAAACGCGTTGGTATCATTGGCGCGGGCGCAACGACCGTGCAGATGTTGCCTGTGACCGCTGAAACAGCGGAAAGCGTGACAGTTTTCCAGCGTACGGCCAATTTTATTATGCCCGCCGTACAGCAACCAATGACCCCGGAATGGGAAAAGGAAATTAAAGAAAACTACGACGACATCATTGCCAAGTGCCGCAATCATGTTTTTGGTATGGCTTTCGATAGTCCTGTTGGACGGACTATAGCCGATACACCGCCAGAGGAAGTGCAGAAAATTTTGGAAGAGCACTGGCCTCGGGGTAGCTTTCGCTTTGTGTTTGAGACTTTTGATGATTTGCTGGGAGATCCTGAGTCCAACAGGGTCGCGGGTGATTTTGTCATCAACAAAATGAAAGAGAGAGTCAAGGATCCGGAAATTGCAGAAATGCTCACGCCGAAAGGTTACCCGTTCTTCGCCAAACGACCACCGCTTGATCACAATTACTTCGAGGCTTTCAACCGCGACAATGTCAAGTTGGTGGACATCAACGACCGCGAGCCAATCGTCGAGTTTACAGAAACCGGAATTCGCACCACAGAGAACGAATACGATTTCGACATTATCGTCCTGGCAACGGGCTTTCAGGCATATACAGGCGCGCAGGAAGCGCTGCCAATTCGCGGCCGAAATGGCCTGTTGCTTCGGGACAAATGGGATGCGGTGTCTAGCTCCATTCTGGGCGTGTTTGTTGCCGAGTTTCCCAATCTGTTCATGATCACAGGTCCACAGGCGCCATTTGCCAATCTGCCGACCTCTATTGAGCAGAACATTATGTACATCGTCGATTGTATTAAGAAGATGGAAAGCGAGGGATATGATCTCTGCGAACCACGGCAGAAGGCGGAAGATGATTGGGTGCAGCATGTCGCCGAAATTCACGAGCAAACACTGATGGCTCAGGGTGACAAAGTACATTCCTGGATGATGGGCGCCAATTTAGAGAACAGAACTCCAAGGGTGCTTATCTACTTTGGAGGCGCCAATGTTTACTACGACCTGATGCGTTCTTCGGTAGATTCGGGTTTCCCGGAAGTGCAGTTTGAGAAGCTAGCGTCGTAAATTCGAAGTTATATGGATGGGTCGGGGCATTTATTACGGTTATTGGCCCGGCCACCAACGACACATTCAACCTGATCGAACCATGCCGGGGTCCGTTTTTTCATCATGCCTAAATGGTGCGAATGGGATCACGACCATCCCACCCTTCGGACGCTGATTTAACTCGTTTGAACAGCTCGTAGATGGCGGGCGGGAACTCACCAACCTCAATTAACGGCCATCGCTGCCCGGCACCTCGCAGGTAGAGGACGTGCCCTGCTGGATCTAGTGACAGTTCAGCAAGTATTTCGAATTTTCTGGCATCAATGCTAAGCCGGAACTCGTCCATATTCTCAACGGTCACACACATATGATGCAATAGACCTTCATGGCCTTCGTCCAGAAACTCCTTGTAGATGCTTGGCTTATCAGAGGTAGGAGCCACCAGTTCAATCTGGGTTTCACCCCAGTATGCGAGGGCAATCGAGTACTCTGGTGTCGCGGCAGCATTACGATACAGGGCATGTTTGTAGGTCGCGTTGTCGATCCGATAAAACGGTCCCACACCCATGACTTCTACCCAGTAAGCAAGGGCGGCGTTCATGTCCCGTACGACGAAGGCGTGCTGGATAACCGATCCCGATACAGACAAATGCATTGTTGGTTTTCCTCGGTTGATTGTACCGACGGTATGCAATCTCATCAGTTAAATCAATTTTCTCGGCTTCGAGGTTACGATGGTTAGAGTCCAATCTTGTTATTGTTTTTGCTCTATGTGCCGTTGATGAGTTAATCAAATCAGACCAATTGCATCTGCAATGTCTCGCCACGGAACTCGATAACATCGCCATTAACAATCTTCTTCCGTCGACGGGTTTCAATCTCACCATTGACAGCCACTTGTCCGTCGCCAATGAGTAATTTTGCCTCGCCACCGGTGGTAACCAGTCCTTCGAATTTCAGGATCTTGTAGAGCTCAACGGGCTCTCGTGTGATTTCAACTTTTCTCATTGGTGATTACCCTCGCACCATACCCCGAGTTTTTTAGGTTAGCTTGTTTGTACAATGCCACTCGTATCGAGACGTAATGTCATATCGTAGATTTTCCAGCCTTCAGGCATCCGCCGTGCTTTTGAAATATAGGTGCCCAGGAAGTAATAGACAGTGAGATCGGGGTTTTTGTGCCATGCGTTCAGATAACTTTCCATCTGGGCTTCATCGCCATTAACTTCAGTGAGCTGTGTGCCGATTAAATGCTGGGTGCCCGTATAGTCCTTCAGTGCATCGCGACAAACGTCAGCCCAGGCATTAGGACCTTTGGCAACAAAAGGGTCATCGCCGGTATTTGCTGTGCGGATATCAACATCGTCCGTATAGATGCTACGGTAGATCTCTCTACCTTTCTCAAATGTCTCTTTTGTGCCGTGACCAATCAGGTCCGTTGCCTTTGCATAAAGCCGTTGTAACGTTTCAATTTCGTGCTTGTCAGCAACGATAGCAAATCGATTTTCAGACATAGTGCCAAACCCTGTGTATTTTTAAAAAGAGTAAACTCAATGAGGAAATGAATCAATCTTATCCCGGCACTTTACGCCGGCCTTTGTAATTCCAGTTTCGGTTAAGCGGTATGATCAATTTGACTGAGCTATACTTTGAACATCATGAATATGAGAAGGTTTTAGAACATGCAGTTAGAAGGTAAACGAATTATTGTGACGGGATCAGCCCGGGGTATGGGTGCGGCGACCTTGCGAGCGTATGTTCGTGAAGGTGCTCATGTTATTGGCATGGATGTTACCGATGACACTGGAGCCGAGGTCTCCGGTGAGGCGACTAAATCAGGTCCCGGTAAGGCAGGTTATATGCACGTTGATGTCTCGGATAAAACCAGCGTTGAATCGGTTTTTGCGAAAGCTGTGGCAGCAATGGGTGGGCTTGACGTACTTGCGCATCCTGCGGCGATTCAGCGCGCATCTGACGCCGGCGATGTTACCGTCGAAGATTGGGACCTAATGTTTGCGGTTAACGTTCGCGGTACGATGTTAACGAACCAGGTAGCGGCTCGTTATATGAAGGATTCCGGTGGTGGTTCAATTTTAAATTTCGGTTCTATCTCTGGGCAAAGGCCGGAGCCCGGTGCTGCTGCCTATTCTGCCGCTAAGGGAGCTGTTCATTCATGGACCAGGACTGCCGCAGGAACATGGGGGAAGGATAATATTCGAGTAAACGCTATTCTTCCTGCGATGGCGACGCCGATGTACGAGGAAGCGATGGCGACCATGACAGAAGATGGTAAAACAGCGAGCTTCTGGCAGAACCATCAGCCCATTGCGATGGGTCAGAAGTACGGTGATCCCGACGAGGATTTAGGACCGGTTATGGTGTTCCTCGCCGGTGATGGCTCGCGTTTTATCACCGGGCAGATGATTCCGGTCGATGGTGGGCAAACAAACGTTAAGTAAATTTCGATATTGAATTCACTGACCGTCGTCCAATAGGGAAAATGCTCGTTCGAGCTCCTCATGGCGTCGGTCAATGTCTGATTTGATGTAAGACTGGGTCGGTATGTAAAACAGTCCTTGCTTCAAACCCTGGAGCGCGAGTTGGGCGCATTGCTGGGTCGAGATCATGCGCTCGCGGAGTAGGGCTTCTACCTCTTTGCTGAACTGCTGCCGAATCTGCTGGTTTTCAGGATCTGCTTCAAGGATGTTGAACGTCGACGCCAGGCTCTCTGTGAGAACCGGGCCCGGCATCAACAAACTGACGGACATACATGTCTGTTGAAGGTCAGCTCTCAGCCATTCTGCCAGTGCAAGCAGTGCATGCTTGGTCGCACCGTAGAAGCCAAAATTCAGCCCTTCGTTACCGGCGGGAAGTCCGACCGAGTGTTCCGAGCCTGTGAACATAATATGCCCGGGACGATCAAGCGCAATCATCCTGGGAATGTAACTCTGCGCCAGATGAACGGCCGAATTGTAGTTTGTTGAGAAGATGTCGTTTACATCTTCCATCGATGCTTCCAGCGTGCTGGCGCTGAAACCGCGCCCGGCATTACTGAACACTACATCTATTGGTCCTTCATTAGCCCAGACGTCTTCCATCAGTTCGTCGACGGCCAGGCGGTCGGTACCATCACAGCGCATGGCTCGGATTGATCCCTGACTGGATAGTTCCTCCTCGGTTTCTTTACCGATGGCAATATCCAGGTTGGTGATCACAACCTGCGCACGCTCTTCAAGGCAGGCCCTCGCGATGCCTTTACCTATGCCCCTTGCGCCCCCGGTGATCAGAACCGTCTTACCTTCCAATGAAGTTATCGTCATCTTTTACCAACCGATTCCATGCAAAGGTTTCTGTTTAATTTTTTTTAAGACTATTGCCAAAGAATATTTCTTCAAACTCATCTCGGGAGTTTACGCGTGGGAAGGCGGTGTCAGGTACTGGTTTATCCAAAAATTGGCAAAGCGGTTCCCAGCCCTCGCGAACGTTGTAGGTCAACAATCGATCAGGATCGATGGTATCCACGACTTCTTTCGTATGCTGGTTAAACATTCTGATGGCGTGTTCAGCATCATCAATCTCTCCGCTTAAAGCTGCGTTGACGACGAGCTCGATCCCCAGGTTTTTTGGCTGACCGGCACTACTTGCCTGCATTCTTTTTCGTATCACGCCAAGTGTCGTAGCAGAGATGCTTTCAAACCACTCAAGCGGATCCCTGATGCTTAGTATTACTTTTGCTTTTGGGTAATAGTCTGCCAGCTCCTGGTAGAAGTGGCAGGCGGGCCAGTCGACTGTGGCTTCATACCCGTCGAGCAGGCTTTCCCAGTCAACCGTTTTTGCATCAATAGCCTGTAACCATTTTTCTGGTTCGCCAGGATTTCGTATGACCTCAATCATGTGATGGCATTTGTTGTAGCCCAATGTCTCTAACGCTGATTTGAGGGAAAGCGTGCCTGTGCGGCCGTAGCCGGCCCCGATTAATGAAATAGTCATGACCAACTCCTCAGTTCGCTATGTTGGTGCTAGTTTGCCATGGTCAGCACAATAAATTTTCAGCGACTTTTACGCCCTACATAAACATGAAGCGACTGTACTCGATCAGCCGTAGGCGGGGAAATTGGTTTTTCCAGCAACTGGCTAAGTTTTAGCGTTGGATTCTGATCCTGCCGCACAACAACAAGTCTAGCCATATGAAACTCTATGAATCCCGTCCCCCTAAGGCCCGTCGTGTGAACCTGTTCCTTGCAGAGAAAGGTGCTGAACAGAACGACTTCTTAGAGATCAGCGGAGCGTTCCACAATATCAGCGGGGTTTTTTGCAGATTGCGAAACGCCAGTCGTCGGGTGGGGAGAGCCATGCGCAGCGCGAGCGATCAGCAACCTGGTCATCTTTAGGTCCAACGCTGGTCGGATTCATTTGGTCGATAAACAATCAAGCAGCCATAGGGGAATCCACTAAAATTTTTTACAAACTTCACGGACTTTACTAATTTTCGCTGATGGTGCTTGATGGGCGTAATATTTCACTGACGAAAGGTATGGCTATGCAGTCTGAATTTGCTCAACTCGACAGAATTACCGCCGATATTCAGGCGAATGACCTTGAATGGGTAGAGGTCGCTGAAGGATCGTACTTTAAGGCGCTAACGGTTCATGTGCCCACGAACACTGTGGCCTATGCATTTCGCATGGATCCGGGTGCGCCTGATTTTCCTTCTCACTTTCATATTTGTCGGGCGATGTCGTTTACGACCAAAGGCTGGTTTGGTTACCGTGAGGGTACTAACCGCGTCGACAACGGCATGTTTTCCTATGAGGCGCCAGGATCATTTCATACGCCGTTCAGCGATTGCCCGGAAGGGTTTGAGGCGCGTGGTATTTTCGAGAGTGACAGCGAAGTCCTTTTGCAAAATCATGTTAAGCCAAACCCGAACAGCGAAATTCTGGGACTATTTACGGTTCAAGACTTTCTGGACATTGCCAGCCCGGAAACTCACATTGTTCATGCGGATGGCCGTGTCACAGGTGATCCGCATTTCAAGTATGACTTTTCCGAAGGTATTGAACCTTCTTGAGTGAATAGAGAAAACGAGATGGTAATCCACGGATATTGTGATGAGAGGTTCGCCAGAGTCAGGGAAGAGTTTGAAAAAAATTTTTCTGAACGTGGTGATGTTGGCGGTAGTTTTGCGGTCACTATTGAAGGCGAGTACGTCATCGACCTTTGGGGTGGTCACAGGAACGCTGAGAAGACGCTTCCATGGGAAGAGGACACCATCGTCAATGTCTATTCCACCTCAAAAACCATGACCTTTATTAGCACGCTACTGCTCGCAGATCGTGGAGAACTTGATCTCTACGCGCCGGTTGCTGACTACTGGCCGGAGTTTGCTGAGAACGGTAAGGCCGGTATAACGATAACCAACCTGCTCAGTCACAGCGCCGGTCTGCCCGGATTCAGTCGTCAGTTCTCAGCGGAGGAACTTTATGATTGGGATCTGGCGGTAAGTGACCTTGCGAACCAGACGCCTTTATGGGAACCCGGTACACAAAGTGGTTATCACGGCGTGACGCAGGGTTTCCTGTTGGGTGAGGTTGTGCGACGAATAACCGGGCAAAGTTATGGCTCCTGGTTTCGTGAAAATGTGGCAGAACCCTTAGGTGCGGATTTTCATATTGGATTGCTAGAGCAGGATTTGTCTCGTGTCGCGGATATATTACAGGACACATCGGCAGACGCGTCTCCGTTTGCCAACCTGGACCCGGAGTCTATGACTGCGAAGGTTTTCGGTGGTGCCGGTTCCAGCAGGGATGCGGCGAATTCGGCCGCCTGGCGACAGGCTGAAATTCCGGCAATAAACGGCCATGGCAATGCACGGTCGGTGGTTCGCGCTCAGAGCGCGCTTGCTAACGACGGACTGGCATTTGATACACAATTGCTATCGGCTGAAGGCGCTGAAAAATCTCGCGAGGTGCTTCTGGAGTCGAAGGACCTGGTGCTGATGTTCCCTGTTAAATTCGCGATGGGTTATGCCTATGGTAGTGACTTCATTCCCATCACCCCGAACAAGAATTCCATCTGGTGGGCGGGCCTTGGCGGGTCTACCTGTGTCATCGATCAGGAAAACAGAACCTGCTTTTCCTATGTGATGAACCAGATGAAGGCTTCCATGTTGGGTGACGAACGAAGCGGCAGTTTGTCGCGAACCCTGTACGAGGCCATGTAGGAAAGACGGGTCTGTATCCTTGATAGTTGATCAGGGATAGCTGATCGGGGCTAGCGGAAGAGCTCAAAGAGCAAGGAGTGGTTGTAGTCCCCATGCACCCGGGTTGGGTGAAAACAGAAATGGCTGGCGATGTGGCCGATATCGAATCTGGCGAAAGTGCCGAAGGAGTCCGCGAAGTCATCAGTAAAATGACGATTGCAGATACGGGCACTTTTCTGAAATGGACCGGGGACATTCACCCATGGTAGATCACGAGTCGTCCTTATTTATGCCGGCGCTTTACTCTTCCCCCACAACTCTGGCACCTTAGCAGTGTCGATTACTAGAGGCAGGTCAATATGAACGCAGGTTACAACCCCGACTTTAATCCCACTGGCCTTGAGGGCGGAGTGGATACCAATGACATCCCAATTTATGCCGGCGCTTTACTCTTCCCCCACAACTCTGGCACCTTAGCAGTGTCGATTACTAGAGGCAGGTCAATATGAACGCAGGTTACAACCCCGACTTTAATCCCACCGGCCTTGAGGGCGGGGTGGATACCAATGACATCCCATGGATGACCTTGCCTCAAGCACCAGGCATGGGGATAAAACCACTGCGTGCCAGTAGTGAAAGCGGTATGTTCAGTGCGGTGATACAGGTAAAGGGCGGGACAGAGCTAAAGAATCTCGTGTACCTGGGTGCCATGGATATGCTTGTGCTTTCTGGCACGCTGAGCTATCCGGAGGGCCCCATGGCGGGAACTCTTGAGCCAGGTACCTGGGGTTACATTCCTGCGAATGCGAAAGTAGACAGGTTTATCGCTACTGAGGATGTTGAGTTTCTCGGTAACTTTTATGGCGCTGTGGCCTTTCTTAACGAAAATGGTGGCGTCTCCAGTATTCTGACAGCGCAGGACCTGATGGTAGCTGCCAAGGTACAGGGTGTGACGTTAGTCCCCAATACATTGGCCGAGTGCATGCAGGAAAGACCGCCTGCCTATCAGGGGCAGGCAGAACCACTAGCAATTGCCGGAACGGACACCAGAGCTCTCGTCTCAGAAGCAGAGAATATTGCTGATGTAGGCCGTAGTGTGCACCCACATTTTGTGGATACTCGGGCGATCCCCTGGATCGAAAATCCTGCGGTGCCGGATATGGGGCTAAAGGTGCTAAGAGTCAGTGAAGAAACAGGTATCACGTCGCTGATCGTAAGACACAATGGTGTTGCGGGACCTCACTATCATTTGGGTGCCGCGGACTTCATGGTGCTTAACGGTCGTATTGGTTATCGGGCTGGCCCGCCTGAGGGATATGGCCCAGGCGTCTGGTTTTACGAGCCAGCCGGCGCTCGTCATGAAGAAACCCAGCGTGTTAGTGATGAAGATCTAATTTACACGGCGAATGTCTATGGCCCTTTGCAGTTTGATGAAGGTCAGGGAACGCCAATCGTCGCGGTTCAGTCGTGGATGCAATATAAGGAGATGGCGGTTGCGGCTGGTGTTGATCTTGTCCATAACACTTTTGAAGGTGACTCATCTCTGATGGCCTGGGCGCCTATAGGCGTCGCTGCGAGTGAATGAATCAGCACCCATAGTGCAGAAGAAAAAATAACGGAACGTCTGGTTTTATGGCGCACATCTGGTCGGAAAAGTTCAGGCGAAACCTTCGGCCAGGTAACCGGCGCGTGGTCTACAGATTCCTATTCGATACATTGTTGTCAGCGATCCTCAGACGATGAGCATTGTGAGAACATCGTTGCAGCCTGACATAGATTTGAGCCTGGTGCTTGGCAGCAAACAAGTCGGTTTCAACGTACCGCCAGGTAAGGCACTTCCAGCAAGCATGATATTGCCATAACCATTTTGCCCTAACCGTTGACCCCAGAGAAATCGTATAAGTATTTTGCTGTGATATCTTAGCGCTTATCTATTGGATAAAGGACTGGAAGTGAAAGAATACAAGCCGGGAGTATTGAACTCATGGATGCTTGCTTCTTACGGGGCACCTGCCATGCCATTAGCCATGGTCGGGCTGCCAATGGCCGTTTACTTGCCAGCAGTTTATGCTGATAGCGAAGGGTTCGGTCTTGGTCTTGCTTTTGTCGGGCTCGTGCTTGTTCTTGCTCGAGTTTTTGATGGGGTGACTGATCCGATCGTCGGGTTTCTGTCCGATCGCTCAAGAACGCGCTGGGGAAGAAGAAAACCCTTCGTTCTTTTGGGTATGCCGATCTACATATTTGGCATCTGTATGTTGTTTATCCCACCGATCACCTTTCGCGAGGTGAGCCTGCTTGGTTTGACTTTTAACTCTGGTTACCCCTGGATGTTGATAATGCTGGTCGTTACCTATGTGGGCTCAACCATTAAGGATGTTCCTTACAGTGCATGGGGGGCAGAATTGTCCCCTGATTATCACGAGCGCACACTGGTGACCAGTTGGCGCGAGGGATTTGCGGTCACGGGATCGCTGATTGGCGCCTTCACGCCCGCAATCATCTTCTTTTTCGGGTACAGCAAACCTACTGACGCTGTGTATTTTTTGTCTCTGGCGATAGCCATCATTATGCCGATCCTGGTGATCAACAGCATGTTCTCGGTACCCGAATTCAAGGTGACCGAGACCAAAAAAGACGAGCTGTCCCTGAAAGACAGCTTGAAGTATGTATGGAAGAACGAACCCTATCGGCGTCTGGTGATCGCATTTCTGTTCTCGACGATTGGCGCAGCGATGACCAATACCCTGAGTTTCTTTTTTGTGAAACATGTCCTGCTTGCAGGCGATTTGTTCGGGTTCTATCTGGCGCCATATTTTATATCACAACTTGTCGCCATTCCTCTTTGGTTCAAACTCTCTCGTCGGATAGGTAAACACAGGGCGACAATGGTTGCGATTGGCTGGTATGCATTGTGGGCTTCCTTAATTCCACTGATCGCTATTGCGCCCCTCGTTTGGTTTGATGCTTTTCAGATCTCTGAACTTCTAACCTTCCTGCCTGAAGAAGCCTACGTATCATCGGTCGCCTATTTTGAAGGCATCCCGACCGGCAAGTTTCTGTTTTTTATTGTCATTATGTGTCTGAAAGGCTCGTCAATTGGTGCACTATCAGCCTTGCCATATGCGATGGCGGCCGATGTGGTTGATGTCGATTCCAGTATGACAGGCAAGCGTCAAGGCGGAGCCTATTTTTCTATTTGGTCGATGACCCGGAAGCTTGCGTATGCCCTGGGGCTCTTTGTTGGCACCGGTCTCGTTGTGTTCTGGGGGTTTGATTCCCTGGCAGATCCAAGAGACACGACCAACACGCCGTTCTCTTTGCTGATGTTGGCCGTTACCTATTCAATTATTCCGGCGATGTTCAAGTTCGTTGCTATGCCGCTATTCTGGAACTACCCGCTAACGGAAAAGAAAGTTGCAGACATTCAGGCTCAGATGTTGGCTCAAAAAGAGGAGCATGAAAAAACTTCAGAGCACTCCAGATCAAACTGAATGCTATGGTAGTGCGGCGCGACTAGGGGTTGATTTTTGCTCCACCGATACCCACCGGTGCACTCTGGCCGCTAGCCCGGGCCTTACTGACGACATCACGTAAGGTAAAGTTCGCATTGAGTTCTTGTTTTGTAGAGTTTGGTCCCAGCTCGCCGACGCGCTGGTACTCTCCTCTATCAGCCGCTAAACGAAAACCCACAGTAGAACCTGCTGCCTCTTCTACCGAGCCTCTGGCGCCGAACCCGTGTCCCTCGTTGGTTTGTGCGGCATTTGTTGCTTGATAGCCCATGCGCTGAAGGAGCTTTGGGCTCGCTCGCTTTAGCACTTCAGGTCTGACTGATAGCATCCAATTTTCCTGCTGCCTCAGTAATGGGTGCTGCATACCATTAAGCATGACGATGCGGGGTGAATCTGTGTGATTAACTCCTGTGCTGTGTAACAGTCGACCATCAGTGATGATCATGGTGCCTGCCCTGGCATCGATATTGATCGCCGGGGGCAGTTTGCCGACAGGATTTTGATTTCGAACCGCGGCTGACAAAATAAGATGGCTGCCGGGGATAACAAGTGTTCCACCGTTGGTTTCGTCAATGTCGGTGATCGGCGTAAGTATATTAATCGTTAATGGGCTTCTGGAATCAAGCGCGATATCCTGATCTTGATGCAAGGCCTGGGGTACTCCGCCCTGTAAAGAGATTGAAGCGATAAGGGAGGTACATATCCAGTTAGGTCCCAGCGCTTCTGTGACCAGTTGTTCTACCAATCCGCCTCCTTGGACGACAGATGGGTGTTGCTCTATTAGTCCTTCGAAGCACCGTCCTTTGTTAACACAGCAATTGATGTTTTGTCCGCTCGGGGTTTTTTGCGCGATACCGGCTAGCCTTTCGCCTTCTGCTTGGTCAAGAACGCGCTGCCTAATAATGGCCACCTGATGATCAGAAAGTGCGTTTTCAATTTTGCAGTATCCCCACTTCAGCATGTCGGACCGCAGGCGTTTTATGTCTTTGGTGGCTTTTGGTAGATCCTCTTTTTTCCAATAGGCATGTTTCGAACCAATCGTGGTGTCGTAATATGAGCCTGGCTTGAACTCCCATTCCCCCCATTCACGGCTTCGCTTCGGCGGCACAAAATAGATTTCAGGGTTGTCCTTAAGAACTGATTGCATTGGGTCTTTCGATGATAACTCTGCGTGATACATCTGAGCGTCAGGGTTAGACTCTGAACTGATGTGGGCGGGGTCAAATTCGACAGGGATGGAACTCATGCTCTGAATCTCCTCGAATAATTCTGCGTCATTTTATGTCGTTTCACCTCGTTGCAAGAGTACACGTAATTTGCGCGTCGTATGCGGGTTTCTGTGCTTGAGGGTCAAAGTTGATCAATATTGCAGGAGGCAGGGCAAAAGTTGTGCTGGCCAGAGGCTGGTCAGTGTGGCTGATCGCCACTTCATGCTAAAAACAATGTAAAAAAACAAGGCTAAAAACAGGGTCGGGCATCAAGTTGATGCCTGACCCTGTGTTGAATCAAGCCTCCGAGGGCATGATCCTTTCTTTCATATCCAAAACTAAAAGGGCTATCGCGTAACCGCCGATGGCGATGGCGAGCTGATCAATAATGGTGTTCAGATCTGCACCGATCATGGGGATCGCATTCAAAGAATCAGCGATAGTTGGAAAGGCTATCGCCGCGAGAACTACTGAAACTACGATTACAGGGTCTTTTTCTTGCCCGCCGAAACCATGTACTAGCCCTATAAGCAGTAGTATTAAAGGCCACCACTCCAGCGGGACAAATGCTGAAATAATTGCCACCAGAATAGCTAGCGCGGGCATAATTTGATTAAAACTCATAAGGACTCCTTGTTATTATATGATTAGGTACTACCTCAGAACTTCTAAAAGTTACAGTTGGTTCGCACGTTTGGTCGCGGCCCAACAGCAGAATAACCAAATCGTTGCAGGGTCTCAAGCTTGGTTTTTCCATGAACCACTGACTAGCCAGATGGCTATTTACTCTGGCATAGACTGATGTCGGTCAGAGCTGAAGTCGCCGTTCTTAAGAGTAGAAAACAATGCCCGGCACGCTAACCATAAGAACGCTGATCATTGACCAGCGGAGTGATTCATCGAAGCATGCGCGGCGGGGATATCACCTTTTGCTGCCAGGCTTGCCGCGTGAATAACGCCTGATTGAGCGTCAGGCACGGTTGGAAACCAGAAGAAGGCCCACTGATCGCCATCTCCATAGTCAACGAAAAAATGTTGACCACCGCCACCTGGTAAAACAACCGTTTTGATCAAAGGCATACCTGGGGCTTCGGTATAGAACCCAACCGTCTTTTTCATATCTCGACCTACCAGGGCGAGATGATTGATCCGCGAAGGTCAAACTTGTCATTGCTGGGCATTACGAGCGTCCCCCTCGGTGTATGTTCTACTGCAACTAACTGCTCCGGCAGGTGCAACATCAGACTCACACGAGCGAAATCATAAATGGATAGATATCATGGGTGCCGAGAAGAAAGTATGTCAATTCCTTTGACAGCCAGGGGAATATCTTGTATTCCAACAGATAACTATGAAGGAGAAAAGTTATGCCCCGACTTCGACAAGTGTCACGAAAAGATGCACCCGATAACGTTCTAAAGTATTACGACGCGCTATTCCCTGATCGAGACCCGGTCGATGAACCAGGCACAGCAACCGGCACACCGGGTAACTGGTGGTCTGTCTTCGCGCTTGTGCCCTATATATTTGATCACGCCACGCGGCATTTCGGTATGTTCGGTATGTTTGCCAGTGAAAGTATCAGTCAGCTGGATAATCAAGCTCGAGAGCTCGCCATTACCCGGGCAGGCTATGCGGCGGGAAGTCAGTTTGTCTTTTCGCAACACTGCAAGGCCGCCAGGAAACACGGCGTACCAGAAGAACAGATCAAGGCAATTGCCCATTGGCAAGTCTCAGAAGTGTTCGACGCCAAAGAGCGAGCTGTTTTGGCCTGGGCCGACGCTCTAATATACGACAATGGACGTGCGTCTGATGAATTGTTCGACGCACTACATTCACACTTTTCCGATGAAGATATTCTGGAGCTGACCTACCATGTGATGGGTTATAACCTTCATGCAGTCTGCTGCCGAGCGCTAAGACTTGAATATGATGATGTTCCCGAACGCATCAAAGAAGTACCCGTTCCCGGCGACGGTGAGGCATCTGACTGGGCTGGGTCAGCCTGGCAAAACAAAGAGTAAATTAACACAGGACCGGGGAGTGAATCGGACATGTTCGATTCATTCTCTGGGTGTTTCAACACGGTGAATGGTCGCATCGTTTTATGCTTCTTGCAGGACCTCTTTGTTGACCTTCCACAGGTCGTTCAACGTAACGCCTGTAGCAAAACGGTGCACCGATCTTTATTTGTGGATCAATCAACTCGATTGTGCCTAGCTGCCAACTAGATTGATCGGTATATATATTCAGCCGGATAGTGCTCAGTTAAATCAACTTTGTAGTACGTAGCCATCACGGGTGTCTTTGCCTTTGCGCGTACCGGGTCGTGATAAGGTCCTGGCACGGTTAAAAACCGGCGCTATATCCGGGTGCGGTGGTTGAGTTCATCGGATCATCCTGTTCGATGTTCAAATACACCGCTGCCATGCAAAGCTTGAATATATAATCAAACAAGTTGACAATATAACCATCAGAACCGCCCGGGGGGAAATTGAAAAGACTCGTTGTTGCGCTGTTTGCCTTCATCGTTCCGGGTGCCAGTCTTCTTGCCGAAGATGGCCGCTGCACTGGATATCAGCCGGGGCAGAAACAGGTTTACTGGGGGGACCTTCATGTTCACACCGCTTATTCGCTGGACGCTTGGGGCTACGGCACGATTAGCACGCCCGCTGATGCCTATCGTTTCGCTCGAGGTAGTGAACTTTCCCTCACCGATGACCTTTCGGTAAAGCTGGATAGACCGCTAGACTTTATGGCGGTCACAGATCATGCAGAGTGGTTTGATCTGCTCTATATCTGCACCGATCCCGAATGGAGTGATGATCCTTATTGCGACATTATGACTGAAAAAGCCGGGCGAATTACCGGGCCGGAAGTATTTGCAGAGTACGTCATCCCGACCATTACCGAAGCCTCACCACAACCAACACCCATCTGCGCTCGGGATGCTGAACATTGCGACAACAGCAGAATGTCCCAATGGGATCGTATCCAACAACAGACCAACGCGGCAGACGATCCTTGCCATTTTACGGCGCTCAATGGTTATGAGTGGTCCGCAACACCTGACTACAGTCACAACCATCGCAACGTCATCTTCCGCGATGAAAACGTGACCGCGGACGCCATCGACTATATGCGCTACCAAAACCCGCTGGCGCTTTGGCAGGAACTGGACAATCAGTGCAAGGCTGAAGCGGATTGCGAGGCCATTGCCATCCCGCACAACACCAATATGGGCGACGGCAGAAGTTTCGACATCGAGACAGAAACCAACGAAGTACGTGCTCTGAGGGCGAGGTTCGAGCGGTTGGTTGAAATACATCAGGAAAAGGGTTCCAGCGAATGTCTTTACGCGTTTGGCCAGCCCGATGAAGATTGCAACTTCCAACAGTACCTAACGCGTAGCTCACGCCCGACAGCGCCCGAGGATTATTCTAAGGAAGAATGGCAGAAGATGAGAAGCAGCTATGTTAGGGCGCTACTGACAAGAGGATTGGGGGTTTACAGCGAATCCGGCATCAATCCCTTACAACTCGGCATCATTTCGTCAACTGACAACCATGCCGCCACAGGCGGGTTCGTCGACGAAGACAAATGGCTCGGTTCGGTCTTCGGTATCGGTGATCTGGATAGCGCCATGGTGAGGCGAAGTTGGAATCCCGGCGGGCTGGTCGCTGTGTGGGCGGAAGAAAATACCCGACACAGCGTGTTTGATGCTTTGAAACGACGAGAGGTATATGCCACCAGCGGACCAAGAATGAAAGTAAGACTGCAGGGTTCCAGGAATGCACTCACCTGCGATGCCGATAATTACGAAGGCATAGCCATGGGCGGCAGTTTCAAGAAACTCAACAAGCCCCCTCACTTTCGCATACAGGCCTCGTATGACGAAACCCCGCTTCAGTCCATCGAGATCATTAAAGGTGAATTCAGGGATGGAGAAGTCAGGGAAACAACTATCCCCGTCTGGCAGAAAACAAAGGGCGGCCTGCACATCTGTATGAACTGGACAGACCCAGACTTCGATTCGAAAGCGCCGGCGTTCTGGTACGTAAGAGTACTGGAAGCCCCTACACTCCGTTGGTCTGCCCACCACTGCCGAAAAGAAAATCGATGTGACGAATTCCCAGGCGCAGAAACGACGTTACAGGAACGCGCGTGGACATCACCAATCTGGTATCTGCCTTAGTCGTTTCAGGTTAAAGGCTTTCTTGAACTAGCGATGATTTCATTGGCGTTACTGATGGCGCATCGCTCCTCGACTCATTCCTGCAGTTTGATTCAGTGCGGCTAGAAAACGCTTTCTGGCAAGCTACTTATTGCTATCATGCAGGTCTGGATAGACGCTCGCTGATGATAGATGCTGTGGGTGAAAAATTGAACAAAGCACAGCGAGGAATAGACCCTGCGGTCACAGGATATGAGGATCGCATCTTCAAACCTGTTGATTAGATAAAGGGCCAGGGGAAAGCATTGGCAGTTAAACTGACACGGACCGTTCTGGCTGCCTATAGTGGGATCACTATTCCGATGGCGGCGATGGGTATGCCAATTGCTGTTTACCTGCCACGGTTCTATTCCGAAGGCATGGGACTATCGCTGGTTACTGTTGGTACGGTGTTTTTCATCGCGCGCATCTGGGATGTCGTCACGGATCCCATTATGGGCATCATGATCGACAAGTTTGATTCCAGGTGGGGCCGTAGAAAACATTGGATAGCCTTATCTATCCCGATTCTGCTGCTGTCGGTCTGGATGGTTTTCATGCCGGACCCAGTGGATGTCTCTGGTTTCTATCTGATGTTTTGGCTCATCTTACTTTACCTGGGATATACGATGCTGGCCATAAGTCACCAGTCCTGGGGGGTAGAATTATCAAAGAGTTACGACGACCGATCTAGGCTGTTTGGTTGGCGCGAAATATTTGTCATCGGCGGTATGGCCATTGTGCTGGCTATACCGGCAGCGATGGAATTGTCCGGGCATTCCGGACAGGCGACCAAGATGGCCAGCATGGGATGGTTCTGTCTGATTTTGTTTCCTCTGCTCGCCATACCCACGCTTTTATGGGTACCTGATTCGCACAACAAGCCTGGTGTGACTATCCCATGGCGGGAGGCATTTAAAGTGCTGTTTGCTAATCGGTTGATGTGGCGGTTATTGGTTGCGGACCTGGCTGCAGGGTTTGGCATTGGGGTTTCTGGCGCTCTTTACATTTTTATTGCCACGGCGTATTTCGAGTTGGCAGAACACGCAAGCCTTGCGTTGTTGTTTTATTTTGTGACCGGTTTCTTGGCCATGCCACTTTGGTTAAAGCTTGCCTATGCCATTGGTAAAGATAATGCGATGAAGGTGGCCTTGCTCTATATGACAGTGATTAACCTGGCCTTGTTGCCGCTGGCAGAGTCTGGAAACGTAGCGGTGCTATGGGGTTTTACCATTCTCTTTGGTGCGGGATTCGGCGCTCCGCCGACTTTAATCCGGTCTATGATGGCTGACATCAGTGATGAGGATGAATTGAAGACAGGCCAGCAAAGGCCTGGGTTGTTCTTTGCGCTTTTGACGACCACAAACAAGCTTGGCGCGGCGTTTGCGGTGGGTGCAAGTTTCACTATCCTTGAACTGGCGTTCAATTTTGTCCCGGGCGGAGATAATGACCCCGTGGCACTGCAGGGTTTGCTGGTGACTTATTCAGTGGGTACAGCCCTCGGACTGTTCTGCGCCATTCTGCCGCTCATAGCATATCCATTGAATAAATCTGCACATGATGAAATCAGGCGGCAGTTGGATCTTCCCGCTCATACCTGATCATCAGGTTGTATTTGCAACAACCACGTTCATCTGAGCACCCCTCAAATGTTATTCTTGCGGCATGATTCTTCACCAAGTCTTCAAAAACCGCGTTCAGTTCGGGATGATGCTGGCGTTTAACAAAACTGGTAATAGAGGTAAATTCAGATGGATATTGATGGGAAATTGGCGGTTGTAACGGGTGCTGGTTCGGGTATCGGTCGTGCGCTGGCCTGTCGGCTGGTGGATGCAGGCGCCAGATTTGTTGTCTGTGCTGATCTTGATGTCGACACCGCTTTGGAAACCGCTGATCTTATTGGTGCAAGGGCGTCTGCAGTGCATTTGGATGTTGCCGACCAGAACGCCATTGAGGGCCTGGTAAAACGACTTGAGGTGGAGCAGGGTGGCGTCGATATTTTTGTCTCGAATGCAGGTTATGCCCTTGGCGGTGGCCTGAATCTAGAAACTGAGCAGTGGCGAAAAATGATGGAGGTCCATCTTTGGGCACACTTGAGCGCGGCGCGTGCAGTGATTCCCGGTATGATCGAGCGGGGTGGCGGATACCTGCTCAATACGGCATCGGCGGCTGGCCTCTTAACGCAATTGGATTCAGCGCCTTATGCCGTCTCTAAGCATGCCGCGGTTGCGCTTGCAGAGTGGCTCGCTATTAACTACTCGGATCGTGGTATCGGCGTCTCAGTATTGTGCCCACAGGCAGTGCGCACCAATATCCTGGGTAAGCGCTCAGGTAAAACCCGCGCGAACAAAACAAATTCGAATCAGGCAGCCCAGGACGGCATTCTGGAACCTGAAAAGGTTGCTGATGATTGTATCCAGGCGATTCTTGAAGAGAAATTCCTGGTTCTACCGCACATGGAAGTCGCGAAGTACTTTGCCAATAAAGCAAACGACTATGAGCGATGGTTAAGCGGCATGCGTCGCTTCCGCGATCGCTTAAAACAGAAACGCAACTAGTTGCAGATGATTTCGTTTGACATATATGAAGTGTTAGTATTTCTCGATGATTAAAATTTTTCGGTGACGACGCACGATGCCTAGACCAAAACAACCCCAAAGTTACTACGATGACATCAAAGACAAGTTTCAGGAGGAACGAAATCTGAGATTGCTGTACCGCCCTCCTGGATCTGATCAATCCACATCGGACTTTAGCGGTGATCTTGCAAAGTATGCGGTTGATCCTTATGCAAAGGAAGTCCCCAGCCGAGAGCCGATCACCGACAAGGTAGAAGTGCTGTTTATTGGGGGTGGCTTTTCTGCGCTGTTGACGTCTGCTCGTTTAAGAGAACGCGGTATAGAGAGTATTCGTATCGTGGAGCGTGGCTCGGATGTGGGCGGCACATGGTATTGGAACAGATACCCAGGCGCCGCGTGTGATGTCGTGAGCTATGACTATCTACCGTTACTCGATGAGCTCGACTACGTACCCGTGAATCATTATTCACGTGGCCCTGAAATTTTCGCTCACTGTCAGGCGATCGCCGATAAGTATAATCTTTACGAACTTTCCGTGTTCAATACGACCGTCACTGAGACGCGCTGGGACGACACAGATCAGCTTTGGCACGTCAGCACTGATCGTGGTGATGTCATGCGCGCGCAATTTGTAATCTGTGCGAATGGCACTCTTGCTAAACCGAAACTGTCGACAATTAGCGGAATGACTTCCTTTAGCGGTCACTCTTTCCATACATCCAGGTGGGACTACGATTACACCGGCAAGAACCTCGAACACTTGAAGGACAAGGTTGTCGGTATTATCGGTACCGGCGCTAGTGCAGTGCAAATTGTACCCGAGCTGGCTAAGACAGCGAAGGAAGTCTATGTGTTCCAGCGGACACCATCCTCAATTGATATCCGTGATGACTGGCCAACCGATCCTAATTGGGCGCGTAAACTTGAGCCAGGATGGCAGTCGAAACGACGATCGAAGCTGTTTGCAGCGGTTGAAAATTCACTCGAAAAACGAGCTGCTAAAGGAGCGGTCTCACCCGAAGACAAACTGAAGAAGCAGGAAAACGCTAATATCGATTACATGATGCGCATCCACAGACGGATCGATGAAATAGTTGACAACCAAACGACAGCTGATGCTCTGAAGCCCTGGTATATGTTTATGTGTAAGCGGCCGTGCTTCCATAATGAGTATCTTCCATCTTTCAATTTACCGAATGTTCATTTGGTAGATACCGAAGGTGAAGGCATTACAGAGATCAGCCCCAAAGGACCAGTCTTCAAGGGACATGGGTACGAGTTGGACCTACTGATTTACGCAACGGGTTTCGAGGTTCAGCAGACCGGTATCTACAACGATATCGTTGGTCAGCGTGGTGTGAACCTTCAGGATAAGTATAGCGATGGCATTCGCACGCTGCTGGGTATTCATACTGCGGGGTTCCCCAATCTGTTTATCATGGGTGGGTATCAGGCGTCGTTCCAATTCAACCTTACCGAAATGCTGCAGACCCAAGGGGACCATATCGCCGAGTGCATCGATCATGTGCGCAGTAATGGACATCACACGCTTGATGTGACTGACGAGGCAGAAGAGTGGTGGGTTCAAGAGGTCATTAAACACCGCGGCAAGACCAATCGTTCTGAGGAATGCACGCCCGGTTATTACAACTTTGAAGGCAACGAGCAGCGACGCCAGGACGGTAATTACAACGGTGGCTTTCGGCAGTACTTCGAGAGTCAGGGTGAGGTGCGCGAAAAAATGGAAGAAAACTTCCGCCTTGCACCGAAACACGGTTGAGTCTCATTAAAAAAAGGAGTCGGTGATGGGCTATCCACTGGCCGGGATTAAAGTCCTTGACCTGTCTCGTGTCCTGGCGGGCCCTTTCGCCGGACGTATGCTGAGCGATCTGGGTGCTGACGTTGTTAAACTTGAACCTCCTGAAGGAGACGTTACCCGGCACTGGGGTGTCAAGCGTGGTGATATATCTGGCTACTATCATCAGCAGAACGCTGGGAAACGTAACATTGCTGTCGATCTGAGGCACCCAAAAGGAGTGGAGATCGTTAAGTCGCTTGTGAAGCAGGCGGACGTGCTTATCGAGAATTTCCGACCGGATGTCATGCAGCGATTAGGCATTGACTACGACACGTTGGCTGAAATCAACCCACGACTCATCATGCTGTCCATTTCCGGTTTCGGAGCAAACAACACTGATAGTCGTCGCGCGGCCTACGCGCCCATTATTCACGCCGAGACCGGGTTGGTTGCTCGGCAAGCAGAGCTAACTGGCGCGTTTCCCGCGGAGTTGCCGCTTTCTGTTGCAGACACTAATGCCGCTATGCATGGTCTTATTGGGTTGCTTGCTGTGCTTTATGCGCGACAACAATCTGGTCGGGGCGATCATGTTGAGATCGCTATGGTTGACGCAACGATTGTGACAAATGATGGCATGCATAGTGCTCTCGAAGGTCTGAAGGTTGGCGTTACTAATGAAGTTCATGAAACTGCCGGGGGTTTGCTGATGCTCGCCGGTGAATTTAGATATATCTGGAAGTTGCTCAGTTCAGTTTATGGGGTGAGTGACGGCCTGGAAGATTTACAGAATGCTACGCTGGAAGAAAAAATAGAATCGCGTCGAGCTGCCTCCAGGCATTTCTTTACAGAGACCTGTAGTAACCGTGAAGAGGTTATCGTGGCTTTGGATAAAATGAACATTGCCTGGGGCGATGTCAGGCCAGCATCTGACGTGCAGGAACTGACTTCCGTTAAAGCACGAGGTTCTATTATTGAAGTTGATGACCGAGCAGGTGGTACGAGGTCGATTCCAGGCTCACCCTATAATTTTCGACAGCTCGAGGCAGACGTCAGAGCCGGGGCGCCTCATCTGGGTGAACACAATGAGGAAGTATTAAGACAATGGTTGGATTGGTCCGATGAGCAGATTAGTGATGTCCAGGCGGCCATGTTGACCAGCACCACTAACTAATTCGAAGGCTGATTCGAGGACTAAACGATGCAGGAGTTTTTGGGACGAACCGCTGTGATCACAGGCGGCGCCAGTGGAATTGGCCTTGGTATGGCGCGGTCCTTTGCGGGGCGCGGTATGCAACTGGTGTTGGCGGATCTGGATGAAGAGCTGTTAAAGGCGGCTGAAAAGGAGTTTTCAGCGGCTGGCACTTCTGTCGTGTGTCAGGTCTGTGATGTGTCGAAACTTGAAGACGTCGAGCTTTTAGCAGAAGTCACCATGGACCGCTTCGGTGCGGTACATGTTGTTTGCAGTAATGCCGGGGTCGGCATTCCAACGTCAGCACGTAACGTTAAACTGGCTGATTGGGAATGGATCATTAATGTCGACCTATGGGGCCCAATCTATGCCGTGAAAACTTTCCTGCCGCTCATAGAGGAACAGGGTGTTGGCCATATCAATGCTACTTCTTCGATGGCTGGTTTGATCTCATCGCAAATGATGGGCGCATACAATGTGGCCAAGCATGGAGTGGTCGCATTGATGGCGGCAGTGGAGCGAGAACTTCGGGCGAAGAAAAGCAATGTCCGTGCCTCAGTGTTGTGCCCCGGACCGATTAACACGAATATCAGTCGACACTCCGTCGATTTTCGTCCCGGCCGCGGCAAGCCTAAGGGTGATTCTGAAAAGGCCGGGAAGTTGGCTGGTAACATCCAGGCGGCGCTCGAGCAAGGTATGCACCCAGACGAAGTGGGTGAACTGGTCGCGAACGCCGTTGAGCAGGAAAAATTTTGGATACTAACGCATCCGCACTGGAGCAAGACCGTGCAAAAACAGTTGGACGCGATGGTGAACGATCAGACGCTTATTAGAGCGTAAATGTTTTCTGGCTGTTGTCCCGCACCTTAAAGCGGTAGGTTAGGTTTCCTACACCCTGTGTTTTCTGCTGATTAATCCAGCGATTTTTGTAAGGCAGTTGCTAAATCTTGTAGGTCATAGGGTTTCTTTAAAAGAGGAAAGTCAGCGTCGGCACCATTCATAGTAACTTCTACATTCTCGTCACCGGTAGTAAGCTGAATTTTTATTTTGGGATATTCAGTATTGACGATTGAGGCTAACTGTCTTCCGTTCATACCCCCAGGCATCAAGATGTCACTGAACATCAAATCAATATCTTGGTTTTTCTTGATAGAAACTAAAGCTTCTTCTCCACTGTCCGCTTCGATCACTTCATAGCCAAGTTTCCGCAAGATGCGTGCTGCAGTTTTTCTCACCCGTGGTTCATCATCCACAACGAGTATTTTTTCTGTGGCGACGACTTCCATTTTTTTCGCTTGATGGAGTGCAACCTTAGCGTCTTTTGCATCGGTGATATTCACTGCTACCCCGATGGCCTCGTTAATATTACCGTTTAGATCACGGCGGGTCGTCGCATTGAGTAATACCTCAATCCGGTCACCATCTTTGGTGTACAAGGGGAATTCATAGTTCGTGGCGTCAATACCCTGGAGTAAGTCATCCATTATTGCCTTAACCGGCGCCCTATACCCTTCGGCAATAAAGCGGTGCACCAGGTCTTCCCCCAATACCGCTTCTTTTATATACCCGGTGACCTTGGCCGCTGTCGGGTTCCATTCGTTGATCAGGCCGTCGGCATCAACGCCAATCGTCGCGCCGGGGACCGTATCAATGAACTGGGATAATTCTAATGTAATGCGCTCGGTATTAACCTCAGCCGAGTTTAAAGCGACACCGCGCAGGCGCAGGTCCTCTTGCGATTCCTGCAGTCTGGTCACGAAGCTATGGAGTTTTCTTGTCACGAATATGGCGATGAGGGTGAGCGCAGCCAAGCCCACACAGGCCGCTATCAGCCAGAGTAGTCGAGCATTTCTCCAGAGTAGCAGCAGCGGTCACACGCATATCAGGTATCATTGCTACCGAAGCTGTTAGCATAGAGATCTCTAATCACGAATAGGGCGTACTTCTGTTATGGCAATTCACTGGTACCCAGGTCATATGCACAAGGCGATTCGCGAGATGACCAACATCCTGCCGGATGTTGATCTGGTGATTGAATTGCTCGATGCGCGTTTGCCTGCCAGTAGCCAGAACCCAGCGATTGTGGCCCTGCGGGATAACAAGCCGTGCATTAAAATTTTGAGTAAATCTGATCTGGCGGACCCAGAAACCACCTCTCGCTGGCAGACTCATTTTGAGCAGGATGCTTCGGTCAAGACGCTCCAGACAACGCTTGACCTGAATGGCAAGCCTCAAAAGATCATTCGTTTGTGTCAGGCTTTAGTGCCCTCCAGGGTGAAAGCAAACCTGAATATGCTGGTGATGGTTGCAGGTATTCCGAATGTCGGTAAATCGACGCTGATTAATGCCCTGGCAGGTCGCAAGGTAGCCAAGACTGGTGATGAGCCTGCTATTACGAAAGGCCAGCAGCGCATCAAGCTGGGGCAAGGCATTATGCTGCTGGATACGCCGGGCATCCTGTGGCCAAAGATTGAAAATGAAAATAGTGGTTATCGACTGGCAGCCTCTGGTGCAATTAAAGACACCGCGATGGGTATCGAAGAGGTTGCCTTTTACCTGGCCGACTACCTGATTAAACGCTATCCGGCAGCCTTGAAAGACCGTTATGACCTGGCATTGGTGCCGGATACCGAGCTTGAATTCATTGAACTAATGGGAGCGCGACGCGGTTGTCTTAGCGCCGGCGGGCGGGTTGATTTGGAAAAAGCCTCGGCGATTCTTGTGAATGAATTTCGTGCTGGCATGCTAGGTGCGATCACATTGGAAACGCCAGATATGATCCTGGAAGAAGAGCTGATTGTTGCGGAGCAAAAAGAGGCTAAAGCAGATCGAGATACGGATAGAAAACGAAGATTTCGTTCTGGTCGTGCTGGTACGGTGCAGGAATAGGCATAGGCATAGGGTAGATAAAGGAGCAGGAGTAAACTCAGATCAGTGCAGTGATTCACGAATAAATCTGTCCCCCTTTTAATTATACTGACCCCAACGAGCGAGATACCAAAGCACAACAATGTTGAAACCCAGAAAACCATTAGTTTCGCTAAGTTTATTAGCCCTGATTTTTTTGGGCATGACGACTTTTTGGAACCCGCTAACCGCGGCTGAAACCAACGATGACAATTGGCGCATCGTAAATTATTGGTCTGAATGGTGTGCTCTCTGTCGAGTAGAGATCCCTATTTTCAATGAACTGAGTGTGCGCTTGGCTAAGAGCAATGTGATGGTCGTGGGCGTGAACTTTGATGAAGACCCCATGGAGTTAACGCTTGAGATCGCCGCTAAGATGGGCATTGAATTCACAGTGTTAAGTCAGGAAGAGGTCGATTTGTTAGCGTTGAAGTTGCCTGACGTTCTACCTACCACCTATCTATTGTCACCCTCGAATAAAGTTGTAGCAAAATTAATAGGTCAGCAAAGCGAGCAGGATATACTTGATGCGTTAACACTTCAGGGACTTACTCCGCTTACCCATTAAGAATTGGCTAAAGGCTAGCTGGAACCTATGGACATGATTAGACAAATCGATTCTCCGAATGCAGCACTCCTTGGGCTCCTGTTTACATTGAGTATTTTAATTACCTCTTACGCGGCTGGCCAAGACCAGTTAACGCGTTTGCCATCACCCGCTCCTGACAATAGTAGTCTGTCACGCGTTGTCGCCAACGAATCTGGAGAAATTTATCTTTCATGGGTAAGTCAGGATGCTGAGCAGGCAACGCTAGCGTTCGCTCGACTAACCAGCGAGGGTTGGGATGCCGCCAAGGTCATCAGCGGAGGCCGCAACTGGTTTGTCAATTGGGCGGATTTCCCGGCGCTGTCGGTTGATTCGAGTGGCATGGTTGCACATTGGCTGCAAATGAGCGCGACGGGTACTTACGACTATGATATTCGAGCACGGTTTTATTCACAGGACAAGGCGACCTGGACAGAAGCCCGGACGATCCACACAGATGGTATTAGCGCCGAGCACGGATTCGTTTCCATGCTGCCACTCAACAACGGGACTACACTAATCAGTTGGTTGGACGGGCGGGAAATTGTGCACAGCGAACCGCCAGGAGCGATGACGCTACGTGCTGGTATTTTCGATAAGTCTGGTGCCAACGTCAGCGAGTGGGAACTCGATCATCGCGTCTGCGATTGCTGTCAGACCAGTTCAGCGATGACGCAGAAAGGCCCAATTATTGTGTATCGCGATCGCTCTCAACAAGAGGTCCGAGATATCTATGCGACACGCTTAGTCGATGGTGCCTGGACCTTGCCGGAGGCAATCTACAATGACAATTGGCAGATTGCCGGCTGCCCTGTCAATGGCCCTTCGGTTGCGGCGATGAACAAGAGAGTCGCAGTCGCCTGGTTTAGCGCTAAAGATGACGTGCCAAAAATACAACTCGTACTGTCAACCGATAGTGGCTTGAGCTTCTCTGAGCCAATAGTTGTCCAGAGCCCAAACACGAATGGTCGTGTTGACACGACCATTTTGGACTCCGGCAATATCATCGTAAGCTGGATGGATACCACAGGCGAGGCGAAGATTATGCTCTCGCGCTACGACTTAAATGGTGAGTTTTTAGGCACAACTGAAGTCGCAGGTAGCAGTGCATCGCGGCGTAGCGGGTTTCCGATTATCGAGGCGGTAGGGAATTCAGTGTATGTAACCTGGACTGACATTGATGCTACGCCACAGGTTAAAGTCGCGCGGATTGACTATTAATTAGCGACAGTTTTGAATTTCTCCTCGGGGAATTAGCGGGGGAAGTCACTTGTGCTTGTTCCGGCTCATCAAGAACTGAACCGCTCCGGTTATTTAGACACTTACGAGGATGTGTCGCCGGAAATCTGGGACTCACTCGGGTGTGAAAGGGATTGAGCGAATGCTCGACACGCAGGGAGGTCGCCTGATTTGGTCGGAAATGGCTTCGGCCTGTCCTATCAACTTCTGGACAGCGGTAGAGCCCATCCTTGCTGACCTTTAGCCACACTTTATGGGGGTTTATGAGCCCTAAATCGTTTGGGTCGGGGCGGCAGCAGGCGCAGGCAGAATCACGCCCCTCGATGGGGCTTTGTTCAGAGCGTCAATCCAACTAAAAAATTGGTGATGACGGCCTCAAAAGGAATGAGCAAGAGGGCATTGAAACAAAGCGAAACCTTCATCACACTCCAGTCGTGCTTAATCGATTTATTTGATTGTTCCCGCTTAAGGTCACGCTGTTTATTCAACGTTACGAGTTTTTTCTGGTCATCCACTCTTTTTCGCTAGATGACCTGCGAACCTTGACTAAATTCTGCCACGAATCGTTCTTCTCTGTTTGGATTTTGTATGTTTCTGGTGCTTTTATGTGGAGCTTGTCCGGCCAATGTGCTCAGATTTTTTTCTAACCACTTTATTTTAGAAATTCACATGGCTGTAGACTGGGCAGTCGGATCAACGCAACCCGCGTCAAACTCTTCAATCCATTGAAAGTTCATGCCTCTTTCCCAGCAGAATTCCATTTCGGCAGTAGATTGTGTGCCGCTATAAGTAGAACAACCGGTGATCAGTGCGATAAGCCGGAAAGCCAGGATAGTCTTGTACATGTTGTTCATCCGTTTACATATTGGGTTTATGGGAGGAGATTGTAGGGGGGGCTTGTAAACGGGGGTTGATGCCAATGTGCACTAATGTAACGGAATGTGACCTAATGCCTGTTCAACAGCTGGAAGCCACAAAACCTGACATAGAATCCGTGGCCAGGAACAAAAAATCTTGCGGGCTTGTGTTTTATGAATGATTTGACGATATTGAATTCGACATAACTGTATTGAGAGGTGTTGAACGAAAAT